>Ga0067045_1029378_pt1 | contig 21236 bp, 21 predicted proteins | sample TerdegcTABiofilm_FD_59184 | JGI IMG/M metagenome (GOLD analysis project Ga0067045, IMG submission 59184) | Combined Assembly of (Gp0054472, Gp0054536) Wastewater bioreactor microbial communities from Singapore -Terephthalate degrading...
GTTAACCGCCGGCCTAACCAGCAACGCCCCGTGAACGGGGCTACGGCAGCCCGGTTTACCGGGCGTGGCTTGGGTAGCCGGGCGATTGATCGCCCGGCGTCCCGCCGGGAAAAAACGAGGCGCCTGGTGTTACCGCATTTAATTTTTAAACTTCATCAGCGCGGCCCTACAAGCATATGCCTGCTTTACCGTTCGTGTTCACATTTCAGGTTATTTCTTCTGCTCCTGCATCAAGCGGATTTGGGTAAGGACCGCTTGACCGTGGTAGAAAAATGGAGATAAGGCGTGTTGCCGGTTCCCTAATTCCTGGTCGCCGGCCTCCGCTGTGAAAATACCCTCAAAGGTCAGAACGTAAAATTTCACCTCTCCCACCGCCGGCAGCGGTAAGGGGAAGGCGGGGGCTGGAGTCATGGTTGGGAGGTACGGCTCCGCGCTGGACACGAAGGCCTTAGAAGCCTGGGCCACCGGTTCATGTTCCCCGCCGCCCAGGATGCCGCCGCCGTTGCTAAAGTACAGACTGGTGGTGCCATCGGCCAGTGAGACTAAAGTGACCACGGCTTGCGGGCGGCCCATCTCCATCAACACCCCCCAGACGTGTGGCACTGCTGGAGAGGGGCAGATCCCGATCTCATCCGGCTTCAACGTCAGAAGGCGGTTCCTCAGCTCGGTATAGACTGGGGCCGGTTCGGGCAACCTCTGGGGCGTAGCGGTCTTCTGGAAGGGATTGAATTTCATCGCTGTCACTCCCGATATTTTCTGTGACTTCGGCGGTAAGGCCGTCTTGCGGCTGCGCGGGCGCTAAGTCCGTTGCTGCACCGGCCCGGCCTGCCTGACCGGTCCCGCGCAGTTCCTCAAACAGCGCCTCGTACTGCGTGACTGTCTGTTCGGTGGAGAAGCGCGCCACAATCTCCTCACGCGGGCGCACGTAGGCGGCGCGTTGCTCCAACACCTTGAGCAGCGCTGCGGCCAGCCCCTCGGCATCGCCCACCGGCGCGATCTCGCCCATCCCCGTTTGCAGGATGGGCTGGCGGACACCCGGCAGGTCGCTGGCGACGCAGGGCGTCCCGCAAAGCATCGCCTCCACCTGCACCAGCCCGAACGATTCGGTGGAGTTGAGGCTCGGCACCACCAGCACATCCAGGTTCGGGAAAAACGCTGCCATCTGAAGCGGGTTGAGAACGCCCAGGAACTTCCACTGCCCGGCCTCCTCGTACCGGCGAATTTGCGGCTCCAGGCGGCGGGCGTAGGCCTCCTCACTCAATACCTCCTGATACTGTCCGGCGAAGAGGATTTTAGCCTGCGGATAACGTTCCAGGATGCGCGGGAAGGCCGCCAACAGCACCTCTACGCCCTTCTCGGCGGCCAACCGTGCCGCCATCCCGATGATGGGGAACTGTTTGGCCGGGTTGTGCATTTTGGCAAAGGCGGCGATGCCCGAAGCGGTCATCTCCGGCAATTCCACCGGCGGCGGGATGACGCGCAGCTTGCCATTGTAGCGGCGCAGATAGGGCGAAGCGTCCGCAAAATCTTGCGTGTAGGCGACGATGGCATGGCTGAACTGCCCGGCCAGAGCGTTCATCAAGTCAATTGCGCGGTTGGCCGCCCAATTGAGCGGATTGGGGGGCAGTTGCAGATCACAATGATAGGTCAACACCGTTGGCTTACGCAGGAGCCGCCCCCGCAACGCCACACCCGCCGCATCAAACTGCGGCAGGTGCAGGCTCAGCACGTCAGCCTGAGCGACGAGCCGGTTGGCCAAAAAGCCAAAGGTGGGCATGATGACCCCTTTGCTGACCCGGAAGAGCACCGGCGCGCGCACAACGCGCACGCCATCCAGTTGCTCGGTGGCCGGCAGGTAGCGCCCATACCGCGAGGTCAGGATGGTCACTTGATGCCCGCGCGCGGCCAGCCCGCGGGCCAGGCGCTCTGCGTAAATGGTCAACCCGCTGGTGTGAGGGCGATAATAGGTAAGGACGACCAGGACGTGCATAGAAACTCCCCATGCGTGATGCGTGAAACGTCAAACGTGATGAAGAACCTGCGTTGTTCACGTTTAACGTTTCACTGCTCATAGCTCCGTAAACAGCGTGCGGTTTTCCCGCACCCACTCGTAGAGCCGCCGGAGGCCCTCGTGGATGCTGACGCGCGGCTGCCAGCCGAGCTCGCGGCCGGCCTTGCGGATGTCGGAGACGTAGACCCGCTGGTCACCGGGCCGCCAGTCGCCCCAGGTGACGGTGAGCGGGTGGCCGACAAGCGCTTCCAGCAGCGGGCCGAACTCGCGCCAGATCGCCAGAGTGTTGGCCGGGCCACCCCCCACGTTGTAGACCTGGCCGGCCGTGCGGTCAATCCGGGCGATGGCGGCGTCGTAAGCGTCCAGCAGGTCATCCACCCAGAGCAGATCGCGGATCTGCTTGCCGTCGCCGTAGATGGTGAGGGGGCGGCCCTGCAGCGCCGCGATGATGAACCAGGCGACCCAGCCCTGATCCTCCACGCCGAACTGGCGCGGGCCGTAGATGCAGCTCTGGCGGAAGACGACCGTGGGCAACCCGTAGATGCGGGCGTAATCGTGGACATATTGGTCGCCCGCACCCTTGGAGCAGCCGTAGGGCGAGTGAAAGTCCAGCGGTTGCGTTTCCGGTACGCCCGCCGGCAGGTCGCGGTAACGGTAATGCGTGGCCTCTTCCACCACGCCGACCTCTTCCATCCCGCCGTAGACCTTGTTGGTGGAAGCGTACAGGACGATGGGACGCCGGCCTGAAAGGCGCGCGGCTTCCAGCGCGTTGAGGGTGCCCAGCGCGTTGATCTCAAAGTCAGTGCGAGGATCCACCACCGAAGTGGTCACAGCCACCTGAGAGGCCAGGTGAACGATCACCCCGGCATCGCGGGCGCTCTCGGCGAGCAGCGCAGCATCGCGCACGTCGCCGTGGACGAAGGTCAGCGCGCCGGGTTGCGCCTGGAGCCAGGCCAGATTGGCTGCTGCGCCGTGGCGAGAAAGGTTATCGTAAATGGTCACCCGGTCGCCACGCGCCAGCAGGCGGGCGACGTAATTGGAACCGATAAATCCGGCGCCGCCGGTGACAAGATAGTGCATGACGCCTCCCATGAGGACAAGCAAGCTCGCTACGGATATGCGTGTGGGGGGACTACTCGCTCTCCGCTGTTTGTGGTCTGGGTCCGGCAATTTGCAATTTACTCGGTGAGATCCCCCAGGCCAGCAGGAAAGCCGCGCCGAGGCCGATGCCGATCAGGTATTGGGCAGCATGGGCAACCAGCGCGTAAGTCGTGGCAACCTCGGCGGATAGACCAAATCCCAGGGTCAATGTGACCCGCATCGCGTAATGGACGGGACCGACCCCACCGGGGGCCGGCGTGGCCATGCCAAGCGCCGTGGTCCAGCAAAGAACGAACCCGGTCAGCCAAGGGGGATCGGCGACGAAAGCTCGCAGCGCTGCCACGTAGTAACCGGCCGTCAATACCCAGAGCAGCAGCGACCAGAAGGCCAGTCGCAGTCCCTCCTTAGGGGAACGGAGCGCCGACAGCCCATCCAGCACACTGCGCAGGAGTTTGAGCAACCGTTCAGGATTGCGCAGGCGGATCAGCCCTAATAGCCAGCGGGCCACGGCCTCCACCTGGTGGGGGAATAACGCCATGAGGACGAGCGCGATCAGCAGCCCCAGGGAGAGAGCGCCGGCGATCAGTCCAGTCGTCAACGAGTCACCCAGTCCGGCCACGAACGGCAGCGTCCCCAACAGGAAGAGCACCACCGTCAACAGGTCCAATGTCCGCTCTACGACCACGGTGGAGAGGGCCGCGACCGGTGAGACGCCACTGCGGATGCCGGCAGCCACGCCGCGCGCCGCGTCGCCGGCGCGCAGGGGGAAGACATTGCTCACCAGGTAGCCGATGCAGATCAGCCCGAAGCCATCCCCAATGGAAAGTTTGCGGCCCAGCAAGATCCGCCACCGGATGGACCGGATGAGCAGTTCGCCCAAGACGCAAAGAAATGCCAAACCCATCCAGCCCCAGCGCGCCTGGGCCAGCGCCTGCCCGACATTTTGGAAATCCACGCCGCGCAGCGCCAGGTAGAGCCCCGCCACGGCAAACACCAACGCCAGCAAAATGCGAAGCCAGTTCTTTTTCATGGAAAATGATTATACCACGAATCAGCAATCAGCCGTCAGCCATCAGGACAGGGCCATCGCATTTAAAAAAATGGCGAGCGCCTGGTGGCCGACCCCGCGCGCAGCGGGAAGAAGAACACTTTCAGGCCAAATGCAATAGCCCTGGCCATCAGGGGGAGCCTTGCCACCGGGCGGAATCCGATTACACTTGGAACGATTTAACACCCACCGCTGGACTGCGGCGTTACAAGGTTGAGCTTGCTTGACCAGGCGACTGATTGGCCGAGAACAAGTTGACTACCGGGTTACTGAATGACTGATGGAGGTCGCAATGCTTCTGGCTGTCAATGTTGGCAATACCAATATCGTCTTTGGGGTCCACGATGGGGAGCGCTGGCTGCGCCAGTGGCGCGCCCGTACTGTCTGGGACAAAATGCCCGATGAGTACGCCGTGCTCTTCCACGATTTCCTGCGCGAGGCAGGATTGACCCTGGCGAGCTTCCGCCAGATCGTTCTGAGCAGCGTTGTCCCGCCGTTGACCGGGACGTTGTGCGAGATGTTGTCCGCGCAGACGGGGCATTCCCCCCTCGTGGTCAGCGCTACGACCAACACCGGGCTGACTTTCTGCGTGGATAACCCGGCCGAGGTCGGCGCTGACCTGATCGCCGATGCTGTGGCGGCCTACGAGCGCTTTCACACCGCCTGCATTGTGGTGGATTTCGGGACGGCGACCAGTTTTACCGCCGTCTCGGCGCAGGCGGAATTTCGGGGCGTCGCCATCGCGCCGGGCGTGAACCTGGCGATGAGCGCGCTGGCCGGGGGCACCGCGCAGCTGCCCCACATTCGCCTGGAGCCACCACCTCACGCTATTGGAACCAACACCATCACGGCTATTCAATCGGGCATTGTTTTCGGCTATGTCGGGTTGGTGGAGGAACTGGTCCGCCGTTTCCAGGCTGAACTGGGGGGAACGGCCCAGGCGATTGCCACCGGGGGGCTGGCGCGGCTGGTCGTGCCCCTGACCAGCTGTTTCGTCGCGTCGGATCCGTGGCTGACCCTGGAAGGAATCCGGCTGATTGCGGAGCGGAACCGGTGAGGCAGTGAATCCAGAATCCAGGATCCAGAATCAAGAAACAGGGAATCTATGAGGGGGTGGGCAACCTGACGGATAGGTCATTACGGCGCTGGACTCCCTGGGCGTTGCTCTGGTTGACGCTGCTCGTCCGCGTGGCCTGGCTGAGCGTTTCCCCGACTGATCCGCTGGAGCCGGTGGATGCGCAGGGGTATCACCGGCTGGCACTCAACCTGCTCGCCGGGCGTGGCTTTTCCCTGGACTGGAATCCGCCTTTCTGTCCGACCGCTATCCGCACACCACTTTACCCGCTTTTCCTGGCCGGGAGCTATCGGTTGTTGGGGACCGAGCCGTCCCATGCGGTGTTGTTTAATCTGCTGCTGGAGGTCCTGGCCGCGGCAGGAGTCACGCGCCTGGGCCGCGCGGTGGGGGGACGGCGGGCAGGAATGCTGGCCGGCCTGCTCTACGCGCTTAACGGGACAACGCAGCGGTTTACCGGCTATCTGCTGACCGAGTCATTGCTGCTGCCGCTGCTGGCGGCGGCGCTCTGGGCCACGGTGACGTGGCTGCGCCGCCCCCGGCCTGGATCTGCTGCCCTCGCGGGTTTGTTCTGGGGGCTGGCGGTGCTCACCAAGCCCAACGAGCAGTTCCTGGCACTGGGGGTAGCGGGGCTATTGGCGGTAGCGGCGTGCAAGCGGTCACCGGCGGAGAATCAGGGACGGGCTATGGTCCGTGGTCTGTCGTCCGTGGTCGCCTGCGGCGCTGCTCTGCTGCTGGTCCTGGCCCCGTGGGGGGTGCGCAACCGGCGGGTCCTGGGCCGCTGGCAGCTTTCTACCGCCTTTGAGGAAAACACGGCCCGGGTCACCGCCGTGGCCACCTTAGCGACGGCACAGGGGATTGCGGCCGAGCCATGGACAGAAACCTGGGAAGCGTTATACTTTGAATTGGTTCAAACGGCTGCTCAGCGTTATCATTGGAATAGCTGGAGTGGCCGGTTGGAGGATTGGGACACTTCCCTCTCTTGCGCGGACCGGGAGGCACGTCACCGGCAGGTCGCGGCTGTGGCGCGTGACGTGGTGCTCACGTGGCCCGGGGCGGCGCTGAAGGCCCACGGGGCCGGGGTTGAGCGCAGCCTGCTGGACCCGGGCCACCGGTTCGCCTATCAAGTGGTCACCGGCCGGGATTGGTCGGCTACCGGCGTGGTAGACGACATCTGGCGGCGGATGGGCGAATCGCTGGCGATCGGCGCAGTGGGGGACGCCCTGCACGCCTTCTGGCTGGAGCGGGTGGCGCGCATCCCGCCGGACGCGGCGCTGATCTGGTGGGGGCTGTTTGCCGGGCGGCTGGCGGTCTGGGGGGCGGGGCTGCGCGGTCTCTGGCGGCTGCGTTTCCGGCCGTCCACGGCGTGCGTGCTCGCTGCCGTCATCGTCTATCACGTCGTCCTACCTGGCCCTATCGCCTACGACCGCTTCTACGCGCCGGCCATCCCGGCAACGGTGACGCTGGTAGCGCTGGGAACCTTGAAAGGCCAGGGGCAGCTGAGGAATCAGGGGGCGTGGTCTGCACCAGCCGGCAACTTGTAACTTTACAGGGGGAATGAGGGGAATGAGGAGAATGAGGGGGATGAGGAGAAATGGAAGAAATCACTCGTCGTGAGAAATTTTTGCGCCGCTTAGCGCAGGGTCCACTGCTGGCCGATGGGGCAATGGGGACGATGCTCTACGCCCACGGGGCCACGTTTGATCGCTCTCTGGATGACCTGAACCGCACCCACCCGGAATGGGTCGCCGAGGTCCACCGGCGTTATTTGGAAGCCGGCGCCGATCTGATAGAGACCAACACCTTCGGCGCGAACCGCGTCCGCCTGGAGCGCAGTGAGCTGGGTGACGCAACGGTTGCTATCAACCGCGCGGGAGTAGAACTGGCCCGCCGTGTCGCGGCCGCCTATTTCCGTCCGATCTGGATCGCCGCTTCAGTCGGTCCCACCGGGCAGAAAATCATCCCGTTGGGGCGGCTGCGCCCGGAGGAAGCCCGCGGCATCTTCGCCGAGCAGATCCAGGCCCTGGCCGAGGCCGGTGCCGACGTGCTGATCCTGGAGACCTTCTCAGACCTCAAGGAGCTGGAGGCCGCCTTGCAGGCCGCCCGCGCCATCTGTGATCTGCCGTTGGTCGCCTCGGCCACCTTCCTGGAGGATGGGCTGACGCCGTTGGGCCACACGCCGCGCCAGGTGGCCGAATTGTTAGTCGCCGCCGGGGCCGATGTGATCGGCGCGAATTGCAGCACCGGCCCGGAGGGGGTGTTGCGCGCCATTCAGGAGATGCGCGAGGTGGTCAAGGAGGGGCCGCCGTACCTCTCGGCGATGCCCAACGCCGGTTGGCCGAGCCGCCTGGAGGGGCGGCTGGTCTATCCCGCCACGCCGGAGTACTTCAGCAGCTACACCGTGGCCTTTGCCGAGCTGGGGGTACGCCTCATCGGCGGCTGCTGCGGCACGACGCCCGAGCACATCGCAGCCATGCGCCGCGCGTTGGATCACCCGGCCGGTGTCCCACGTATTTTCATGCCGGCGACGGCCCCGACCGATGCGGAGGTCCCGGCCATGCCGGTGGGACCGACGCCGCTGGCGCGCAAATTCGCCGCCGGCGAGTTTGCCGTCAGCGTGGAGCTGGTTCCCCCCAAGGGGCCCAACGTTGCACGTTTGGTAGAAGCGGCGCGGATGCTGCGGGAGGCCGGCGCGCACGTCGTCAATGTCTCCGACAACCCGATGGCTCGCCTGCGGATGGCACCCTGGGCCGTCTGTCACCTCGTTCAGCGCGAAGTGGGGTTGGATGCGGTGCTGCACTTCCCGCTGCGCGGGCGCAACCTGCTGCGCTTGCAGAGCGACCTGCTGGCCGCGCACGCGCTGGGTATCCGTAACCTTTTCGTCGTCATGGGCGACCCTGTGGCCATCGGCGATTACCCGGAGACGCACGACTTCTACGATCTGAACCTGCCCGGCTTCATCACGCTGATCAAGCAGAAATTGAACCAGGGGTTGGACTACGCGGGGGCCAAAATGGGTCAGCCGACCGGCTTTTTCATCGGCGTGGCAACCAATCCAGCGGCAGAGGATTTGACCTATGCGGTGGCCAACTTGCACGAGAAGCTGGAGGCCGGCGCCGACTTTGCCATCACCCAGCCGGTCTACGACGTTGATGTCATCACGCGGTTCCTGGCGGTTTACCGGGAGCAGTACGGCGAGTTGCCAGCGCCGTTGATGGTTGGCCTGTTACCGCTTTACTCCGCGCGCCACGCCGAATTTTTGCACAATGAGGTGCCGGGGATCATCGTGCCGGAAGAGACGCGGGCACGGATGCATGCCGCGGGTGAATCTGCCGCTGCGGAGGGGGTGCGGATGGCGCAGGAGCTCCTGCTACAGCTGCGCGCTCTCCCCGGCGTGCGCGGCGTCTACTTCACACCGGCTTTCGGGCGGTACGACCTGGTGGCGGAAGTGATTGAAGTGCTGCGCCAGCGGGAGTAATTGGGGGTAGCGCTCGCGACGAATTTGTGCTATCATCCCGATACTAAGGAGTGAAACCGCGGGATGGGTAAAATCAATTTAGCCTCGCAATTTGATCCGACAGCCGATTTGGTGCTGTATGAAGGGGATTGCCTTGAGCTTTTGCCCAAGATCCCTGACGGCATGGTGCAATTGGTGGTGACATCCCCGCCTTACAACCTGGGCAAGCCCTATGAGAGCCGTCTGGAACTGGACGAATACCTGGCGCAGCAGCGGCAGGTTATTGAAGCCTGTGTGCGAGTGTTGCACGAACGGGGTAGCCTTTGCTGGCAGGTGGGCAATTACGTGGACAATGGCGAAATTATCCCGCTGGACGTCATTCTGTATCCCATTTTTGCCAGCCTGGGGCTGCATTTGCGGAACCGGATCGTTTGGCATTTTGAGCATGGGCTCCATGCCTCCAAGCGCTTCTCCGGTCGCTACGAGGTGATTTTGTGGTTTACCAAAAGCGACGATTATATTTTTAACCTGGATGCTGTACGTGTGCCTCAGAAATATCCCCAGAAGAAGTATTTCAAGGGCCCTAAAAAAGGACAACTGTCGGGTAATCCGTTGGGGAAGAATCCCGGTGATTTTTGGGACATTCCAAATGTTAAGGCCAACCATGTGGAAAAGACGATTCACCCTTGTCAGTTCCCGGTAGAGCTGATAGAGCGCTTAGTATTGGCGTTGACCAATGAGGGGGATTGGGTGTTAGACCCCTTTATCGGGGTTGGGACAACTGCCATCGCTGCGTTGATGCATCACCGGAGAGCAATGGGAGCCGAAATCATGCCTGAATATGTTGCCCTTGCGCGCGAGCGGATCCAGTTGGCCGAAAGTGGAGTCCTAAGGATCCGTCCTATGGCTCGCCCAGTTTATGATCCGGATGCACCAGAGGCGAGCGTCCCTCCTCAGACGGTGCAGTTAAGGCCAGTGGCTGAACAGCTGGCGCTCATGGAAAAAGCGGAAGACTATCACAGTGAGGAACCGGAGAGATGAGAGTGGTCTACGAATACTCACATTTGGGCGGTGCTGAAATTCTCAAGGTTCGTTACCCGCAGTATGAGCGGGAGATCTACGAAGTGATCGCTGAAGTGGCTGCCGAACGCAGTAAGCAAAGCCTGGAAAAGAACAAAGCCGGAAGAATGCTCTACGCACCAATTGAGATGAACCGCCAATTTAGTCAAGCCTTTGCAGCCAGAGGTTATCATGAACTGCGTGACACTTACACAATCACGCTTCCGCACAGCGACATTGCCATTCCGGGTGCTTTCAAGCAAGTGGATTACGTCAAGGACCAGGTGTTAATTGAAGTGCAGTTTGGTAAGTATGCCTTCATGTTTTACGATCTGGCAAAATTCCAATACTTCTTCAATGAAAACAAAGCCGATGTGGGGGTAGAGATCGTCCCATGCCACGCTTTGCACACAGAGATGTCGTCAGGAGTTTCTTACGGGGAACAGCTGATTTACGATATTGAGCGGCTCAAACGACATTTCCCGGCTGTGCCCATCAAGGTCATTCTGATTGATGCGGACAAAGCATAGCAAAACCCGGCGCTGAGCCAGCGCCGGGTTTCTGTCGCCTGCCAGTGCCCCTACGTCCGCTCAAACTCCATCTCCAGCCCCGGGATGTGAAACCGCTGTTCCACCTTGCCCATCCCCCAGGTGATGATCAACACCATCACCAGGTAAATCAGCCCCACAAACGGCAGCATGGTAAACTGGTTGTAATGCGCACTCATAATGCGCTTGGCCTCGCCAAAGAGGTCTTGCACGGCAATGATGTAAACCACCGAGGTGTATTTCACCATGTAGGCAGCCTCGTTGGACCACGGTGGGATGGCCAGCCGGATGGCCTGCGGCAGGATGATCGTCTGGATGGCCTGGAGCCGGCTCATCCCCAGCGCGCGGGCGGCGACCATCTGCCCGGAACCGATGGCCTGGATCGCGCCCCGGAAATATTCTGCCTGGTAGGCACCGCTGTTCAAGCCCAGCGCGATGTAGGCAGCCGCGAAGGGGGAGAGTGTCAGCAGATTCTTGGGCAGCCCCAGACTGACGAGCAATTTGGACAGATTGGGGTCGGCCAACCCGTAATAGATGACGAAGAGCTGGACCAACAGGGGCGTCCCCCGGAAGAGCTCCACAAACGCTGTGGCAAGGAAGTTCAACCAGCGGGGCCCGTAAACACGGGCTAACGCGGTCGGTAGCCCGATCAGCAGCCCAATGAAGAGCGCCAGCACACTCAGCCGGAGCGTCACCACCAACCCGCGCCCCAATTCCGGCCAGATCATCTCCCAAAAGGCTGCCAGGCCGCTCATGATTCTTTTTGTTCCCCGTACAGCTCGGTGATCTTGCCCAGGAACTCCCTGGTGCGCTGGTGCTGAGCATGATAGAAGAGTTGTTCCGGCGGACCTTCCTCCACGATGAAGCCTTTTTCCATGAAGATGATCCGGTCGCAGACTTCTCGCGCGAAGCCCATCTCGTGCGTCACCACCAGCATCGTCATCCGCTCCTCGGCCAGCTTCTTCATCACCGCCAGCACCTCCCCGATCAATTCGGGGTCCAGGGCCGAGGTGGGCTCGTCAAACAACATCACTTTGGGATTCATGGCTAACGCGCGTGCGATGGCGACCCGCTGTTTCTGTCCGCCGGAGAGTTGACCCGGATATGAGGCGGCCTTTTCCGCCAGGCCGACCCGCTCCAGCTCAAACATAGCCAGGTCGCGGGCTTCGCGCTTGGGCATCCGCTTGACCTTGATCGGCCCTACCATCACGTTGTCTAACGCCGTCATGTGGCTGAAGAGATTGAAATCCTGGAAGACCATGCCCACTTGCGCCCGGATGCGGTTGATATCTACGTGCGGCGCTGTGACCTCCTGCCCATCCACCCACACCTCGCCCTGGTCGGGGCGGGTGAGCAGATTGACGCACCGCAACAGGGTGCTTTTCCCTGTCCCGCTGGGGCCAATGATGACGACCGCCTCGCCAACGTGCATATCCAGAGAGACCCCCTTGAGGACTTCGGTATTTCCGTAGGCCTTGTGGATGTTGACCAAACGTACAATGAGATCAGACGGCTCTGTCATGGAGTCCTCTTTAATCAAATGGGCTGGGGATCAGATTTTCTGGGACTGGGTTGCCAGAAAATCTGAGTCCGGACGCTCAGGTTCATGTCGCGAATTTTGAGCGCCATGTCGGCGGCGATGCGGCGGACGATGTGGAAGCCGATTTCCGGATAGTTGCCACTCAGGCGCAGCAAACGCTGGCGGGGGATGCGAATCAGCTGTACCGCAGTGCGGGCGCGAGCGGTCGCCGTGCGAGTGCCTTCTTCCACCAGGGTCACCTCGCCAAAGTTCTGACCGGTGGTCATCAGTGAAAGGGAGACCGGCTCTTCTCCCGGCTTGGGGCTTTCCAACAGGATTTCAACCTCGCCCCGGACGACGATATAGAGGGCGTCGCCGGGATCTCCTTGCATGAAAATGGCTTCCCCTGGCGTGAAATTGGCCTCTTCACAGGTCAGCAACACCAGATCCAACTGCGCCTCGTTCAATTCGCTGAACAACGGACATTCGCGCAGGATCTGCTTACTCTCTTCCAAGTGCATGGTTTACCTCCCCGCTGTGCCCTTTATGTCTTTTCATTATAGGGGAAAATAGCCGCAGAGCAAGCCCTGGCTTAGCCCACGGCGTCAAAGCTCATACCATGCCAGATCGTCGCTCTCCAGGTCCAGGATTGCGTAACCGGGTGGACGCCGTGGCATTCCGCCGATAGCCCCAGGATTGATCACCCGGGTCGGCCCCCTATGTTCGTCGCGCGGAACATGGGTATGCCCGTGGATGACGTAAGCGTAACGGCCGGAGCGGATCAACTCATCCAGCTGTTCCTGCCGGTGGCCGTGGAGCAAGGCTATTGCTTTCCCGTCCAACGTAAGGTGGTGCACCTCGGCCAGCCGTCCCGGGCCAAAAAGCGCTTCGGCCAGCGTCGGCAGGGTTGGGTCCCCATCCATGTTGCCCCGGGCCACCCAGAGATCAAAGCCGCAGAGAAGCGCAAGTGTGCCGGGACTGGTGAGGTCACCGGCGTGCAGCAACGTGTAGACCTCTTCCTGCCGGAAATGCGCCAGCGCCGCTTGCAGCCGGGGCAGATGATCGTGCGTATCGGAGATCAGACCTACCCGCAGCGACATGCCATTAACGCGCCCGGCCCGCCGGTGTTTTGGCCCGCGGATCCGCCGTACTTACCACGGCCCTAAATCCTCAACGCCCCGCCGGAAAACATGGGTGTAGCCACCTGCCGGGCGGAGAATGAGCTGGGAGTTAGCGATGAACCGGCCCTGGACGGTCACGGCCATTTGTACCAGCTGAGACCAGCCCTGGCTGAAAGTGGTGTAATCAAAATAACGCTGGCTGGCATCATAGGCATCCACCAGGTAAACCCCGCCGCTGTCGTACCCGACGGCCACGTAGGTGTGTTCCCATTGCACGATGAGTACGCCGACGCCACGGGCGGTGGTGAAGGGGATCAGCGGGCTCTGGCGCATCTCGTAGGTGCCCCAGATGATGACCGGCCGGCCCGCCTGGAGCTCGCGTTTCAGCTGGTCCAGGGTGAAGCCGTAATGGGCGCGGGCATCCAGCCCCCAGCGGCGCAAGACCTGAGCAATCGGGGCCGCATAAACTCCATAGCCTACCGGCGGCAGGCTACCGGCCGGCGCGTTGATGTCGCCCACAAACCCCAGGTTGGGATCGTCGGAGTGTGGCAAGAGCGCAATGAGCTGATCCTCTGTAGTCGGCCTGCCCCAGAAATTCGCCACATCGGTGGCCGAGCGGATCTCGCAGCTAAGGGGATACTGTTGTGGGTAGCCGACAAAACCGTCAATCCAGGCCGAGTCGGCCAGGGGCGGCCCCGGCTCCAGCAGGGCCGCCCCCAACAGACTCAGCGCCAATGCTTTCAACAACATGAACATGCTGTAACCTGCAAAGATTCAGGGCGCGGCCGGCTCGCGCAGCGCCGGAGCTGCCCGCGCTAAATCTGTCGCACGTCCATGATCTGCGCGCCGGCTTCGGTCAGGGCCTGCTTCAAGGCCGCTTCGTCGACCCAGCGGACTTTGATGGTCAGGAAGGAGGAGGTGCGATCCTCGCCGTAGAGGGCGCCCAGGGCGACAATGTCCCCGTTCAATCCCGCCACCGCGCCGGTGATCCGGCTGAGCGTCCCCGGCTCGTCCTTCACCCGCATGGTCACGCGAATACCTTGTTCGCGGGCGCCCATCATCTCCAGGAACGCCTTGAAGATGTCGGTCTCGGTGATGATACCGACCAGCTTATCGCCTTCCACGACCGGCAGGCTGCCGATTTTGTTGTCCGCCATGATGCGGGCGGCTTCTTCCAGGGGGGCGTCGGCGCCCACGGTGATGACATCCCGCTTCATGATCTCTTCTACCTTCAGGCGGGAGAGCAGGTAACCGATCTCGTAGACGCTGAGGCTGGTCGCGGGTGAGGGGGAGGCATAAAGCAGGTCTTTTTCGGTCACAATGCCGACAATGGTGCCCTTCTTATCCACCACAGGCAGGCGGCGCACCCGGTTTTGGCGCATAAAGCCGAGCGCCTCGGCTACCGAAGTATCCGGCGCTACGGTAATCGGGTGCGGGGTCATCCGGTATTTGACGAACATAGCTTGTTCCTCCTTAACAAGGGTTGGGCTGATGGGTCTATTATAACATAGTTACTGGATCAGTCCCGCCGCGCGCTTGGCTGCCGTGAGAGTATTGCGCAGCAACATGGCAATCGTCATCGGGCCGACCCCGCCGGGCACCGGGGTCAGGAAACCGGCTACTTCTTTGACCTCCTCAAAGTCCACATCGCCGACCAGCCGGTAGCCGCTCTTGGTGGTGGCATCTTCCACCCGGTTGATCCCGACGTCAATGACCGCTGCGCCGGGCTTGATCCAATCGCCTTTGACCATTTGGGTGCGCCCGACCGCCGCGACGAGGATGTCGGCCCGCCGGCAGATGGCGGGCAGGTCGCGCGAGCGGGAGTGGCAGATGGTGACGGTGGCGTCGCGCTTGAGCAGCAGCATGGAGACAGGCAGCCCGACGATATTGCTGCGGCCCAGCACCACGGCCTCTTTGCCGGAGATCGGGATGCCCATGCGATCCAGCAGCTCAATCACGCCGGCCGGCGTGCAGGGGGCGAAGAGCGGGTCGCGCCGCTTCATCGCCAGCCGCCCAATGTTGATTGGATGGAAGCCGTCCACGTCCTTTTCCAGGTTGATGACGTTGAGCACGTCCTCCTCGTTGATCTGGCCTGGCAGCGGCAATTGGACGAGGATGCCGTGGATCGCCGGGTCGGCGTTGAGCTCGCGCACCACCTGGATCACATCCTCCTGGGTGGCCTCCTTGGGCAGCTCGCGCCCCACCGAGTAGAAGCCAAGTTCGGCGGAGCGCCGCCGCTTCATTTTGACGTAGGATTGGGAGGCCGGATTGTCCCCCACCAGCACCGTTGCCAGCCCGGGGGTAATGCCGTATTTTTCTTTCAGTTCGGCTGCCTCCTGGGCCAGTTCGGCGTGGATAGCAGCTGCAATCGCATTGCCGTCAATGAGTGTAGCAGTCATAGCGCCTCCTCTGAAATATAGAAACCTAAGTAGTGAGCAGAAAGCAGTAAGTAGAAGTTCCTGTTTCCTGCTCACTGCTCACATTTTCTTCATCCTACGGCTGGTGAATACCAGTTCATGGGGAATTCCTCTGAAAATAACGCTTGGTTTGTAGTAAGGCGCTTTAGCGCCGTCCAACGCGCTAAAGCGCGTTACTACGAACCTATGTTCATCCTCCCGCTGGTGAACGCCAGGTCAGGGGGAATACCCACTTTCCGGCTTGAAGATTAAGGTTTAGCCCCTCACGATAAGCCTACGACCTTGCCGTCTTTGATGTCAATGTTCATGAACGACGGCTTGCTGGACAGCCCCGGCATGGTGCTCAGCTCGCCGGCCAGGGGGTAGAGGAAGCCGGCGCCAACGCTGGCCCGGATGTCGCGGATGGGGAAGCGATAGCCGCGCGGCACGCCTTTCCAGCTCGGCTCATGGCTGAGCGAAAGGTGGCTCTTGGCCATGCAGATCGGCATCTTATCGTAGCCCAGGCTGGTGTAGAGCTGGATCTTTTCTTCGGCTTCGGCGTTGTAATCCACACCGTCAGCCCCATAGATTTCGCGGGCCAGGATCTCAATCTTTTCCTTGATAGGCAGGGCTGCATCGTAGAGGAATCGGAATTGTGCGGGTTCTTCGGCTGCCTGCGCCACGGCTTGCGCCAACGCGATAGCACCCTCGCCGCCTTCGGCCCAGTGGTGTGCGACCACTGCCTCAAAGGCGCCGGCCCGCAGCGCCGCCTCCCGCACGATCTCCCATTCGGCGGGGGTATCCGTGGGGAAGGAGTTGATGGCCACCACCACCGGGACCCCAAACTTGCGCGCGATGCGAATGTGAGCCTCCAAATTGCCCACGCCCGCCCGCACCAGCTCCAGGTTTTCCGCCGTGTAGGCTTTATCCAGCGGGCGACCGGCCACCACCTTGGGCCCGCCGCCGTGCATCTTCAAAGCGCGGACGGTGGCCACCAGCACCACCACGTTGGGGACCAGCCCGGAGACGCGGCACTTGATGTCCATGAACTTTTCCATGCCGATGTCGGCACCAAAGCCCGACTCCGTCACCAGGAAGTCGGCCAGGTGAACGCCAATCTGGTCGGCAATGACCGAGGAGTTACCGTGGGCGATGTTGGCGAAAGGCCCGGCGTGGACAAAGGCCGGCTGCTCTTCCAACGTTTGCAGCAGGTTGGGCATGAGCGCATCTTTCATCAGGACGGTCATCGCGCCGGCTACGCCCAGGTCTTCGGCGGTGATGGGATTCCGTTTGGTGTCGGTGCCGATGACAATGCGCCCAATCCGTGCGCGCATGTCCTCCAGGCTGGTGGAAAGCGCCAGGATCGCCATCAGTTCGCTGGCAACGGCGATGTCAAACCCCGACTGGCGGATCGGCCCGTCGTCCAGATCGCCCAGCCCGCTGATGATGTGACGCAGCGCCCGGTCGTTCATATCCACCACCCGGTTCCAGGTGATGGAGTAGGGATCAATATTGAGTTTGCGCAGGCCGATCTTCTCAAAGTAGGCCTCGGTCCAACGGCTTTCGTGGTAGATGCGGGCATCAATGGCCGCCGCGCAGAGGTTATGCGCCGCACTGACGGCATGAATATCCCCGGTGAGGTGCAGGTTGAAGTCCTCCATGGGGACGATCTGGCTGTAGCCGCCGCCGGCGGCCCCACCCTTGATGCCAAAAGTCGGCCCCATGGAGGGCTGGCGAATGGCGCAGATGGCCCGCTTGCCGAGTTGCCCCAGCGCTTGCGTCAGGCCGATGGTGGTGGTGGTTTTGCCTTCCCCCAACGGCGTCGGCGTGATGGCGGTCACGTCCACATAACGAGCCGGTGGCCGGGCGGCCAGGCGCTCGCGCACGTCCAGGTGGACTTTGGCCTTGTACTTGCCGTAGACTTCCAGATCATCTATGGTGAGTCCGGCCGCCTGAGCGATCTCCAGGATTGGGCGCAGCTCCGCGGCCTGGGCGATTTCCAGGTCGGAAGGGACAGGACTTGTTTTCGGGACGGACATAGTTCCTCCTTAACAAAAAATAGTAACGGGTGAGTCGTGAATAGGGAGCAGTTTGGATGCAGCAAGCTGAGGACTGCTCACTGCTCTCTACGGACTGCTCACATTTTTGTCATCGTCGGTGTGGTAAAGCCCTTCAAGTCTGCGGCGGTTCGCCAGGGGCCGGTCATGGCGTCCTCAAAACGCCCCCAGCTGGCAGCCGGTGATCCGGACACCTAACGTATCCGCTAAGTAGCCGAACAACGCGCGTGGAACGTGGAACCGGTCAGCCAGTTCCCAGGCGTCCTGACAGGTCAGCTGCCCTTCGGCGGTCAGCGCCGCCTGGAGCGCTGCTTCCAACCCGGCCGGAATCGGGCGGGCGGCCAGCTGCTCCACCAATAAGGCTTTTTCCTCAGCGCCGTAGCCAAAAAGGCCGAGCTGGCACCGGTTTAAGTGGACCGGCAGATAATCGGCCGTTTGTCCTACCAGGAGTGGGGAGACCTGCTGTTCTTCAGCGATGGCAAAAGCGACGGCGCAGGGCAGCTTCCCGCCTTGCAACTGTGCGCGGATGGCCGCCGCCAACGTCTCATTCACGACAAAATCAGGGGCTAATTTTTTCTCAGCCAGTGTCATGACTACCTCCATGCAAAACTTTCATGCAAAGTTTTAAAATTGCCGCTCGGAAAGTTCCGCCACCTGGCCCGGTGTTTCTATCCCCAAGGGGCCTGATGACAATTTAAGGATATACCTGATTGGGGGATAGGCAAGTCGGGGAATTTTACCTTTTTCTGAATCTTCTCAAGAAAGCGGGGTGAGGGTTCGTAGTAGCGCACTTCAGCGCGCTGGCCACGGCGCGAAAGCGCCTCGCCACAAGCTTCCCCCAGATTATTGAGAGGCTACCTTTTTCTTGGCTTCACGACAGGCCAGGATATAGAGTTGGCTGATGCCAAAGCCGGTCAGGCGTTGAGCTCGCGCAGCTCCCCGGTGGCTATGAAAATGACCCGCTCGCTGATGTTGGTCACCCGGTCGCCGATCCGTTCCAGGTTATGGGCTACCCACAGCAGATAGGTCGCCCGTTGGATATTGCGTGGGTCCTGGAGCATGTAGGTCAACAACTCGCGGAAAACCTGATCGTAGAGCTGATCTACCTCATTGTCGCGGGCGGCGATCTGTTGGGCCAGCTCAGCGTCACGGTTGAGGAAGGCCTCCAGGACAGCCTGGATCATCTCCTGGTCAATTTGTGCCATGCGCGGGATGTCAATGAGCGGCTTCAGCAACGGCTCATCGGCTAACCGGATGACCAGTTCCGCGATACCGGCGGCGTGGTCCCCCATCCGTTCCAGTTCCACGGCGGCGTGGGTGACGGCGACAATCGTCCGCAGATCGGCGGCCATCGGTTGTTGCGTCGCTAAGGTGACGATGGCGGCTTCTTCTATCTGATAACGCAGGCGGTTAATGGCCTGGTCATCCGCAATGATCTGCCGGGCGGCGTCAGCGTCACGTTGTTTGAGGGCTTCCACAGCCCGGCTGATCGCGGCCACCACCATGCTGCCCAGCTGAATGAGATCATCGCGCAGCCGATTTAATTCCTGATCAAATAAACTGCGTGTGCTGGCGGTCATAACTGCACCCCTTTGCGTAGGTTAACCCACACGACCACTGACGTATGCCTCGGTCATTTCGTGCGCCGGGCGGGTGAAAATCTGGGTCGTCTCGCCGTACTCAATCAAGCGCCCCAACCAGAAGAAAGCCGTCCGGTCTGAAACGCGAGCCGCCTGTTGCATGTTGTGGGTCACAATCACGATGGTGTAATCCTGGCGTAATTCTTGCATCAGATCCTCAATCTTGAGGGTCGTGATAGGGTCCAGCGCCGAGCAGGGTTCATCCATCAAGATGATCTCCGGCTGCACAGCAATGGTGCGGGCGATGCAGAGCCGTTGTTGCTGGCCCAACGAGAGACCAAAGGCCGGCTGGCGGAGATCGCTGCTGACCTCACTCCACAGCCCTACCCGTTGTAGCGATTCCTTTACCAGGTTCTCCAGCGCTTGCCCACGAGCCAGGCCTAACGCCACCGGCGCCAGGGCCACGTTATCGTAGACCGATTGGGGGAAAGGATTGGGTTTCTGAAACACCAGCCCGACCCGCTGGCGCAGCGCTACCACATCGGTGGTCGGCGCGTAAATATCCATTCCATCCAACAGGATTTTCCCTTCCACGCGCGTTTGGGGGATCTGGTCGTTCATCCGATTCAAACAGCGGAGAAACGTCGTCTTACCGCACCCCGACGGGCCAATAAACGCTGTGATCTCTCGCTCGGCAATGTCCAGCGAAATATCAAACAGCGCTTGCTTGGCGTCATAGTAGAAATTCAGGTGCTCCACCTGAAATTTGACCGGTTGTGCTGTGCTCACAATCTTCCTGTCCCCTGATGCACTTGAGGTCTGACAGGTAGGAGTATAGCCCGGCTTGGGGGGAAGTCAACCACGTGACAATGGCGCTTCTTGAGGTATCATAGCCTCCTATGCCTGCCTGAGTTGGTCAAAGGACGAACCATGCTTCCTGTTCATATTCAAGACCCGGTCTACGGCGCTGTCCAGTTGGATAGGCCGCTGTTGGTAGATCTTTACCGCTCGGCGGCGGTACAGCGACTGGCGCACATTTACCAGGGTGGGATCACGGCCTTCATCAACCCGCGCCGTGACACCACGCGCCTGGACCATTCCGTCGGCGTGGCCGCTCTGTTACAACGGCTGGGGGCCGACCTGGTGGAACAGGCCGCCGGCCTGATCCACGACGTGCCGCACACGGCCCTCTCCCACGTGGTGGATTTTGCTTTCCCCAACGCTGAGCACACCTATCACGAAATGCATCGGGCGGCCGTGTTGGCGGCCTCGGACTTGCCTGAGATTCTGGCCGGCTACGCGCTGGATTGGCAGTGGGTGGCGGAGGCGGAAAACTTCACATTGTTGGAGCAGCCACTCCCTGCCCTGTGCGCCGACCGGCTGGACTATTTCCTGCGCGACGGGGTGGCGTTGGGCTGGATTGCCCCGGCAGAGGTTGTAACTTTGCTGGCCCGCTTGCGGGTCTGGGAGGGGCGCATCGTCGTCAATGACTTGCGCGTGGCCCGCTGGTTAGGGGAGCGCTTCATGGTGCTGGATGAGGCGATCTGGTGTGCCGTGCAGGAGGTGGGCTGGTACGCTGTCATGGGGCAGGCGCTGCGGGTCGCGCTGGCCAAGGGCGTGCTCAAGGATGCCGATCTATGGAAAACGGATACCGCCGTGATCGCCTGCCTGCAGGCCGCTGCTGATCCCGAAATTGAGCGGTGGCTGGCGCTGCTGCGCCCCGACGTCACCTTTGAGCGGGTGGCGGCCGCGCCCGACCTCACCGTGTTGCCCAAAGTGCGCGCCGTTGATCCGCCGGTGGTGCTGAACGGCGTCGTGCGCCCGCTCTCCGCCCTGGAGCCGGCCTTCGCCCGTCGCCGCGCCGATTACATAGCCCGCCAGCGAGGACCGTGGGGATTGAAAATCATCTCCGGCGCTCAGGCTTCGCTGAGCAAGTAGGCGACCAACAGCTGCGCCGTCGCCTCCAGCGAGGCCCGATGTGTGCGCTCATAGGCGTGCGAGGCGTCCACCCCAGGGCCGATCAGCGCTACCTTGAGGTCGGCCCCGGCCCGCCAGGCGGCTTCGCCGTCGGAGCCGTAATAGGGATAAGTATCCACCCGGTACGGAATACTATGCGTCTGGGCCAGCCGCTCCAATTGCCGGCGCAGCCCCAGATGATACGGTCCGCCGGAATCTTTGGCGCAAATCCCCACGCTGTACTCGTCGGAGGCCTGCCCTTCACCGACGGCCGCCATGTCCACGGCCACCAGCTCCTCTACATCGGCGGG
>Ga0067045_1029380_pt1 | contig 21224 bp, 18 predicted proteins | sample TerdegcTABiofilm_FD_59184 | JGI IMG/M metagenome (GOLD analysis project Ga0067045, IMG submission 59184) | Combined Assembly of (Gp0054472, Gp0054536) Wastewater bioreactor microbial communities from Singapore -Terephthalate degrading...
GGCTGCCCGCCGTGACGATCGGGGGATGCTCGGAGCTATTTAGGCAAGAAACTCAGAATGGCATCCATGATGGAACTGTTCAGGGAATATGGGCCGTTCCAGCTCCACATGTTTCGGACCAGGTCGAATGTCATCATCCCGCACAGGAGCAGCAGCACGGCAGTCAGGATGATGAGGACATTCCACAGCGTGCCCCACGGCGCCTCGACGCCCATCATCGCAGCGGCAGGGGCATAGACGGGCCCCGGAGCCGCCGGTCCGGCACCGATACCGGGCGCGGGGGCGCCGAACGGACCGCCGGGAATCGCCGTCGCGGGGGTGATGGAAGGCGCCAGCGGTGCCTCACCCAGAAGCCCCGCCATACCCGGCGAGGACCCCGTCCCCGGCTCGGTATCCAGCGCGATGACCTGGGAACCGCTCTCCGTTTCTTCCCCTTCCTCGACTTCCTCGAAAGGGGTAAGCATGAAATCTTCGTCGGTCTTGAGCTGGGTGGGAGCCTCCGTGTCCGCCGCCTCGTCCAGCATCAACATATCGTCTTCGCTCAACTCCAGCGACTCGTCACCAGTGGCTAGCTCGAGAGGTTCTTCCAACGAGATGCCGCTGTCGTTCGCATCCACGAGAGAAATGCCGCTATCGCCGCCCAGCGTGATGTCACTTCCGCTCCCGCTGCCGCCGATGACGATCTCATCATCGTCCAAACCGCCGGCCAGATTGACGGCTGAGTCGCCCGAGGAACCGGCTGCCGGCGCCGTCGCGGACGGCGTGCCTTCCTCTTCCAAGGGCAACAGTTCCTCTTCCAAACCGGCTCCCGCGGAAACAACGCTCGAACCGCCGCTAGGCCCTCCCTCCGTGGAGGTTTGGGAACTTAGCAAATCCAAATCGCTGCCACCGAGTTGAATTTCGTCAGCGGGAGATTCGGGCTGTTTTTCGCCGCCGATCACCGTGCCCGAGGCACTGCTCCCGACTGCCGGGGAAAGATCGTCGATGCCCAGCACGATCTCATCGTCGGAAAAAGAAGGCGGCATGCCCCCTCCGGATCGCCGCTGCCGCACCATTTCCTCGATGTCTTCGGCCTTGAATTTCCAATCCGTGCCGTCACGATAGCCGCGCAGCTCGTTCCTCTCTCGCATCGAATTGACTTCGGCAGGAGTAACGCCTAAGACGTCCGCGGCTTCCTTCGTAGTGTAATACTTCTGGACCATTCCCGACTTCTCCCGAACCGTGTCGCCGCTTCAGGCCCCGGCTTCGGGAAGACCCAACACCGGAACGATCACGGCGACTTTAAGAGTGATTCCAGTTCTCCTGGTGACGGCCGATCGACGTTGTATTCCAACATGCCCATGTCGAACTGAATGTTCCGTACGCTCTTCAACCCGATGCGCCCGGAGATCAGATCGACGTGGTAAACGGCAAGCACCCCCGCTGCCGTGTCCAACACCACAATTTGTTGGTACTTATCCGCTTGGCATGCCAGAGCGATCATTCCCTGATTTGGACGCTCGGGCATGACGGGGCCAGGCGTCGGCCCCACCACCGGAGGCGGCTGATAAGTGCCCGCCCCCAAAACCGCACCAACTGCCAACGCCGCCACACACACGACCGCGGAAATCAACGGCAACCTCATGCGTCACCTCCTTGTGACTCCGGACAAGACGGCGAAAGCCTCCTTTTTCATTGTAAACAGCCCTCGCACGACTTCAACCAAAAACCTTCCCGAAGCCCTCCATTTTGTGTAGAAGGCTCGAATCAGCGGGTGAATTTGCGGCCAGGTTTCGGGGATGCCCCTAAGCCCCCAAAATATCCCACGAAACCGAACCGTTTGACCTGTGGCAATAGGTGGAAGACGGCAAAACGGCGGAGTACACCCGACATTTTCTCCCGTTTTTCCCAGTTCACAGCGGGAGTTTAGCCTCATGCCGGAATTGGCTCAAGACCGGCACGTGTCACTCTTGCGACATCGAAATCGGTCGAGCCCGGAACGAATCATGACTGCGAGGCACCCAAATGCCGTTGGCAATGTCGCGCTGATTGACAATTGCGGCGATTCGATTAACATCACAGTTCTCAATGGTATGCACCCGTGGCCCCATTTCCTTCGGCGGCTGGAGGGTTGAATTGAGATGGAGAATCAAGTCCTGGTACGACCTTGCCGTCTGTGCGGTGCTCCATATTTGTCCTAGGGCTGGCAGAATGCTCTCCTCCTCCGATGGGGCTCGGCGTCGTCCTCTTCACCGTCGCTTTCTGGCGGCGTTCACCGCGATTGGGTTTCTCGCCTCATTCACGGCGTCACTTTGGATGACGCTGGCATGGACCAATCGCGTCCGGCAGCAACGCGCGGCGACCCTGGAGCGGATTTCGGAGACCATTCAGACGACTTCCTTCCCCTTGTCCCGTCCGGTACTAATGCAAATGCGGTCGCTTACAGATGCCGAGTTCGTGACCGTGAACCGTGCAGGCGCCCTGCTAGATGCCACCCGAGTGTTTTCTCCGTCCGAATGGGAGGTCCTTTCGGATTTGACCGACACACCGCAGTCGTCGCCTTGGAACTCCGAAATAGTTCTCTCCGACGGACGATACCGGTTCAACGTTGTGCCCCTCAAGACGCCGGCTAACGTGAGTGCCGACAGAGCCGTCAAGCTGATGGTGTTGATCCGTGAGGTACCGTGGCGGCGGGAGTTTCAACAGGCCCTGCTTCCGGCTTCCTTGGCTGCGGCAGCGGCTACCTTGGTATCGGCTTCGGCCGCGATCTGGCTCTCACGTCGGATCAGTCTTCCGCTACAGAGACTGGCAATCCAAACCGCCGCGGCGGCTCGTCATCCAGCCCTGGGCGTCGATTTGCCGCGCACACACGATGAATTGCGCGACTTGGCCGTGGCCCTGGACGGATTGCTACGCGAACGCCGCACCTACGAGCTTCGACTTCGCGAGGAGGAGCGTCGGCGATCCCTTCAGCAATTGGCTTCCGGACTGGCGCATCAACTGCGAAACTACGCCACCGCCGCACGGATGGCTCTGGAACTGCATATCGCGGAATGCCAAGCCGATTCGACTCCCGAAGAATTGGCGGTCGTCCTCCGCCAGATTCGTTTGATGGAGAACCTGCTAAGACAATTCCTGTCCCTCGAAGCTTCTCCGGCGGATTCCCCCGGCGGCGCGGATCTGGTGCGGACGGTCGAGGAGGCGGTGGAATTGAGCGGGCCCGCATTTCGCCACGCCGGCGTGAGCCTGCGATTGAATCTCCCGAAGCGGCAACTGCTACTGAAGGCCAGCGACAGCGCGCTGGGCCAGCTCGTGTCGAATTTGCTTATGAATGCCCTGGAGGCCTCGCGAGAAGCCCCGGGCGAAAAGGTCGTTTTCGTCACGATGCTTCTCGATGATGCCACGGCATCCGGGCGACTCGAAGTCGTTGATTCCGGTCCCGGTCCTCCGGAAAGCGTAAGGGACAAGCTTTTCCACACGGCAGTGACCACGAAGGTCGACGGATGCGGTCTCGGTTTGTTGGTCGCCGCCCGCATCGCTGAAAGATTGGGCGGCAGATTGGTTTGGGAGCGGCGGCACAATCGAACGGTCTTCGCGTTCGAATTTCCGTTGAAGTGGACGATGGAAATGGAAGGGACCGGCGGCGATGGCGCACCTGCTGATCGTGGATGACGAGCCGGACATCTGCTGGGGTCTACAGCGGCTGACGGAGCGTCTCGGCCACTCCGCCGAGGTCGCCGCGGATGGGGAGGCGGCCTTGAAATCGGTCGCCGCGCGGCCTCCTGATTTGATCTTGCTGGATGTGCGTCTGCCGGGGCGAGACGGCCTGGAAATCATGCGCGAAATCCGATCGCTCCACGCCAAAGTCCCCATCGCCATCATGACCGCGTACGGCGACTTGGAAATCGCCGTGCAGGCGATGCGGCAAGGGGCCTTCGAGTACCTCGTCAAACCCTTCGACTTGGCGGTGGTGCGTCGCGTCATCGAACGGGCCCTGCAGCCACCGGCCGAAAACGCCGACCGCGTCGCGACGGATTCGCCGGAAGCGGAAGGCGAGTTTCCGATCATCGGCACTTCGTCGCCCATGCAAGAGGTATTCCGGCAGATCGCGCTTGTCGCGCCGACCGACGCCGCCGTGCTTCTTCAAGGAGAGAGCGGCACCGGAAAGGAGCTGGTGGCCCGGGCCATCCATCGCTTCAGCCGACGCCGCGAAGGTCCGTTCATCATCGCGCACCTGGCATCCCTCAGCCCGTCCTTGGCCGAGAGCGAATTATTCGGGCATGTCCGCGGAGCGTTCACCGGAGCGGAAGAAAGCCGCGCCGGACTGCTGGAGCGTGCCGACGGCGGAACGCTGTTCATCGACGAGGCGGCTGATATCCCTCTGCTCCTCCAGGTCAAATTACTGCGTGCGCTAGAATACCGGGAGTTTCTGCCCGTGGGCGGGACGCGGCCGGTGCGATCCGACTTCCGTCTGATTTCGGCCTCTCATCGGGACCTGGCCCGCTTGGTGGCGGAGAACAAATTCCGCCACGATTTCTACTTTCGATTGGTAACGTTTGAGATTCGCATTCCGCCGCTTCGCGAGCGGCGCGAAGATCTTGAGCCGCTGGTCCGGTATTTCGTCCGCCAGTTGTCGCAACGGATGGGCGTCGATCCGCCTACATGGGATCCTGGGTTCTTAGAAGAGCTCCAATCACGCCCGTGGCGCGGTAATGTACGAGAGCTTCGCAACGCCCTGGAATACGCCATGATCCTGGCCAGGGGCGGAGCTTTGCGCCGAGAAATGCTGCCGCCGCCGCTCTTGGCCCCGCCCAGCGATGTCGCATCGCCGGTAGGGTCGCTGCAGGAGTTGATCCGGCGTTGGGCAGAAGCGATGCTCAAGGAGAAGGCCGCGGAGGGTGACTTGTACGACCGATTTTTGCAAGCCGTGGAGCCGCCGCTCTTGCAAACCGTTCTTCAACGTTGCGGAGGTCGGTATCTGGCGGCTGCGAAGGTCTTAGGCATGCACCGCGTCACGCTGCGACGCAAACTGCAACAATACGGCGACGGTGATTCGCCGCGAGCCGTGGATTGAAGTCAAAGGTTTCGACCATGCTGACCGTTCACATTTTTCGTCATGCTTGGGCGGAAGAAGTAGATGCGAATCGTTGGCCGGATGACGGTTTGCGCCCCCTTACGGCCGAGGGCAAATCACGATTTCGCAAGTTCGCCGCAAAATTGGCCGCCCGCTCGATCCGCTGCGAACGTATCGCGACCAGCCCCCTTGTCCGTTGCGTGCAGACGGCGGAAATCCTGTGCGAGGCGTGCGGGGGCGAAAAGCGGCTCGATATCCTGAAGGCGTTGCGCCCGGATTCCGATTTCGAAGCAGTGTTGGCGTGGATCCGCAATTGGAGCGGTCGGCTTGAAGAGGTGGCGTTAGTCGGCCACGCACCCGACACGGCACAAATCGCCGCTTGGCTCATCGGCGGAGGCAATCTCGACTGCCCGAAAGGTGGAGTGACCACCATCGTGTTCGAGAGAAATGTCGAACCGGGACGCGGCCTCCTCGTTCGCCTGGTCAAGCCGTCTCTCCTCAAGTGCTGATGCGGGAGCCATTTCGGCCGAACCGCCGTTTTTCGGCGGTGATGAGAGGGAGTCGTAAAATCCCGCCGCGGCAATTCGGGCCGACGCCCTTCCATAACGGCGATACAATAGGTTATCGGCTGCGACGAGGTCTTAGGCCGGGCCGACCACCGCGGCGAACCCCGACAGTGCGAAAGGCATCCTGACTCATGGGAGAGCCTTGAATGGGGAGGCGGCGCGGCTGAGGGATCCGCAAGACGAAAGTCTCGGACGACGCGGCGGCCGATGCCGCAACGGCATCCGGCGGCGGAAGGCGCTGGTGACTTCAAAGATCGCAAGTTCATTGACTGCATGGAGAAAGGACGCTACGCCCGATATCGTCATGAAAACCACGACTTGCCCCGAAGAATTGGATCCCTCTCTGTTTCGGCCCGACTTCCCGATCCTGCGCAAGGTTCTCCGCGACGGCATTCCCCTTGTGTATTTGGATAACGCGGCGACCACGCAACGTCCGCGACAGGTGATTGCCGCAATCGTGGATACCTATGAGCACCACTACTCGAACGTCCATCGGGGCATCCACACCTTGGCCGATGAAACGACGGAGCTGTACGAGGGTGCCCGGGACTGCTTGAAGGATTTTTTGAACGCCGCCGAACGCGAGGAAATTGTGTTCACCTCCGGCGCCACGGCGGGCGTCAATTTGGTCGCACGCGCTTGGGGGGACGCCAACGTCCGGGAAGGTGACGAGATTCTCCTCACGGAGATGGAGCACCATTCGAATATGGTCCCCTGGTACCAATTGGCTCAACGGACGGGGGCCGTCATTCGCCACATACCCCTCACGGATGACGGAATGCTGGATTCGCGGTCGCTTCCGCATCTGCTTACCGAGAAGACCAAGCTCTTGGCGGTGACCGCGGTTTCCAACGTCCTAGGAACCATCAATCCGCTGGATGAGTTGATTCCGGCCGCGCACGCCGTGGGCGCGAGGGTGCTGGTGGACGGAGCCCAAAGCGTCCCGCATCATCCGACGGATGTTCAACGTCTGGATGCGGACTTCCTGGTTTTCAGCGGGCACAAGATGTTGGGACCGACCGGCGTGGGCGTGCTGTATGCCAAGCGCGACATCCTCGAGTCCATGCCTCCCTTTCTCGGAGGGGGAAGCATGATTCACGAAGTAACGCTGGATGGATTCGTTCCCGGGGATATTCCGGCCCGCTTTGAAGCCGGTACGCCGCCGATCGTGGGAGCCATCGGTCTGCGCGCCGCGGTGGATTACTTGCAGACGGTCGGTTTGAGTCGCGTCGCCTTACACGAACGGCGACTTACGGAAAAGCTCCATGCCGCGTTGGCGGAGGTGGACGGCGCCCGCATCCTGGGGCCCGAGCCTGCCCACAAGGCCGGTATCGTCAGCTTCGTGCTGAAGGACTTGCACGCGCATGACTTGGCCCATTTGTTGGATCGTTTCGGCGTGGCGGTTCGTGCCGGTCATCACTGTGCCATGCCGTTGCATCGCCGCTTCGGCGTCTCGGCCAGCGCCCGGGCGAGCTTCTACTTCTACAATACGTCGGAAGACATCGATCATCTCGTCGAGGGGATCCTGCGGTCGCAAAGGTTTTCCCAGCGACGCAATGTTTAGTCGGTATCTCGATTTCCGTCGGCCGGTGATTTCACAAAGGAGCCGGGCTGGAAACGCATCCACGAGGCGGCTGCCCTCTTGCGATCGTATCCCCCGGCGGAAAATCGATCTCATGCCGGCTTCATGACGCGTGCGGTCAAACTCTCCATCAGCGTCCCGGCCTGTTCCAAAAACTCGTGCAAGGCGTCGGCCGATGCGTGGGTGTTCAAGGCCTCCAGCGAATCCCATTTTTCGATCACGGTGATGACGTTGGGGCGAACGGGAGGTTGGACCGGCAGTCCGGACTCGACGTCCACGACCGCAACGTATTCGATACACCCCGGCTCCTGACGAACCTTTTCGGCCGCCGCTCGAAACAGCTCCAAGACCTTATCGCGACAGCCGGCTTTCGTCGTAATTTCGGCGACGACATGAATCATGGATTCCATCCTTTCGCTGAAAACGCTGACACGATTCCATTTTCACTTCGTCGAGGATCGGCCTAAGACCAGTTCTCTTGCGGAACGGAGAAGGCTCTCGCTCACTGCCGTACGATTTGGGCCGAATCTCGAATCAAGCCCTCCCAATCCCGAGGATCGGGATCGACGCCCAGGCCGACCGTCTCCGGCAAGCGCGCGACAAGCGAGCCGCCGGTCTCATCCTTTTCGAGGGGCACCGGATCCGCCAAATCTTGGCTCAACAAGTCGGACGGGTTCCAATAATCGGCCGGATACGAAAAATTCGCACGCCCCGCCAGCGCCAGCGATGCCCGGATCCCGAGGCTGCTTTGAGGATTCATACCGAGATAATTGGGGACGCATTCGGCGTGGCAGGCATCGTAGATGGCTGTCGCAGGTGTCAAACCGCCTACCCGAGCCACGTTGATATTGACGTATTTTCCGCTACGAAGCTCCAAGGCCATGTCGGCCAGTTCCGGCGTGGTGATCGATTCATCCAAGCAAATGGGTGTTCGCAACGTCTCTTGCAGCATCGCGTGGCCGACTAAGTCCTCGGGCGGCAAAGGCTGCTCCACCATCCTCAACCCGAAATCGTCGAGGCGGCAGAGGGTGTCCATGTGGTGCAGTCCCAAGGCTCCTTCCAAATCGCCCATGATGTTTTCCGTCGGAAATTCCTGACGAACGGCGTTCAACATGGCCAAATCCCAGCCGGGACGCAACTTCAACCCAACACGAGAATACCCGGCTTCGAAGGCCGCGGCAATCTCTTCCAAAAACCCCTCGTGCGACTCCGTACGATCTAACCAGATACCCAAGGGAATACGAGTTTGTTTTGCTTGGAGCAGTTGATGCAACGGTTGGCCTTTGAGCCGAGCTTGCAAATCCCACCAGGCGATGTCCAGAGCGGCCCGGGCGTAACGATGCCCCTTAATCGGCGCCAAAAGCCCCTGCAATTGCTGAGCATCGGCGATATCGCGCCCCACGACCCTGGGAGCCATCCAGTCGCGAAGGCAGAAAAAAGTCGCGTCGCTCCACTCGGGCGACATCAGCGGTCCATTTCCTGGTGCAGCCTCTCCCCAGCCGATCCCGCGGTTCGTTCGCAATCGGACCACCACCGTGCGAACGCCGTTCCATTGGGGCCAACCTTCCGAAAACGGGACCGTCTCCAGTGTGCGAGGCTTACGCAAGGGGAGATCGAGCAAAAAGATGTCCACGCATTCGATGATCATGATGCCTCATGTATTCCGTCGTTAAGCGACCGGATCAACAGAACACGGAAGCGGCGTCCGATTGAAAAACCACCGCGCCGGTTGAGCCGTTATGGTACTCCTCCGCAACTTGCCCCTCCACCTCACATCGCGCGGTCATGATGAGAAAATGGAGCTCCGGCCGTTTTCAGTCGGACTTGGCGGAACGCCGCAAAACCTTCTTTCTAATGTCTTCCAAGTTTGGCTTGGAAGCACCGCCGGAGGAAGTCGACGCTGCGTCGGAAGGCACGCTCTCAGCGCTTGATGAGGGCGAGTTCGGCAACGAGGGGTTCCCGCTAGCATCCAGGCGGCCCGATTCGGCCCCCGGTGCGGCTTGGCCGGTATCGCGGCTGGGGGCATTTCCTCCAAAGAATCGCGAAACCCCTCCAAGCAATTGACCGAAGGCTCCCGTGCCTGCGGAATTCGCGGCCGAATTCTCGGCGGCGTCTCCTTTCGAGCGAGCCGATTCTCGATCATCACCGGAGACATCGGTGGGCTTTTCCTCAGCAGGTATGTCAACCGGTACATGAGACGGTATTGGGCCGGCCTCCGTCGACGGCAGGGTAGGCACCGGCATGTCCGGCGGTACAAGCAGCGGTAAAGCCGGCGCCGTCGGGGCCGACGGCGACCCTTGCGGGACCGGCGAAGGTTCTTTAGCGGCAGGGACGTCTTGGAGCGTCAAAACCGCTCCGCCGCCGTCCGGCGATCTCAACCACGGTCCGGGAGGGGCAGGCTGTACCGGCTGCGGCGCCGGCGTAGCGGGGAAGTTCGGATGCACCATCGGCCCCGGTTGAGCCGGCTGCAATTCATGCGGCGTCCCGTAGGGCCAATCGGGTGATGGCCCGCGAGGACCCTCGGAACCGAGTGACAATCCCATGTCTCCCAACATCCTGCGGAATCTCTCCAGGAGAGGGCGAGGCTCACCCGGCGGTTGGAGCCCCGGATAGACCGCACCCCCACCGGGGTTCGGCAACGCCTGCAAACCCGGGGCAAAGTCGGAGCTTGATTCCGACGCCGCCTTGCGACGCTCCTCAAGTCGCTCGCGAATGCGGTCCCGCAAACGCTCTCGCGGCTGCCCTGTTGCGGGTTGGCCCACGAGCAACAAATCGCCGGTGAACAGCGATCTTGCCGCCGAAGACTCCGGAGCCTGCGTCTCAGCCGTCGGCCGAACCTTGGTTTGCAGACTGAAGGCGTCACCCACGGCCGTGCGGCAGTTCGCGGCGGACATGACGGAATAAAGGAATAGTACGGCAAACGTTACCAAGCTCGCTGATAGCCGCGGCATGACATTTCCCCCGTTAAGGACCAATTCCGCGTGTATTATACCGCAGCCGCAGGGTTGCCGTGAGATCGGTTCGCTTGGTGGTTTGCGGCAGCCGCTCCGACTGAGCGAAAGCAAGCCGGGCCTTCCACTCCATCGCTCAAGGTGTTGCCATTCCAGAAGGGGTGTTCGCGGCGGGAGCGGAGGAAAGCTCGGGCAATGATCTTCGCCACGCCAGCAATTGCGCCTTCAGTCTTTCTGCGACTTGCGGAAACTCCGACGCGACGTTTTCGTATTCATCGATCTCGCCACACGAACCGATGCGGTAGAGTTCGGGACGACTGCCGGGCGGTAGAATTCGATCTCCCAACCCTTCGAAGGAAACCAGGGATTCGTCGAAGCCGTATGCGGTCGGTAACGGAGCGTCGCCCACGTCGCGTCCGCCTCCTTGATGCCATTTTCCGAAATGGGCGGTAGCGTAGCCGGACTCTTGAAAGATGCGGGCAAGGCAGTTTCCCGTGGGATCCAACCAATCCCGCATGCCGTGACGTCGATTGCTCGCACGGTCATCGAGATAGGAGTTGATGAGACTCTTGGCGGGATAGCGTCCCGTCGTCACAGCCACGCGAGAAGGAGAGCAGATCGGAGAGGCCGTATAGAACTGGGTGAGCCGGATCCCTTGGACCGCCAAGCGGTCGATATTCGGCGTGACGGGATAGTGATCGATGGAGCCCGCATCTTGCCTCGCAACGCCGAGGTCACGAAAGCAGGAGAGATCCCCGAAACCCATGTCGTCGATCAGGATGAAGACGATATTGATGCGATCGGCCGCAGGAAGATACGGCATCCACATCACCGCTACGCATGTCAAGAGAAAGTAGCGAAACACGTCAGGGATCTCCACTGAACCCCACTGACGCAACGAGCCCCATGGATGCAAAGTGATTGCTCATTGCCGCCGTCGGTAAACAAGACGCACGCGGCATTATTCACCGGCCGATGATTCAGCAAAAACCAGGCGTGAATCCCCCTTCGGCAGATCGAAACAGACTAAAGTCTCTCGTCGTTCCCGAAGAAAAGTGCCGGCGCGGAGTTCGTTGGCATGGAATACTTCCGAAAACGCAGCGGACCCGGCGTCGCTCTGCAACGCGATACTCCGGAATCCGCGCGGCAACTCCCCGCAGCCTTCGTCCGGCAGGCTTATCGTGAAGTCCGGAGCCGCAAATGGTGCGTGAAATACCAAGGTCTTTTGATCCCAGGTGATCCGCGTGAGTTCCTTTGCCGCCCAATAGCGTGCCAACTCGCTCAATTTCATCCAGAACAGCGTGTCGAAACGTCTTTCCAGACGCCGTACGACCTCTTGCAGCACCTGAAAGCCCAACTCTTGGCCGTTGAAGTAAATCCCCGGCCAGTGACAAACCATGACTGCCGGCTCTCCGCGTTCCAAGACCTCGATCATCCGGCCGCGGTCGAGTGAGGGGGCGACAAAATAGTCCGCGTCACCCGGGGTCATTCCGTCCCACCCTCCAAAACGATCGTCCGTGCAGCCGATGATCGACACGACGCATCGCGGATCATCGCCGTCGATTCCCGAGGCATACTCCACTCGTGGAGCCACACTGCGATCATCGGTAAAAACGTGACGAAAATAATGTGGGATTTCGGCGGAGAAGACATCGCGACAAGCCTCCATCGCGGCCTGTGCCAACTGCGGCAGCACACGATTACCGAAACCTCCGGGCGTTGTGATGCCTTCGCACGCCAAATCGACGTTTTTCAGTATTCGCAAGGCGTACGCCATGTAATCGGCCAGCTCGTCCGCCGACTTGCCGTCGGTCCAGTTCCAGTTCTCCATGAAGCGCAGGGACCGCTCCGGGTAGGGACGCCCCGTCTTGGTATCGATGACCCAGGTATGGGTTACCATCTCGGGATGGATGTCGAACCGGGGAGTAATACGCTCTCGCACCAGCTCGAGACTTGCCGTCAGCTCTTTCCGCTCCCAGCCCGGAAGATCGCGGTCCAGCCATCCCACGCAAGCCGGGTACGGCACCAAGCTGTATTTGCCTTTCACATCATGCTGCTCGCACCAGTCGATGAATCGTGCGACAAAGGCGTCGGGGATTTCCCGGGGCATCTCGCGCCAAGGTTTTTGGTATTCCGCGCGGTTCGGCCAGACCTCGGCGAATTGCGGCATGGCGAAATGAGCAAGATTCACCAGGCACGTCGAGTCGTCGATGATGAAGGAGACGACGGGCCGGTTTCTCGGGTTGAGCACACGCAGGCGGGGTTCGCGATGCGGCCTCTCGCCGGCCTCTTGGGCCGACGCAATCGAGAGCGCCCCGCCGACGTACGCGGCTCCTAGGCTTGCGGCGCCGGTACGCAGAAAATCACGACGAGTTTGCCGGTTGTCGTCCACGGTTGGAGTCCTCCGCCGGAAGAATGCGGCATTCCCGAAGCTTGCTTTATGACGCCCGGTCCGCGCCCATGTGCGCACGTTGGTCGAGGTCCCGGAGCGGCAACGCACAGGCGACGCGATCCAGTTTCCGATCTCTTTGGGGGAGAAACAAGAGCTTAGTCTAAAACTCGGGCAGAGAAAGGGCGATATCGGCCGCCGGTTCTTCGAAGCCGCAATCTCCGAATTGCGGATTCTTGGACGGAAACGCGATTGGCGGGGCGTGCCCGATCAGCGGCCGATGAAAGAATGCGCGCGACGAGGGGCCGAATGGAAGAACGCGGAAAGGAGATGCTCTTGAGCCGCAAAATCTAGGTGAAGGAGGCTGCCTAGCACAGCAGAATCTCCAATCACGTCGTATTCAAACCCGGGTTCCGAGACCAAGCCCGCTGAAAGCGATTCCGGTTCGAACCACCACTCCCAATTGCGATAGCCGCGGACCTCGGTGCCGGGCGGCCCCAGCCACGTTGCCCTCCGCAAGTGCAAGGCGAGGGCGGAGGGATCGCCGAACCGCGGCATTCGCCTTCCGGACGCCGGTAACAGCCCCACGCCCGGGATCATGCAACCGGGCTTGATTTCCATCCAGCGGCAAAGATACGCGGCACCGGTTCCCTCGGCATACACACGACCGCCGCGGCGAACATGAGTCCGCAGCGACTCCTTGATGCAGTGGTTTTGCGCCAAAGCCGCCGCGTAGGGTGTGCAATTCCCGCATCCCAGATAGACGCAATCGACGCCGCGCGGGAGGGACTCGTCGTGCAGCGGAGAAAATTCGACCAATCGCGCTCCGCGTCGCTCCAATGCATCCAGCGTCTCGGCGAAGTAGCAACGGAAAGCCTCATCGCGGGCGACGGCCACCGTGATGCGGCCTCTAAAGTCTTCGATCGTTCCCTCGCTCACGGGGATCGGGCGGGACTTGCTTTGATCCAACAGCGCGAAAAATCGGCGTTCATCCCAAAAAGTCATGGCCGCCCCGGCAGGTCCCCCGCGGCGAGACGATGTTGAGCGGCCGACCGGTGAGCCTATGGCGCCCAGCAATGGGACACCCCACAGGGCTTCCACCTCTACGGCGGCCCGCCCGCTGGGTTTATACGGCAAGTTGACGAGGAACACTCCACTCACATTCCTCGGGAGACGAACGAACGTACCTGACCGAAGCTGGGACGCATCCATGACCGCCAGCCGTGTCAGATCCAGCCATTCACTAAGCGGCTCCAACGTTCCGCCGCCCAGGGTCGCGCAGATGCAACCGCGATGCCGAGTTTCGCCGGGCCCGCAGACCGGAGGATCGGCAATTGCGGAAGCGGGATCGGTATATCGCTGCTCCATTTCGGAAACGTCACCGCGGCGGGCGTTGCTCCACGGCGGAGACAAGCAGAGATAGCGACCCACAACCATCGCCACGTCCACCCCACGGATTCCCTTAGCGAAGGAATCTCGGCAATGCTGGGGCGACATGAGCCAACTATCCAGGTGCCTGGGAACCGCCCCCGACCACGATCGAAGCTCTTGAAATCCCGTAAAGGCCGCATGCGCCAGGAAACATTGGACGTGCATGTCCTTGGCCGTCAGTTCGCGGAGGAGAGCGCGGAGAAGCGGGCGGATATCCACCTCCGCAGTCGCTGTACCGATCGCCAGACGAGCTACTGAAGTCATGCAGCCGAACGCTCCCAAGGCCATCCAATCGCTGATCGACAAATCCGTTCCCGCAGCAGGCTCTTCGTAAGCCGAACTCCGCTCAGAGGCATTGTTCGCAGCTCGCCTTCGATAGTCAACGGCGGAACGGTCCTTGCCGTTATAGAAGAAAGCTCGACGACAAGCTTATTTCGGGTTCTTTAAAACCAGAATTTGTCGGCCGACTCGACTGACCACCTCGAGAGACAACTCCGCGGCATCCCGGTTTTGGTCCAAGATTCGTTGAAAATCATCGAGATCTCTCACGGACTGCCCGCCCGCTCGTACGATCACCATCCCCGATTGGAGGCCGCCTTCCGCTCCCGGCTTATTGCGGTCGGCATGAACGATCACCACACCTTCGCTGACGCGAACTCCCAGCCCGGACGCCAATTCCGCATCGAAATCCATCAACATCAGCCCCAGCGATTTGTCATAAACCTTTCGCCGCTGAGGAGCGGTGACGTCCTCTTCTTCGACCGGTTGATGCGTTTGAAGCGTCGCTTCATCCGGCATTTCTTCCAATTTCACTTCGATATCCAAAGCCTCCCCGTCTCGAATAATGGCAATGCGATGAGCCTGATCGATCGGGGCACGCTCCACCAATTCCTGCAATGCCGACATTTCGGAGACCGGAACGCCGTCAAACGCCGTAATGAGGTCGTTTCGCTTTAGGCCCGCCCGGTGTGCCGGCGTGTCCTTGAATATTTGGCGGACCACCACACCCTTGGGCCTGCCGTTCTGCTCGTATGCTGCCGACGGTGTAAGGACTTGCTCTAAAGCCACGCCGAGGTATGCGCGGCGCACTCGGCCGTGATTCAGCAATTCGTCCGCAATCCATTTGGCCAAGTTGATCGGAATGGCAAAACCGATACCCTCGTTGCGGCCGCTGCGGGAAAAGATGGCCGTGTTGATCCCGACCACTTCGCCGTCCAGGTTGGCCAGGGCGCCGCCGGAATTGCCAGGGTTAATCGCTGCGTCGGTTTGAATCAGCCGTGTTCTACCGATGGTGTTGAGCGTTCGGCCTTTTGCGCTGATGATTCCGGCACTGACGGTCCCCTCAAGCTCAAACGGATTTCCTACCGCCAAGACCCAATCTCCGATTTCCAACTGATCCGAATCGCCCAGGATCGCCGTCGGAAGGGGCGCGGTCGGCTCGATCTTGAGCACGGCGATATCGGTCTTATCATCGGTCTTTTTGTCTACGACCGGATACTCGCGACCGTCCGACAACTGAATCGTGATGATGTCCGCTTCCTCGATGACATGGCGATTCGTCAAAATGATGCCTTGGGCATCAATGATCACACCCGAACCCAAACCCATCTCAGGCCGTGGAATCTGAAAGCGAAACCCAGGGTTAGGCCCGCCAAAAAAATCGTCGAGCGGGTTGCGATTCTCCCCCCGTTTGGATTCTGCTTTTTGGGGCGACGAAGCGGTCTGCACCTTGACCACCGTGGGCAGTACTTTTTGCGATGCCGTTCGAAAAGCCCGAGAAAGGCTTTTCGCCTGCTGAATCGCATCCTGATCCGCCTCGCCTACAACTATAGACGGGGATAGACTACCCAAAAAGAATGCAATAACGAATAGGCTGCCAATCGATACCGTCCGGTTTCGCAACATAGGAACCCTTTCTCCACAATCTGGGAGAGGTTGAGAAATCGATCTTTGTGAGCATCTATTTTGCTGCACAACAGGGGGTTAACGCCGTCGCTTCATCACACGGCGTTCCGCCGACAGAAGTGAAAAAGGTAACCCTTACATTAGGAATGATAACGCTTTCCGACTGCTCCCATACCGTGGAGGCATATCGGATTCGCTCACTTCCACAGGACCTGAGCACCGCCAGTGCAAAGCGTGTCGGCCATCGCCCGCCATTGAAGTTTACGTCGCACTGCCTTTCCAAATCAATTGAGCTTGAGGAAAAATCAACCCAGGTCTCCCACAATGTTCCTCTTCCAGGTCTCTGATTGCAGGGCCACGAGCTATTAGGCTGCCCCCTCCGGAATACGGTCCATTCTCACATCCGTCGCCCGTTTGCCTTGTTTCTGCCTCGCGAAAATGTTCGTCTTCACGAAAAACCACCATCCGTTGTCCGTCGGATGAGGTGGAGCGCATCCCCGGACAGGCTCAACGAGAGACCGAGGCATGACGGGCGCGCCGCAAAGGCCCCCTCTAGTACGGGACCACGGTTGTCGCAAACGCCTCGGGGCCGCGGCTTCCGCAGCGATGATAATCGATTGCCGATTCCTTATAATAGGGTCTGAACCGTCCAGGGATCCCGGGAATTCGTCCCGAGAAGAGCGATCGTTGTGATGGCGACTCTTTTCGGGACGTGTTCCAATGGCGACCGGCCACCCGATCACCGGTATCGGTCTCCGTGACGGTTTGTTGCCCTTGGCCCGGCCTTCCAAGCGGGAGGACGGTAAACCGAGGGGACGATCCGCATTGCGTGATGCCGTTTCGAGATGGAAAGGCCATGTCCGCCGTGGAACCCGAAAAGGAATTTGAACCGTTCAAGTCGCTGGAATTGAGACTGGAAGAGTGCCAGCGGGCCATCGGCTACCATTTTCGCGACCCTCGACTGCTGATGACGGCGCTGTCGCACGCTTCCGGCGTCGATCGTCGCCAGTGCTCTAACGAACGCCTGGAATTCCTGGGGGACGCCGTACTGGGGTTGATCGTTTGTGACCTCTTGTACTCGAGCTATCCCGATTATCTGGAAGGCGAACTGACTCGGCTCAAATCCATTGCCGTCAGCCGGCACACCTGCGCGGCCGCGGCACGCAGCTTGAGACTGCACGAATTCTTGGTGTTGGGAAAGGGAATGATGACGCAAAGTCGGTTGCCGCAGTCCGTGATTGCGGCGGCGCTGGAGGCGGTGATCGGTGCAGTCTACATCGACGGAGGGTTGGAGGCCGCCAAAACGCTCGTGGAACCGCTGATGCGTCCCGTCATCAGCTCGATTGTTTTCAACGCCATCGAGGACAACTACAAATCGCTTCTTCAGCAGTTCGCACAAAAGAATTTGGGTACCACGCCCACCTATCACCTGCTGGAGGAGCGCGGCCCGGATCACGGCAAGACATTCCTCGTGGCGGCGGAGTTGTGCGGCGCAAGGCATCGCCCCGCCTGGGGGCATAGCAAGAAGGAAGCCGAGCAAAAAGCGGCTCGCAATGCACTCATCGAGTTGAATCAACTCTCATTGGATGACACGGAATCTCCGCCTTGCAACGAGCAGGAGCCGAAAGGGGAAAAGGAACCGCTCGGGCACGTCGACGCTCAACGAGAGGAACGGTTGTGAAGACGACCGCGGTGGCTTTAATCTCGGGCGGGTTGGATAGTTTGCTGGCGGCTCGGATCATCCAATCGCAGGGTTTCGAAGTCGTAGGGTTTCACGTGCGTCTTCCCGTCTACCCCCATACGGCGCGGGCGTTTCGCGGCGCAGCCATGTTGGGGATTTCGATGGCGGCTCGCACGATCGGCGACGACTATATCGACTTGATTCGGGCGCCGAAACACGGTTTCGGCCGCGCGGCGAACCCGTGTCTCGATTGCCGAGCCTATATGTTCCGTTTGGCGAAGGCTTTCATGGAGGAGATTGAAGCCCATTTCCTGGTGACGGGGGAAGTCCTCGGCCAGCGCCCGTTCTCGCAACGCCGCCGTGATCTGATGATCATAGCTCACATGGCCGGCCTTCAAGACCGCGTGCTTCGGCCCTTGTCGGCAAAGCGACTTCCGGCTACCGTGATGGAACGCCAAGGGCTGGTCGATCGTTCCCGACTGTATGATTTGGCGGGTCGATCGCGGCGTCCTTTGCGGGCATTGGCCCGAATGTTCGGCATACGATTCGTTCCCGAAGCGGCCGGCGGCTGCGCCTTGACGGAAAAGCTGGTCGCGCCGCGCGTCTGGGACCTTGTGGATCACGACCCGTCGGTCGGAGTCTGGGATCTTCAACTTCTGACCGTGGGTCGGCACTTTCGTATCGACGGAGAAACTAAACTTGTGTTGGGCAGAAATGCCGTGGAAAACATCCGTTTGCGGCGGCTGTTCGAATCGTCGGCGGGGGGGAAAAAATCGTTGCGTTTGGTGCCGAGGAATTTTCGCGGACCGGAGGGGCTCCTCATCGGAAACACGGATGATAATGTGCCGGCCAAGGCGCTTGCGATCCTGTGCCGATACGTGAAGAAGGATTTGCCGGCCCCCCTCCAATTCGACGTGGAATTCCGCCGGCCGTCGTGTCACAGGGTCGTGACCGTCCACCGCGATCTGCCCCTGTTGTCCGAGGTCCGTCCTTTGTGATGAGCAGCGTTTCCTTAACTGCGACAATCCGATGGTGATTCGGGGGACATGCGAAGTCGGGATTCGAGTGGTGACGTGACGAACTGCCGAGGTATACCGTCGCGTCGCCGTCGTGCTTGCAGCACAATGATCGCGACGCCGACAGAATCCCCATGGCATCGCATACAAGAGGAGGAAAGTTGCATGGTACGCAGAGCACAGGCAACCCAGAAAAGGATCGTTGCGGTAGATATCGGTGGAACGAAGATAATGGCTGCGGTGGGAGACCCTTGCGGCACGGTATACGGCCGGTATCGATGCTCCACCCCGCGAGATTGCGGTGCACTCGAGATCTTTCTTGCGGTGGAATCGGCCGTGCTATCCGCAATTAAGAAAGCCGGCCTCCGCCCGCGACACATTGCAGGCATGGCGGTTGGTATTCCCGGCGTCGTGGATTACAAGCGCGGACGAATCGTGAAGACGCCGAACATGCCGTTGACCGAGGCCCCGCTCCGTGAATTTCTCTTCGAGCGATTCGGTTTTCCGATCGTGCTTGAAAATGATTGCAACCTGGGCGCGCTGGGAGAAGCGTGGTTGGGTGCCGGGCGGCATTGCCGCAGCGTATTCGGCGTCTTCGTGGGTACCGGGATCGGCAGCGGCTTCGTTCGCAAACGCAAACTGTGGCGAGGTGCTCGTTATTCGGCCGGCGAGATCGGCCACATGGTCATGCAAACCGGCGGACCGGTTTGCGGTTGCGGCAACGCGGGTTGCTTGGAGGCCCTTGCGGGACGCACGGCGATCGAGCGGGATATCCGCGAGGCGGTGTCCCGAGGCGAATCCACGGTGCTGACGGAATTGCTCGGCGGTGATCTAACCGTTGTGCGAAGCCGGGCCTTGAGAGCAGCCCTGAACGCCGGCGACCCGCTGGTGACTCGTGTGCTGGAACGAGCGGGCAACGTACTCGGCGCGGCTTGCGTCTCCGTCCGACACTTGTTGGATCCGCAGCGCATCGTCCTCGGCGGCGGCGTCATGGAGGCATGCGGCGACTTTCTGATGCCGCGCATCCGATCGGTGCTCGACGCGGATCATATGCGGGTCGCAAAGGATCCGGACGAAGTATGCCTCTCGCAACTCGGTGATTATGCCGTGATTGTCGGCGGAATCGCATTGGCCGCACGACTGTGCGGCGCCAACCCGCTCAAGAGATATCCCGACGCAGAGCTTCGCGTCTTGAAATCCTCCAGTCAAAAGGAGGAAAACGGAGAAACCGAAGAGTCGAGAGTCTCGTAAGCCCTGAGCAACGGGCGTGGAACCTGCCGGTAACGTCTTGATGCTTGGATAAGGCGCGATGCACGCCGGCGGATCAGGGCATCGGGCGACCGTTGCGATTGTTCCCCATTACCTGCCCGCGGAACCCAACCATGCCAATCCGTCTTGCCTCGGCGGTCTCCTTCGCGTTCGTGGTGCTTTTCGGCCTTGGACGGCCCGCTTTGACGGCCGAAACCGTCGCGGCGCATGCTACCGGCAGTGCATCGGCGATTCCCCGCGCTTCTCAAGCTTTGGGCGTGACGCACGTGGATGGCAAGTATTGCCTGACTCGTGAACCGTTTTTGTTGGAGGGCGCCGACGCCGTCGCCGCGCTCGGGGTACAGGTCATCAAGCTGTACCTGACCTTGAACCTCGACGGAACCTCGCTTCAGAAGTATCCCTTTCATACGGACTGGCCGCCTTGCAGAACACTCGAGGAACTGGCGGATGCGCCGCCTTTTCGCGAGGTCTTTCGACGTCCTTTTCGCGTGTTCGTGCTTACCGTTTATCGGCCCGGTGTTTCGGCGGGTTACTGGTTGAACGGCATCAGCGCCGAGCAAGAACGGGAAGAGCATGAAGCCCTCTATCGGCTTGCAGCCCACTTGATGCGCGCGTATCGCGGCAGCGGCAAGACGTTCGTATTTCAGAACTGGGAGGGAGATTGGGCGGTTCGGGGGCACTTCGACCGGAACAAACCTGCGTCGCCGGAAGCGTTGCAAGCGATGTCCCGCTGGCTTGCGGCGCGGCAACGCGGTGTGGAACAAGCTCGCCGTGAAAACCCGGATTCCGATGTCCGCATCTATCATGCGGTCGAAGTCAATTTGTTGCGTCCCACCTTGGAATCGGGAATGCCTTGCGTTCTGACGCACGTCGTGCCGGACGTTCATCCGGATTTGGTATCCTACTCGGCTTGGGATACTCAAACCGATCCCGAGCTGTTCCGCCGGTCCCTGGACTTCATCGCGGAGCGTACGCCGGACTCTCCCCCGTTCGGGGACAAGAACGTTTACGTCGGCGAGTTCGGTTTGCCCGAGAACGAGTATTCCCAAGAAGAGGTTATCCGTCTCATCCGTAACGTGGTTTCGGTGAGCGTCGAGTGGGGATGCCCTTGGGTCGTCTATTGGCAGATCTATTGCAACGAAGCCCGCCGATCGCCGGTACGCGCTCCCGAGGATGTGCGGGGCTTCTGGCTGATTCGGCCGGACGGGTCTCGCGCTTGGGCGTGGGAGGCCTTGCGTCAAGTCCTCCAACCGACCGAATCCCCGTGAGCGTTCACGGGGGTACGTAGGCCGACCGCAGAAGACAACAGGATAGCAGAAAACCAAGCACGCCGTCAGGGGCCTGACGGCAATAACGAGGGCGGGGGAGTGCCGTAGAGACG
>Ga0067045_1029382_pt1 | contig 21209 bp, 18 predicted proteins | sample TerdegcTABiofilm_FD_59184 | JGI IMG/M metagenome (GOLD analysis project Ga0067045, IMG submission 59184) | Combined Assembly of (Gp0054472, Gp0054536) Wastewater bioreactor microbial communities from Singapore -Terephthalate degrading...
ACCAAGCGAAACGCCGCGCTCCGACACTGGCTGGACTGTGCACCCCCCTATTTTCATCCAACCGCTGGTGAACGCCAGTTCATGGACAATTCCTCTGAAAATAGCAACCAGTTAAGGAGTGAGCAGAGAGCAGCAGGTAGCAGTTCCTGTTTCCTGCTTACCACTCACTGCTCACAGTTTCATCCCCAGCTGGTGAACCCAGCCCTGGTGAATTCATCTGAAATTATCATAAGGGATGGGGCGGGGGAAGTCAAGTGGTTTCGCCGACCACAAACCACTGCTCAAAATCGTGGGCAGTGGTCTGTGGTCAGCGGGCAAAAGCGGCTCTGCCCTTTACCAACCGGCAGGTAGCCAAAGGGGTTAGCGGCTTGATTCCCGGACCAGCTTGAGTAGCCGTTGCCAGCCCTGCCGCCATGTCGGGCTTTTGAGCCGCCAGGTCCCCACAATGCCATAGGGCAGGAAAAGGACCAGGGCGATAAAAATCAGGCCGAAGACCAGCGGCCAGCGCGGCCCAAACCACTGGTAGAAAAACTGCCCGACAATCTGCATCAGCCCCGCGCCGAGCATCGGGCCGATTAACGTGCCGATGCCCCCCAGGATCGTCATAATCAGCGCGTTAATGGTGGTGAGCGCGCCGGTCATGGAGGGGGTGGCACTGACATTCCAGAGCGACCAGAGCGCGCCGGCCAGCCCGGCCACGATGGCCGAGACCACAAAGGCAATGGTGCGATAGGTGGCCGGATTATAGCCAATCGTCCGCACACGACTTTCATTTTCGCGCAGCGCGACAAAAACCCGTCCCGTGGGCGACTCCACGATCCGCCGGACGATCAGGTACATCCCCACGGTGAAAATGAGCGCCACAAAATAGAAGCGCAGCCGGTACTGCGTCGGGTTGAGCCAGACCGGCACCGGGATGCCGTGCAACCCCTCATCGGCCCCGGTCCACTTCACAAAGTCGGTCGCCTTGGAGAGGATGTAGATCGCCTCGGCAATCGCTAAGGTAATCATGGCAAAGTAAACCCCTCTGACGCGGGCCGAAACGGCGCTGAAAAGCAATCCCAGCAGGGCCGAGACGAGCACGACCAGCACCAGGGCGAACAGGAAAAAGAGCAGCTCTGTGGCATCCAACCCGGCGAAAAGCACAATGCGATAACGTCCTGCGAAAGGTCCTGCGACATGCTTGAGAAAGAGCGCCATGGTGTAGGCGCCGCCGCCAAAAAAGGCGGCCTGCCCAAACGAGAGGATGCCGGTGTAGCCCATCAGCAGATCGTAGCTCATCGCATAGACCGCCATGATGAAAAAGGCGATCAGCTGCCCCTGCCAGAACTTGGAGGGACCTTCTCCAACCGGCGTGCCGGTGATCCCACTGAACACAAAGGGGAAGAGCGCCAGGCCGATCACTATGGCCAGTCCTACCCATTGCCCTCCCAGCCAGCTGACCAGCCGTTGGCCCGTTGAGGCGTTGACTCGTTGATTTGCAGTTGTGCTCATTCGCTCACTCCTTCTTTCCCATCAGCCCGGCTGGCCGGAGCAACAACACAATCGCCATGATGATGACGGTGGAGGCCTCGGCAATCGCCGGCGAGAGCTGGAACTTGAGCGCCAGGTAGTCACCAAAAGCGCGCGCCAATCCCAGCAGGAGCGCGCCGATCGCCGCGCCGCTGTAGCTCCCCATGCCGCCGATGACGACGGTGATAAAGCCCTGCAACTGGAAAGCATCCCCCATCGCCGGTTGCACCGGGATGAACGGCGCTGCCCCGATCCCGCCCAGCGCTGCCAGGCCCGCGCCCAGCACAAAGACAATGGTGAAGACGCGCCGCACGTTGATCCCCAACGCCTCCACCATCTCCCGATCCTGCACGCCGGCGCGGATGATCATACCGAGGCGGGAGTAATTCATCAGGATTCCCAGCGCAATGAGCATGACGACACCCAGGACAATGATAAAGAGCCGGTAGGAAGGAAACGTGACCCCCAAAATGTCCACCGTGGTATTGTGGCCGCTGAACCAGGCCAGGAGGTTGGCAGCCTTGCCCGGCTGCGAAAAGAGCGGCGGGCGGCTCATCTGGTAGGCCAGCGGTTTCCAGAAGAGCATGATCAGCTCGCGGAGCACATAGGCCAGTCCCAGCGTCACCAGCACCTGGTAGAACGGGCGCACGTAGAGCGGGCGGATCAGGGTCAGCTCCACCACGGCCCCCAGCCCGGCGCCGATCAGCGTGCCGGTGAGCAGCGCCAGGACAAAGCGCCAGTCGGCGTTCATGTGCAGCACGGCTATGGGGGCCGCTTCCCGCACGAAGACAGCGACCACGGTCAACACAGCCAGGACAGCGACCACGATCCAGCCCCGGCGGGCGGTGGAGCGGTGGACCATCTGCGTTTTATCGCCGGGCCCCGCCTGGGCCACCGCCAGCAGCAGACCGGCTACCAGCAGCAACGCCGGTCGGAGCCAGAAACGGGCCAGGGGTTCCTGTGGGGTGGCCTCGGCCAGGGGATTGGCAGCGACCATGGTGGCTACCAACGCGGTATCCGCCAGGCCGATGAAATCCAGGCCGTTGAGGGCTACCACCCCGACCACCAGCGCCACGACGGCCAGCGCCGTCCGGAGCGGCTTCTGCCAGCGTTCCGGCACTGACCAGGCCATGACCGTGGGACGTAAGGGGGTGCCGGTCAACAGGCCGGTCAGCAGGGCCAGAATCAACGGCGCCAGGCCAAAGAGGAAAGTGGGATTGGTGAAGAATTGCCAGCCCATGTACGCCCCCACCATGAACATCGTCCCGTGGGCGAAGTTCAGGACATCCATCAGGCCAAAAATCAGCGTCAGGCCCGCGGCCACCATGAAATAGAGTGCGCCCAACGTCAATCCCGAAAGCGCCGTCCGCACGAACGGTTCGCGGCCCATCGTCAGCCAGCCAACGCCACTTAAAATCAGCAGCAGGCCAAAGACGACGACCAGCGTGCCGCGTTCAGCCCAAAATTGTTTGAAGGAATTGTTCTGCATGGCTATGCCCCCTGCCGGCCAATGGTCGCGCCGAGGTAGCGGTGAATGAGCGCCTGATCCTGGAGCAGCTCGGCCATCGCACCTTCGTGAACGGTTTTGCCGTCATCTATGATATAGTAAGCCTGCCCCAACTGGCTGGCCATAATGAAGTTCTGTTCCACCAGCAAGACGGTGGTGGTGGCGCTCAGCTGGCGGATGGCGGTCATCATTTGTTCAATGAGCACCGGGGCCAACCCCTCACTGGGTTCATCAATGAGCAACAAGCGATTATCGGCCACCAGCGCGCGGGCGACGGCCAGCATCTGCTGCTGTCCACCGGAAAGATGGTTGCCCGGCAATTTGTAGAGCCGCTTGAGGTCGGGGAAAAGGCCAAAGATAAGATCAGCTTTGCGGTTCAGGTCGCCCTTTTTGCGTTCGGCGAGGCGGAGATTTTCCATCACACTGAGATTGCGAAAGATGGCACGGTGCTCCGGCACATAGCCGATCCCCAGGTTGGCGATATCAAAAGCGCGGCGACCTTGCAACTCCTGCCCATCAAAGAGGATCTGCCCCTGACGCGGCGGTGTCAGCCCCAGGATGGATTTGAGCGTGGTCGTCTTGCCGGCGCCGTTGCGGCCCAGCAGCACCGTGATACTTCCCCGGCGCACCTTGAGCGAGACCCCTTCCAAAATGTGGAACTGCCCGATGAAGGTGTGAATGGTATCCACGGTTAAGATATAATCGTCTTGCGGTTCCGGCATAGTGTTTCCCCTCCGTCAAACCTCAAACGCCCCCCGTCCAACGTAGCCGTGAAAAGGGGCCAGGCGAACCATCGCAGGGCGAGCCTCACGTTTCACGCTTCACGCCTCACGTTTCACGCCTCACGCCTCACGCCTCACGCTTCACGCCTCACGTTTCACGTCTCACGTTTCACGTTTTACTCAAATCCCCATACAGCGCCCCCAAATAGGCGCTTTGCACGGTGGCATCGGCGGCGATTTCCTGCGGCGAGCCTTCGGCCAGCACCTGCCCCTGGTGCATCACGGTGATCTTGTCCGAGATACTCATCACCATATCCATCCGGTGCTCTACCAGCACGATGGTTTTATCACCCTGGGCCATGATCCCCCGGATGATCTCCAGCAGCGCCGGTACCTGCTCGGAGGACATCCCGGCGGTCGGCTCATCCAGCAGCAAGACCTGCGGGTTGCTGGCCAGGATGATCCCCAACTCCAGCTTACGTTTGTCACCGTGCGGTAACATCCGGGCCGGGAGGTGCTCGCGTCCCTGCAACCCCACCTGGGCAATGGCGGCATACGCCCGCTCCTCGTACTGCCGGAAACCGGCGGCCCGGTGCAGGAGCTTGAAATTGTCATGGCCCAGCGCCTGGGCGGCCAGCCGGATATTCTCCAGCACCGTCAGGTTGGGGAAGAGGTTGGTGATCTGGAACGAGCGCCCCAGCCCCAGATGGGCAATCCGGTGGGGTGGCAAATGGGTGATGTCGCGCCCCTGGTAGATGACGTGACCGCGCGTCGGGCGCAGTGTGCCGCTCAGCAGGTTGAAAAATGTCGTCTTGCCTGCACCGTTGGGCCCAATGATAGAGTGCAGAGTGCGGGCCTGGATTTGCATACTGACATCATCCACTGCTACCAGCCCGCCGAACTCTTTGCGCAAATGGCGGGCTTCCAGGATTATCTCATTAGCGGTCATGAGCATGGCCTTTCTATAAATTTGGTAATGCGTGATGCGTAAAAGTTTCCTTCACGCATCACGCATCACGCATCACGCATCACGCTTCACGCTTCACGCTTCACGCATGACTATTTCTTGTTCATGTCGCAGCGGCTGGCGTATTCCCCTTCCAGCGTGCAGGGGACACCCAGCTCGTCGTACTTGGAGACGTAGACCGTCTCAAAGAAAGCATAGGTCGGGCGGCCCTGGGCATCCTTGGGCGGATCAATGGTGACCAGCTTGAGGATGTTCATCGGCTGTTCGCAGACATGATCACCAGGGCGGATGTAGTAGGTGCCCTTGGGGCCTTCAAACTTCAGCCCTTCCAGCGCCTTGATCATCGCATCGCCGCTGGCATCGCCGTTGGTCTTCTTCAGCGCCTCGACCAGCGCAATCGCCGAAGCCATCCCGCCGGCGGTGAAAAGATCGGGCGGTTCATTATACTCTTCCAGGTGGCGCTTGACCAGCCAGTCATTGACCGCGGTCTTGGCGGCGGTGTAATGGTAGACGTTCAGCCCGATCTGGCCGACGGCTGAGCCGTAGACGGCGGCGAAGGAAGCGTTATCGCCATAGCCGGTCGCCACGCGCATCTTGTCCAGCGCGCCCAGGTCGCCCAGCTGTTGGAAGAGCGTCACGTAGCCGGTGCCGGCCCAGGTCAGGAAGAGGCAGTCAGCGCCGGAATCCATCGCCTGCTGAATGTAGGGGGTGAAATCGGTGGTATCGGCAGGGGCATAGATCTGGGCGACCACTTCGCCGCCGAACTTCTTGACGGCGAAATCCAACGCTGCGCCACTGCCCTGGCCGAAAGCGTTGTCAATGCCGATGTGGGCGAACTTCTTGCCGACGTTCTCCACCAGATACTTGGCGATGACCAGCACGTCGTCGTAGTTGGTGCGGCTGGTGCGGAAGACGTAGGGGTTGAAGTTCTTGCCGGTGATGAAAGCCGAGGCGGCCGGGTCTACCATCAGGATGATCTTGTTTTCCAGCGCGACGGTGGTCAGCGCCACGGCTTCGGCGGAGCCGACGGGGCCTTGCAGCAGCTCCACGCCCTCTTTTTCAATCAGTTCGCGGGCCAGCTGCACGGCCTTCTCCGCGTTACCCTCGGTATCGCGGACGATGACCTCTACCGGGCGATTGGCAATCACCCAGCGGCCCTGGTCATCCTTGACGCCGCCGGAGGCGTACTCCAGCCCCAGCGCAAAACCGCGCGTCTGCTGGAGCCCGTAGAGCTGCATCGCGCCGGATTGCATCGTCAGCTGGCCGATCTTCAGCACGGGGCCGTAGGCCGGCTTGGCTTCCGTCGTGGCCGGCGGCGCGGTCGTGGGGGCCTGCGTGGGGGCCTCGGTGGTGGCCGGCGGGGGCGTGGTGGGCGCCGGAGTCGGCGTCGCTGTCTGCACACAGGCACTCAACAGCAAGGCAGCCAAAACCAAAACACTTAACAACACGGACTTCTTCATCGGTTCCTCCTCCTATGGATTGAAATATGGGTACAACCAACAAGATTTCAAACGTCAAACGCCAGGCTTCAGATGACGAATGGCTTTTGACTTATGACTTTTGATTTTTGAGAAAGCCCAAGACCAGGGCATTGAACAGGTCCGGCTGCTCCAGGCAGAGTGCGTGCCCTGCCCCGGGGACAACCACGAGCCGGGCGCCGGGAATGCTGCGGGCGATCAGCTCGCTGTAGCGGCGCGGCTTGAGGATATCCTGCTCACCCACCAGCACCAATGTGGGCGCGGTAATGCGCGGCAGGTCGGCGGTCAGATCCAGCCGCAGGAAGCACTCCAGCAATTCCAGCACCGCGTCAAAGTCCAGGGCGGCGTAGCGCGCGCCGGCCGCTTGCAACGCCGCCTGGTTGGCCGCGATGTAGGCATCGGAGAAGTTAAGCGGGTAGCTGACGCGGTAGAGCTGCTCCGGGTCATGCGCTCGCGCGGCCGCCACCCAGCTTTCAATCAGCCCGCGCAGCACCGGCCCGACCTCGCTGACCGCCGAAGAGACGAGCAGCGAGCGCGTCCGCTCCGGGTAGCGCAGCGCGAAGGCCAGGCTCACTTCGCCGCCGTAGGAGATGCCGCCGATGTGCGCTTGCTCAATGCCGAGCGCCGTCAGCAGCGCCGCCAGATCATCGGCGTGGAGCGCCATCGTGTATGGCCCGGCCGGATGCGCCGATTTCCACATCCCCCGACAGTCGTAGAGCAACAGCCGGTAGTGCCGGGAGAGCGCCGGCGTCTGGAAAGCCCAGCTGGCCGTGCTCATCAGCACCCCGTTGGAGAGCACCACCACCTCGGCTTCCTCCGGGCCGTGCAGCTCGTAGTACAACTCAGTGCCGTTGACCGCAATTTTGGGCATAGACCCCCTTTCCAACCTCAACCCTGAAACGCCACGCCTCACGTTTTACGTTTCACGTTTCACGTTTTACGTTTCACGCTTTACGCTTCGACCTGAAACGCCAGGTAGGTCTTTTTCGCCTCGCCCTCGCCCCGTTCCACGTAGGCGACGGTGACCGGGGTGCCGATGGCAATGGCTTCCGGCCGGCAGACATCCACGCCCAAAATCTGGGCGCTGATGCTGGGGCCTTCCTCCAATTGCACGAACCCGGCGCAGTAGGGATTCTTGCGGTCGTAGCCAGCGGCCAGCATGAGCGTCGGGGCGATGGAAATGATGCTGAAGCCGGTCAGTTTCCCTTTGCCGGAGAGCTCCACCCACTCCATCTCCCCTGTGTGGCAGTGGGAGCAGAGCGGGCGCGGCGGCAGGAAGGTCGCGCCGCACTGGCGGCAGCGCGTCCCCATGAGCTTGTGCTCGCCCAGGAATTGGTAGAATTCCGCCGGTGTAAAGGCTTTCTCGCTCATGGGTTACCTCCGCTCAAAGATGTGGACGACACAAGTCTGACCGGTTCCGCCGACGTTGTGCGTCATCCCCAGGTTGATATCGCCGGGCAGCTGGCGGGCGCCCGCCTCGCCCCGGGCCTGCTTCCAGATTTCCACGACCTGGCCGATCCCCGAAGCGCCCACGGGATGCCCTTTGGATTTCAGCCCGCCGGAGGAATTGATGGGCCGTGCGCCCTCGCGGGAAGTCACCCCCTCCTCGGCGGCCCGCCAGCCCGTCCCCGGCGCGAAGAAGCCCAGGTCTTCACTGGCGATGATCTCGGCGATGGTGAAGCAGTCGTGGACCTCCACCGCTTTGATGTCGGCGGGCGTGACCCCGGCCATGGCGTAGGCCTGCTCCGCCGCCCGTTTCGCCGCCGGGAGGGAGGTCAACGTCGGGCGGCCGTAGGTCGCGGCGTCGCTGGCCTGACCAGAGCCGATGACGTAGAGCGGCCGGTCGCTGAAGCGGCGGGCCAGCTCCTCACTGACCAGCAGCACGGCGGCCGCGCCGTCGGAGATGGGCGAGCAATCGTAGAGCCGCAGCGGCCAGGCGATGGTAGGATTGGCGCGCGGGTCGCGCAGAAATTCCAGCTCATCGGCCCAGGTTGGAACCGGCTGCCCCTTTTTGGCAGCACTCTTCTTGCGCCCTTCCATCAGGTCACTGATGCGTTGCCCAAACTGCGCTTTCTCATTCAGTGAGCCGTGCTCATGGTTTTTCATCCCCACCTTGAGGAAGGTATCCGGCGTTGCTCCGTACTGCGCCATGTACGCGGTCGCCATCGCCGCGTAGAGGCCGGGAAAGGTGAAGCCAGCCGCTGCCTCGTAGAGCACGTCGGCTGCCGTCCCCAACGTATCGGTGACGCGCTCGGTCGGCAGGTCGGTCATCTTTTCCACCGCGCCGACCAGCACCATGTCGTACAGGCCAGAAGCAATCGCGAGTACCCCCTGGCGTAGCGCGACGCCGCCGCTGGCACAGGCATCTTCCACGCGGGTGGCCGGGCGTGGCGTCAGCCCGACCCAATCGGCCATGAGGGGGGCAATGTGCCCCTGCCCCTCAAACAGGTCGCTGGTGTAATTACCGATATAGAGCGCCTCAATCTCATTGGCATCCAACTCTTTATCTATGGAGGCGCGCAGCTCTTTGAAGGCCTCCACGAAAAGGTCGCGGCTGGTCAGGCCGGGGAACGCGCCAAACTTGCTCATCCCCGCCCCGACGATGGCGACCCCACGACCGAGTTTGCGTTGAGTCATAACTTCCTCCTGGTATAGTGTGGAATACGTGTTGCGTAGTGCGTAGTGCATAGTGTGCGAAAAACGGAATACGCACTACGCAATACGTCATGCTCTTCCCAAAAATTCGTGGAACAGCGCATTAAACTCCGCCGGCTTCTCAAGGTGCGGGCTGTGAGCGGTGTCGGCGATGACGTGCTCGGTAAAGGAGCCGCCGCGCGCAGCGTACTGCTCCAGCACCGCGCGGGTCTGCGTGACCATCGGCTGCGGCGGGTAGACCTCATCGCCGGGCCAGCCGGGGATGAAGCCAAGCTTGCCCAGAGCGCCAAAATCAAACATAGAGAGATCGGCCACGATCATGTCGCTGTCGCCGCGGATCCAGAGGACCGGCGGTTTGGGCGTGGCGGCCAGCAGCTCGGCGACGTCGTTCGCCAGATACTTGGGCGACCAGCAGTTGACCGGCCCCCGCACCCCCGGCGCAACGTTGGGCCAGTTAGGGGAGGGGACGAAATCGCCAGGGTAGCGGTCGCTGCCGGTTTTCTCCATCAGTGCCGCCGTCAGGAAATCCTCTTCGCGGGCCGCGCGGAAGGGCGGTTTGTAGTAGAAAGCGTTGATGACGTTGCGCGGGGAATTCTGATCGTCGGCGCTGCGGTCACCCTTCTGGATCAACTGCACGAAGGTGGGATTGACCACGCCACCGCCGGAACCGGCGCAATCATCGTAGCAGGGGGTGCCGGCGGCGTCTTTGGTCCCGCCGAAGCCGTAGGGCGAGACCGGGCAGATGAGCGTAGCCGTCAGCACGCGGGCCGGCTGGTCGGCGATGAAGCGGTAGAGGATGCCGGCGCCCATCGACCAGCCAACAAAGTGTGCCCGTTCAATCTGCAAAGTGTCCAGCAGCGCAGCGACATCGTCGCTCCAATCCGACATCCCGCGCGTGCTGTCAATCAGCTTATCCTCTGTCCAGCCGTAGCCGCGCAGATCGGGGGCGATGCCCCGATAGCCGGCCGGCAGCGCGAGCATGGTCTCCTCCCAGTAGAGCGCAGCGGAAAAGTTGCCGTGCAGGAAGACCACCGGAATACCATCCTCCGGCCCGGAGAAGTAGACATGCTGCCTCAGGCGCGGCGTCTCCACCATCCGGGTCACAACACCGGGCAACGGTGCAGGCTTATCCATACTATCAGCCTCCTTTCACTGTAACGGATTGAACTCAAGCGGCCAGCCGTTGGGCTGCCCAGGGGCCGGGTTTTTTGACCCACGGACCACGGACCACAGACCACAGACCACCCTTATCACGTCTCACGCTTCACGCTTCACGTCTCACGCTTCACGTCTCACGCTTCACGTCTCACGCTTCACGCTTCACGCTTCACGTCTCACGTTTCACGTCTCACGTTTCACGCCATCTTCTTGTACAGCCGCGCCGTGGTCAAATCGGTGGGGCGGGGCTGGCCGGGCTGGTTCAAAGCCAGCCGCAGGAACTCCCCTTCCACCACAAAGATGCCCTCAAAGTGACCGAGCAGGCCCAGCGTGTGCTGAGTTTGCTCCATATCAATCTGATTGCCCTCCACGCGGTAGGTACCGCTGGAGCTGATGCCCATCTCTTCCAGTTCGGCCCGGAAGGTGCCATCGGGCCGGAATTCAAACCAGAGCCCTGGATAGGGCTGGCCGGCCGGTTGTTGCCATTTGCCGAGAATATCGCTCATAGCAGCTACTCCCTCCCTAAGAAAATAGCGCTCTGTTTGCAGTCAGGCGCTTCAGCGCCGTTCTGCCGCGCTAAAGCGCGTCACTACAAACACCGCGCTCAAGCGCGGCACTACAAGCCTAAAGCGCGGCACTCCAAACATCACTACAAGCCAATCCTGTGTGGTTTCACCGGGGTAGAATCCCCAGGCGTACCGCCTCCTCGCGCAACCAGTCACGGAAGTCGGGGTGAGCGATGCGGATGAGGGCCTCGGCGCGCGCCTTGAGACTGCGCCCGCGCAGCTCCGCCACGCCGAATTCGGTGACGATGGTATCCACATCCTGGCTGGGGACGGTCACTTCCGCGCCGGGCGTCAACTGCGGAACCAGCGTGGAGACGGTACCGTTCTTGGCCGTGGAGCGCAGCGCAATGATCCCCCGCCCGCCGGGCGACATCTGCGCGCCCCGGTGCGTGTCCAGCTGGCCGCCCGTCCCGCTGAAGTGGGTGGAGCCGATGCTCTGCGAGCAGACCTGTCCCAGCAGGTCCACCTGCAACGCCGTGTTGATGCTGACCATCCGGTAATTCTGCGCCATCACGTAAGGATTGTTGGTCACTTTGCCCTGCTGGAACTCTACGGCGACGTTGTTGTGGATAAAATCGTAGAGCTTTTGCGTGCCGAGCGCGAAAGCGCCGACCAACTTGTTGGGCCAGAGGGTCTTCTTCTTGCCGGTGATCACCCCCGCTTCAAAGAGGTCCACCATGCCGTCGGTGAACATCTCCGTATGGACGCCCAAATCGCGCTTGTCGTAGAGGCTTTGCGCGATCGCGTTGGGGATGCCGCCGATGCCCAACTGGATGGTGGAGCCATCTTCAATCAGATCGGCGATGTACTGGCCGATGGTCTGTTCCACGGCGGCAGGTGCGATAACGGGCAATTCCACCAGCGGGATGGTATGCTCCACGATGTAATCCACATCCCGGACGTGAATCTGGGTGTCGCCGAGCGTCCACGGCAGGTGCTCGTTGATTTCTAAGATCACCAGATCGGCCTCATCCAGCAGCTGGCGCTCAAAGACCAGCGAGGTGGAAAGCGACATGATCCCCCGGTCGTTGGGCGGTGTGGCGGTGCCCCAGAAAATGTTCAGGCCCCCGGCGCTGATCCGGTCGGCGGCGGCCCGGTGCAGGTTGTTCGGCACGTAGGAGACCAGGCCCAGGCTGTGCGCTTTGCGGTCGGGTGCGCCGTAGAACCAGTTATTCAGGAAGAAGTGGCCGGCCATCTCCGGGCGGGTGTAGAAGCCATAGGTGCGCATGGGCAGGCACATGTAGACCTGCACATCGTGCAACCGGTCGGCATGGTGCTCCAGCTCGCTGAGCAGGCCCACCGGCTCCGAAGCGCACATGGCGGCCACAATCGTCTGCCCTGATTGCACCAGCCCCACCGCTTCAGGGATGGAGATTAACTTGCTCTGGTAAAGGGTTTTGGCGTCCATAGGGTCTCCGTGTTGGGTGAGACGTCAAACGTGAAACGTGAAGCGTGAAACGTGAAAGTCACGTTTGACGTTTGACGTTTTTTTCAAGGCATGATGAAGGCCGCGCCGGCCTGGTTGTAGCCCACGCCGGAGCCGATGAAGACGACCAGGTCGCCGGACTTGATCTTGCCCAGCTTGCGCGCGTCATCAAAGGCCATCGGCAGGCAGGCCGAGCCGGTGTAACCCCACTTATCCATGATCCAGTGCGCCCGCTCCAGCGGCAGCCCCAGCTCCTGCATGACCAGCTGGATGCTGTTGAGCCGGACCTGCGTGAAGATGACGAAATCAATGTCCTGGATCTCAAAACCACCGTTGCGGGCCAGTTCACGGATGCGGGCCGGCCAGCCCTCGTTGTTGACCGAGGCGGGGAAGGGCTGGATGAGCTTGACCTTGGTCCGCCCGGCCTGGACGCTCTCCACCGTCGCCGGCTCGTAGGTCCCGCCGGAGTAGATGCCCCAGTGCTTGTGATAGGAGCCATCGGCGAAGAAGGTGGAGGTGACAAAGCCCGGCTTGTCGGCAGCTGTCAGGATCGCTGCCCCCGCGCCGTCGCCGTAGAAGAAGGCCATCAGGTCGCGCTGATAATCGGCCAGCTTGTGCATCATGTAAGCGCCGATGACCATCACGTATTTGAGGTGTGGATTGGTGGCGATCAGGCCGGCAGCGATGTTCAGCCCGGTGGGGAATGAAGCGCAGGCGCAGCCGACATCAAAGGTGCCGGCGTTTTTGGCCCCTAACTTGTGCTGCACCACCACCGAGGTGGCCGGGGTGATGTAATCAGGGCTGTCGGTTCCCAGGATGATCAGATCCAGGTCTTCGGGCTGCAACCCGGCCTCGGCCAGCGCGTCTTTGGCGGCCTCGGTCGCCAGATCGGAGGTCGCCCAATCGTCCGGGGCGTACCAGCGGGTCTTGATGTTGCTGCTGGCCTCAAACTTATCCACCGTCTCGGCCAGCGCCGGATTGACCTGCGCCATCCACTCCTTGAAGGTGGCGTTGCTGATCTCATGCGGCGGTACACACCGCCCGGTAGCGATAATCGTAGCGTATCGGCTCATGGTTTTGCTCCTTGCGTAACGTGTCGTAATCAAGAGTGAGCGGTGAGCAGTGAGTGGTGCTCAAGTCCCAATCACGATGCCGCCATCCACGCTGATGGTCGCGCCGTGGACGAAGCTGGCCTCGTCGCTGGCCAGCCAGAGGAAAGCGTTCGCAATATCTTCCGGCTTGCCTAAACGGCCGATAGGGGTCTTGGCCCGCATGTCTTCCAGGACTTTTTCCGGCATCTTCAGCACCATCTCGGTGAGAATGAAGCCCGGCGCGACGGCGTTGACGCGGATGCCGTAGCGGCCCAGTTCGCGCGCCCAGACCTTCGTCATGCCGATGACGCCGGCCTTGGTCGCCACATAGTTGGTCTGGCCCAGGTTGCCGTATAGCCCGACGACCGAGGAGACGTTGAGGATGACACCGCCGCCCTGCCGGATCATGTGGGGGGCCACGGCCTGCGCGCAGTTGAAGACGCCCTTGAGGTTGATATCCATGACCAGATCAAAGGCGCTCTCTTCCATCTGCTTGACCAGCTCGCCGTCCTTCATCTTGACGAAGAGCGCGTCGCGGGTGATGCCGGCGTTGTTGATCAGCACGTCCACCCGCCCGTAGCGGGCGACCACATCATCCACCCAGGCCTGGACTTCCTGCCGGTCGGCGACGTTGACCTTGTAGAAGGCCGCATCCGGCCCCAGTTGCGCCGCCAGCGCCTGGCCGGCTTCCTCGTTCAGGTCGGCGATGACCACTTTGGCCCCTTCGCGGGCAAAGAGCTCGGCGGTCGCTTTGCCAATCCCGGCAGCGCCGCCGGTAATCAAAGTAACTTTGCCTTGTAAACGCATGGAGTTCCTCCCTTCAGTTCAAATCAGATATCCAATCAATCCGTGGTTGTACCACGCGGTTTCCAGCTCTCACAGCTCATGGTCAAGCATGGATACGGAATCCTCCGGCGGAGCTTGCTGAAGATCCACATACCGCGCCAGAAAGGCCAGCGCTTCCTCTATGCGGGTGAAATGGATTTGCTCGTTGGTCTCTACATGGCGCAGCAGACCATACCACGCCAGGCCGGTGGAGGCGGCCTCGGTGGGCGTGGGTTGAGTAAACCGCAAAACGAACGAAACGACGTTCGGCATAGGTCTTTTATCTCGCAGCCAGGCGACACGGCTAAAACCGGCCGCGCCGCCCTGCCTTCTGGCGCTCAGAGGATAGTACTGTGATGATAGCAAAAAGCAGTTACTCAGGAGTTACCAGCAGGTTACAGAGGCAACTTTTACGCTGCGGCCTGGAGGCACAGCCATCCTGGGATGACACGGCGCGACGCCGGACAGGGCCGTCCCCTAACAAAAAGAGGAGCGCAATGGCTCCTCTTTTTGTTATGACCACAGGGTGCTCGTTACTGCCGGCGCAGCGCGCGCCATCCAAGGCCCAACCAGACCAGGGCCAGCAGACCGACACCCCACCCTATCCAAAGGGCAGGATTGACCCCCGTCTGGCCTGATTCCGGCAACAACGGTGGTGGTGTCGGTGTCGGCGTTGGCGCTTCCGTGGCCGGTGGCTCAGTGGCCGGCACCGGCGTCGCCTCGCGCGGCGGGCGGGGCGGCATGGGTGTCTGCGCCACGACCGGCGTCACCAGGGCGCTCCCTAACCAGCCCAACAACAGCAATCCCCCCAACAGCATCCATAAACGAGTCCGATGGCTCATGGCCTTCTCCTTTGGTTTAAGTAGTTTAAGGGACGGCACACCCTCTTCACGGCGTGCCAAGCCAACGTTAACGGCTGCGCGAAGGCACCGGGCGCGCCGGACGGGCCGGCAATGACAGTTGGACCGGGCTTTGCTGCCGCAGCGCCGGCGGCGTATCCCCTGTTATCGCCACGGCGGCGACCGTGTGGTAGATGTTGTTATAGGCCCCACCGAGGATTTCGTGGCTCTCCAGGACGCCGCCATAATTCGTGTTGAGGTTGACCGAGTCTACCTGGGCGTAAAGCGGCGTTCCGGCCGCCACCGGCGTCAGGGGATCGCTATAGTAATCCGACCAGTACTGGTCGTACAACGTCAGGGTCAGCACCTCACCTGGCGCGACAATCGGCGGAATGCCCCACACGACGCCTGTCCGCGAACGCCCATCGTACCAGACCTGATTGACCGCCGTGGGAACCGGGTGGGGGTCCACATAAAAGTCCACCCAGAAAGGACTCTCCGCCGGCCCGTTGCCGATGTTCTGGATGGTCACCGTTACCTGATCGCCGGCGACCACAATGCCGGTCACGATCAGATCAGGGGCCACCAGGTAGTTGCGCAACACCAGCGGCAGATAGAGGTAAGAGAGAGCCCTGGGATCTACCCGCACGGTATCGGTATACGTGGCCGCGCCGCAGGGATTGGCGACGGTCAGGGTGACGACGTGGCTCCCCACTGTGGCGAAAGTATGGCTGAGCGTAGCGCCGCCTGTCGCCGGGCCGCTGCCCACGTCCCAGGTGTAAGTGAGCGGCGGGGTGGCAGCGCCGGGCGTTGCCGTGGCGGTGAAGTGCATGGTCTGTCCCCAGGTCACCGGGCTATCGGAGACGAAAGTCACGCCGGCCACCGCTGTGCAGAGCACCGCTTGATGTTCCACTGCGCCCATGTCGCACCGCCCGTCATCCGGTTGCGGGCGCGCGACGCCGCGTTGATCGGTAGCGACCTGACACTGCGCCGCCGGGATTTGATCCAGCGCTGGGCTGCCGGGCAGCAAGTCATGGGTCTCCGTAGCGCCGGGCGGATTGAGCGCCAGCGGCGCCAGGCCGGGCGCGGTGTTGGTGATGTCACCGGTGGCGGCGAAGATCCCTTCACAGCCGGTCTCGTCGCCAATCAAGTTGTAACCGCCGGAGAAGGTAAGCGCTTCCACGTCCTGGTAACAATCGGTATAGACTCCGGTGCTGGAATGGTCGCTGTTGCCGGCAATCACCGTCGCGGTCATCCAGGCATTGGCCCCTTGATAAAGCCCACCGCCATCGCCGGCTACCGGCTGATCGGGATCGTTGTCACTATCGGCCAGGTTATCGGCGATGGTCACGTGGAGCAGGTAGAGCTCGCCGCCGTTATCAATACCACCGCCATTGCCGGCCGCGCGGTTGCCGCTGACGGTGGTATTGGTCAAAGCCAGAACGGCGCCCCAACCACCGCTCAACCCGCCCCCGTTCCCGTAACCAAACCATTCCAGGCTGGGGCGCGCCGTGTTGCGCACAATAGCGCTATCGCTGATGTGCATCTCGCCCATGGCGAAGATACCGCCGCCATCCCCCAGCGCCTCGTTATCGCTGACGGTGCTTTGCGAGAGATAGAGATGGAGGGGGACGCTGCCGTCCGAACCGCTGCCAATGCCGCCGCCGCTATCGCCGGTTTGGTTGCCGCTGATGACAGTGCGCTCCACATAGAGCAGCAAGGGGTAATAGCTATAGTTGGTGTAATAGAGGCCCCCGCCGCCCCGTGACGTGTGGTTGCCCTCCAGGCGGCAATCGGTGAGGTAACCGGTCATCCCACCCCGCAAAGAGAGACCGCCCCCAAAACCATTGACGACCGTCTGGTTTAGGAGAGGCTGGTATTGGAAATGACCAACCACAACGGGTAGTCATTTTCCACATACAGGCCGCCGCCGTCATAAGCGGCGACATTGCTCAGGATGGCACTATGGTACAGCGTCAGGGTCACGGCCTGACTGTCAGCCAGCTGGCAGAGGCCGCCGCCTTCGGCTATCGCGGTATTGCTGATGAGGGTGACTCCCTCCAGCCGGAGCTGGCCGTGGCTGAGCAGGCCGCCGCCCTGGCCCCCCGCCCAGGGGGCGGAGATATCCGCCAACCCTTGCCGCAGCGTGAGCTGTGTCAGCGTGAGCGCGCCCGTCGCTCCCACGTGCAGGAGCCGGAAGCCCGGGCTGGCGGTGTCGCGCACGAAGGTCGCGCCGTTACCGATGATTGTCAGGGCGCTGGTGATAGAAGGGAGGCCGTTCGCGCCATCGGCAGCGTTATCTACGGCGGTGAGGGTGTAGACGCAACCGGCGGCCAGGGTGATAGTATTGGCCTCGCCGTTACCGTTAGCTGCATTGAGTGCCGTGATCAGCGCGGGCACGTCGCCGATGCCACCGGTGCAGCTGCCGGTGAGGTCAAAATTGGCCGCATAAACCCGCGGTACAGGCTTCAAGAGCCCGCCCCACAGCCCTAAGGCCAACAACAATCCTGAAGCCAGTCCTACCGATAGGCCCCATCTTAGCCAGGGAACGATACGCCGGTTCCGCGGTTCAGAATACATGAAAACTCCCCTTTCCTGTGAATGTCACGACCTTATTGCTCTTGCCCTGCTTGCCCTTTAATCTGATGATGATCCTTATAGGCTTTCCTTTCCGGGGAGCTTTACACTGGATAAGCTCAAGCCACGGTCCCCTCTGTGAAAGCCAGTATAGTGCAATCGGCATTTATGCAAATCTCGCTCCGGCACGGAGGATGCCGGAGCGAGAAAAATTTTTGAGGAATTCACTATGAACGGGCGTTCGCCAGCGGTGAGATAAGTAACGTGAGTAGTGAGCAGTGAGCGGTGAGCAGGAAACAGGAACTTCTGCTCTCTGCTCACTCCTTAACTGGTTTCTACTTTCAGGGGAGCTTTGCAGTTCACTCGTTGATAGATTGATACAGCTGCAAGGTGGCGGCGGAAGGACTGACGCCCAGCTCCTCACGCAGCCGTTCCACGCACCGCTGGTAAGTGCGCAGGGCTTGAGGCCGGTTGCCCAGCTGGCTATAGGCGCGCATCAGCACCTGATAGGCCTGTTCCCAACAATCGTCGCGGGCCAGGATGGATTCGCCCAGGGCAATAGCTTCCGCCCACCGGTGTTGGGCCAGCAGCGCGTGCGCGACGCGGTCGGCGGTGCGCAGATAAAGCCCCAACAGCCGTTCGCGCTCTTCCGTCAGCCAATCGGCGTAGAGGTATTCTTGCAGATATTCGCCCTGATACAGGGCCAGCGCTTCCTGATACCGTTGCTGGGCCACAGCCAGGTCGCAGTTCAACAGGCGGTCGCCCTCGCTCACCAGCCGCTCAAACTCGGCCACATCCAGCCAGAGATCGGCGCCGGGTCGCAACCCGTAAAGCGTCCCATCGCGGGTGATGTAGGCAGAAGGGGCATTGGCTTTGTGCTGCGGCTCCAACACCTTGCTCAAGGTGCTCAGCGCCACCTTGAAGTTGCGCACCATTGTTTCGGGGTCCTGATCGGGCCAGAGCAGCTCCGTGATCTGGTCGCGGTCTAACAGCTGGCTACGATGGGTCAGGAGCACCTGGAAGAGCTGCCGGGCGTTTTCCCGCCGCCATTCCGGGGCGGCGATCTCTTCGGTCCCCCGCCAGACGCGGAAGGCCCCTAAGGTCTGCACGCGCAACTGGTAGCCGGGATGAAATTCCACGCCACTCAGGCCCAGCTGCGCCAGCAGACTTTCAGCGTAGGCGCGGTGTCCGCCGGTGTCGCGGGCATAAATCAGCAGCGGCACCAGACGGCGTGGATCGGGAGGCCCCTGGAGTGTCCGCCGCGTGAACAGGAAATCATAGTGATACTCGGCGGTCAGCCGATGGAAATCGTCAAACGCCCGCTCCAGCCGGTCGCGGTCGTCGCTCTCCAGCCAGAGCAAGGCCTGCCAGAGCCGGGTGACTGTCTGGCCGTAGACATCACCACAGCCGTAAAAGTCTGTCCAGGCACGCGCCAACCTCTCGGCCGCCTGCGGTGACCGGTGGGCCAGCGTGTAAGCCGCGCCCAGCGAAAGGCGAATCAAAGCGGCAATCCAGGCGTCGCCGGCGGCCTCCGCCAGCGCCAGGCCCTGTTCGGCGGCCTGCTCGGCGGCATCCAGCGCACCGTGAAAGCCGTGCGCCCGGCAGAGTCCCCAATAGGCTTCCACCTTCAGTCGGGGGACGGCTAAAGTATCCCCCAACTTGATGGTTTCGCGGTAGCAGCGGCAGGCCTCTTCGTAGCCTTCGGGCAGACCGCGCAACAGCCAGGCGTGTCCCTGGCGCATATAGCCGACGGCGGTGACAAACGGTGACTGCAAGGCGCGTCCCCGTTCGGTGCCTTCAACGGCGTATCGGTAGGCCAGCTCCGCTTCCCCCTGGAAAGCGGTGATCAGCGAGAGCAGTAACAGCGTCTCCCGGTGGGCGCGGGGCCGCCAGACCGGTATCTGGCGCTCTACGGCCAGCCGTTTTTCCAGCAGGGCGCGAGCCTCTTCCAGCCGGCCGGTGCGCAACATGACCCGCACCGCCAGATCGGCCTCGCTGGGCCCCTCTTCGCGCAGCGTCTGTGCCTGGGCTTGCAGCTGTTGAGCCTCTTCGGGCCGGCCGGAGTTGAGACGGTTCTCGGCCATCAATTCCAGGAGCCGGGCGCGCGATTCGCGGTCCTCTTGCCCGTCGGAAAGGCGCAACGCCTCTTGCAAGACACTTTCGGCCTGGCTGGGATTGACCGTATCCAGGTAGACGCGCGCCTGTCCGCGCAGGGCCAGCCCGGCGCCTCCTTGATCCCCCAACAGCCGCGCGCGCTGTTCAGCCTGCCGGTACCAGCCTAACGCTTCGTCAAAACGGCTGCGCAGTCGCGCGATGTCGCCCAGGTAGGTCAGCAGGCGCGGATGGGCATCCAGGAGCGCCGGCGGGAGCGCCTCCAGCCAGATGCCCAACGTATCCAGCCGTCCGGCGCGCACCAGGTCGGGCGCTAATCTCTCCAGTTCGGCGGCAGCATCGTCATAAGCCGCGGCCGCCAGCAGATGGTAGAGCGCCTCTTCGGGGTTTTCCTGTTGCCGGCAGCAGACCGCGGCCCGGTAATGAGCGGCCCGCCGCTCGTGGGGGCGCTGTTGCTGGTAGAGGAATTCACGGAACAGGTGATGGTAGCGCAAGTAGCCGCCCCCCAAATCCACCACAAAGAGGTTGTTATCCAGCAAGGTGTGCAACACGGTGGCGCTATCGTTGGCCTGCCGCACACAATCGCAGAGCGTAGCGGTCATCTCCTGCAGCACCGAGGTCTCTACCAGGAACTGACGGATGTCGGCCGGCTGCTGGGCCAGGATTTCCTGGGCCAGATAAGCAAAGAGCTGGTCGGCTGAACCGGGTAGCCGGTCCAGCGCTTCCGGGACAGCAGCGACGGCACCGCTGCGCAGGCGTTGCCAGACCAGCTGCACGGCAATGGCCCAGCCCTCGGTCTCCGCCGCGAGAGCGGTCGCTTCAGCCGGACGCAAGGCTAACCCGTATTGTTCCTGAAACAGGGTGGCAATCTCCTCGGCCGTGAACGCCAGTTCAGCTTGTCCGATTTCCAGCACCTCTCCTCTGACCTGCCAGCCGAGCAGCGAGGGCAACGGCAACGGATAGCGACTGGAAAGGATCACGTGCAGGGTGGCCGGCGCGTGTTGGATGAAGCGATCCAGGATGGCTAACAGTTGAGGCGTATCACGCAATATGTGCACATCATCCAGCACCAGCAGCGTTGGCGTGCTCAGCGTCTCGGCCAGCTCGCTGATCAGGAGATCCACAAACGCCGCCCAGGGCAGGTCCGCGCCACTTTCCAGATCTTCCAGCACGACGAGCGGGGCCTGAGTTAAGGTTGGGAAGACAGTATGGAATCCCTGGAGCAGATGCAGCAGAAAAATCAGCGGGTCGGCGTCTTCTACCCCCAGATGATACCAGACCAGCGGGTGGCCGCTGCCGGCCAGGGCCGCCAGGGCGGTGCTTTTGCCGTAGCCCATGCCGGCTTGCACGATGGTAAGGCGGTAGTCCAAAGCCTCCAGGAGCCGGGCGGTGAGACGCGGGCGAGGCAGGATGCGCCGGTTCAGACGCGGGGGGGTCAACTTGGTACGGATCACAGGTGTCTTGCGGTACACGTGTTTCAATCTCCCTGCCTGGATTGTAGCCGACCTGACCGGGGATGCAAGTAGCACAGGACTTTGAAAGTAGCGTGAAAAGTTTGTAGTGAGGCGCTTGAGCGCCGTCTTAGCCGCGCTGAAGCGCGGCACTACGAGCCAATTTTCATTCCACGGCTGGTGAACGCCTTCTGAAAGGATGAAATCTCCTTTGAAAATGCTTGGTCAAGCTGTAGTTGCTGGAATAGGCCGTAACTCAGCTTCGTAACCCAGTTGAGCCAACCGTTTCAGCAACCGTCGCTTCACCGTTTCTTTGTTCCGTT
>Ga0067045_1029383_pt1 | contig 21200 bp, 15 predicted proteins | sample TerdegcTABiofilm_FD_59184 | JGI IMG/M metagenome (GOLD analysis project Ga0067045, IMG submission 59184) | Combined Assembly of (Gp0054472, Gp0054536) Wastewater bioreactor microbial communities from Singapore -Terephthalate degrading...
CCCGCCAGTCCCGGTTAGAGGACCCCGGACGACTGCCCCCCAACCACCGGCGGGTACAAACCGTGGTCAGTGGTCGGTAGTCGGCGGTCAGAAATATGTTTGATTCACAAGGAGGAAAATTTGAGCGACTATCTGTACCATGACCTGACCGGCGCGATCATCCAGGCCGCCTACGCCGTCGCCCGCACCCTGCGCCCGGCGCAGCACGGGCACCGCGAAACCCAGCTCCGCGCGGCGCTGGCGCTGGAACTGACGCAGCGCGGCTATCAGGTGCAGCAGGAAGTGCCACTCCACCGGGCCTATCAGGGCAATCCCATCGGGGCCGCCCGCGTGGACCTGGTGGTGGAGCAGTGCGTGGCGGTGGAACTCAAACGCACCCGCCGTCTCACCGAGCAGGATGTGGCCCAGTTGCGCGGCTATCTGCGCGAGGGCGGCTGGGCGGTGGGGCTGCTGCTGAACTTCGGCGTGTTCCCGTTGGCGACCCGCCGCCTCTATCAGGCTGAAAATGACCCCACCCAGGCCGCACACTAACAGGCCGCGCGCGCACAGCAAGACTGCGCTAAGACCCTTGACCTTCCCCTTACAACGAGGCTTTTCTGTGCGGCGACTTGGGAGGTGCCCATGCCCTTACTGAGTTTCGGTTACACGGAGGAAGAACTCCAGCAGGCGCGGTGGGCGGTGGCCGAGGCGCTGCTCCAGGCGCTCAGCCGGGCCGCTGAACACCCGGTGACCCGCGACTGGCTCGGCGGCCTGCTCTTCACCCTCCCGCGCACCGACCCCCTGGCCCGGGCGGAGGCGCTCGGCACGGCGCTCGTCCAGGCGTTGGACCAACGCACCGACCAGGCCCTCACCCAGGCGCAAACGCTGGCCGAGCAGCAGGCCCAACTGGCCCACCTCCGTCAGGTCCTGGCGCAAATCCAGGCCTCGCCCTTCCCGGCCCAGGTGGCGCAGTTGACCGCCGAGCGCGACCAGGCGCGGACGCTGACCGCCGAGCGCGCCGCCCGCCTCCAGGCGCTGGAGACCCAACTGGCAGCCCTGCAACGCGACCACGCGGCGGAAATGGCGTATCTCCAAAACGAACTGGCGGCCCTCCGCCGACTCCTCATTGAGGAAAGGCTGAAGGCGGAAGGCTGAGCAGAGGAGGTGGGGAGGTGGGGAGGTGGGGAGATGAGGAGATGGGGTGATGGGGAGATGGGGTGATGGGGAGCAGTTCGCTGCCTGCTGATGGCTGCCTGCTGATGGCTGACTGCTGACGGCTGCCTGCTGATGGCTGACTGCTGACGGCTGCCTGCTGATGGCTGACTGCTGATGGCTGACCGCTGACGGCTACTGCGCACAGCAAAGACCGGGTAGAGAGAGAGGGTAGAGGTGCCTAGCGCGGCTTTACTGTGCGCGTGCGGGCATTGAGTGTGCGGCCCGGTCCAGCACCTGGCCGGTCTGTGATCGTGATCGGTTGCCGGCCTGAGCACCCAACGTCACCATTTGCCTGGCTGTAGGGAGTTGCGTATGATGGCCTGGCCTGCCATCAAGCGCACGGATGAAAACCCTGCCGCCCGCCACAAAAGGCGAATGGCGAATAGCGAATAGCGAATAAGAAAAACTCTGCGCCTCTGCGTCTCTGCGTTAAATCGGTGACAAATGTCACCTCTTTTACGTCAAATGTCATAAATCACTCAAAGGCTTTCATAGAAGAGGCCGCCCACAAATCAGGACACGAATGCACGCATCGCTGCCCATGGCCCATGTCGCAACCCAGCCACCGTGTGTACCCGGCCCGTCATTCGTGTATTCGTGTAACATTCGTGGACGGCAAGGATCCGGCTGAGCAGTGATCGCCCAACTACAAAAACCGTGGTCCGTCGTCCGTGGCCGGTGGCCTGTCTCACCCAACCACCGAACTAAAAAACTATCTGACTTTTTTGGAGGAAAACTTATGACTCGTCGTACATCGTCACCACCCGCGACCGCCGCGCCGGCGGTAGACCTGACCGCCCTGGAGGCGGCGCTGACCGCGGCCTTCCCCGATGGCCGCCTCTACCGCGTCCTGGAGACCCTGCTCCCCACCGGCGTGGCTGACCTGGAGCAGCTCCAACGCGCTACCGCTCTTTCGCGCGATCAACTGAACCGGCTGCTGGCCCGCCTGGACGAACTCGCGCCTAACGCCCTGCTCGTCCGCGTCCCCGCCGACCTGCCGCGCCCCGGCAAGCGCGGCGTGCCCGCCCTCTTCCGCCTGGGCGAGCCCGGCGCGACCCTGCTCCGCCGCGCCGGGCACCCCGACGCCCAACCCTGCGGCCTGACCGAGCCCACGCCGCTGGCCCACGCCCGCGCCACGTTGGAGGTCCGCCTGGCGGCGCAGGCCGCCCACCTGCCCGTCCTCACGGAGACGCCGCTGCCCTACGGCGACGACCGGGTGCTCCGGCCCGACAACCTGGTCACGCTCCCCACCGGCTGCCCGGCCCTCTTTGAAACTGAGCAGGCCGCCGATTACACCCTGTTGCGCCGCCTGCGCGACAGTCTCCGCCACAAGGTGGAGTTCTTCCAGAGCGCCGCGGCCCGCCCCTACTCGCGTGCCATCCGCGTGCTCATCAACCTGCCGCCGGGGAAGGCGTGGGAGACCACCGTCGCGGTCTGGGAACGCGCCACCGCCCTCGTCGCCGAAGAGTGCGGCGGCGACCTCCCGTTCACCCTCGTCGCCCGCCCGCTCTACGAGTTCGTCACCGACCCCGACTGGGCCGACCCGCCCGATCACCGCTGGGAGTCGCTCTTCAATCCGGCGCAGACAAGAGCCTTCAGCGGTCAGCCATCAGCGGTCAGCGGTCAGCCGGCAGCGGTCAGCCATCAGCCGTCAGCGAATCAACGGGTTGACGCCGCTGCTCCTCCTCTCCCCGCCACCCCAGCTCCCCTGCTCCCCGCCTCCTCATCTCCGCAACGGCCCACGGCGCTGATGCGGCGCGCGCCCGCCGACGACCGGCGGCTCCTGGAAGCCTACTGGCAGCACATCCAGGAGCAAGGCCCCGCGCTGGCTTACACCGCCGACCGCCCCCGCGCCGACCCGGAGTTCTTCACCCTCATGGGCCTCATCTACGAGGCTTCACACCCTGAGGAGGCCACCCTCTGGCAACTGGCGCAGCACCCCTATGCTTCGCTCTACCTGTTGCGGCAATACCTGAACCTGCACCCCCGGCTCAAAGCGGCGCTCAAGAAGACCCTGGAGGGCCGCGCCAGCCGCATGACCTGGAATCCCACCACCATCCAGCACCGGATGCAGGTGGTGCTGGACGTCTTTCTCCGGTACCACGGCCTCTGCCGGAGCGCGGGGCTGTGGGTCTACCCGGTGAGCGCCTGGAACCGGCCCGACGGCAGCGGCGACTTCCAGGTGGCGGCGGAGTTGCACCCGGAGGTACTCATGGGGGAGCGCGACGGGGTCGTCCCGCTGCGGGATGCAGTCCAGGCCGCCGAGCGGGCACTGGCCTGGGTGCTCTGGGCGCTCTTCGCCTACAGCGAAGAGGTCGGGCTGGAACTCAAGCAGGGCTCCGCACCGTTCTGGTGAGGCGGGCAGCGAATCAACGAGTCAGCGAATCAGCGACCAGCATCCAGTATCCAGCATCCAGCATCCCCTCCCCAAAAACCATTTTTTGCGACCCGCTACGCGGGGCTGCATGTGGGGGGAAGGATCCCCCCACACCCCCCTCAGAGTTCAGAGATTCAGAGACCAGAGCCTTCAGAGTCCAGAAGTATGGGGGACGCCGCACACAACCCGAAACCCCAGGTTGAGGTTACGGTAGAGCGGATCGTCGCCGTCGCGGTACGCACAGCGGACGTACCTCGCATTGAAGAACGTACCGCCCCGCACCACCGATACCGGCGCGGGGACCGCCCCACTGGTGGATATGGGTGCATACGAAGCGCACACCCTTTATGTGAACGCGGCGGCAACGGGCGCGGCGACGGGCCTCTCCTGGACGGACGCTTACACCAATGTCCAGGCTGCCTTGACCTGGACAAATGGTCATAATGCCTCGCTCTACGAAGTCTGGGTGGCGCAGGGGGTGTATAAGCCCACCAGCGGGACGGATCGGACGCTCTCGTTCCGCATCTCTCGGAACAACGTGCAGCTCTACGGCGGCTTTGCCGGGACGGAAACCGCCCGCGGCGAACGCAACTGGGCCGCGAATCCCACCATCCTCAGCGGCGACATCGGTGCGGTGGGCAGCAACGCCGACAACGCCTACCACGTTCTCTGGCTGGATGGCGTAACGAACGGGCCGCTGACCGACGCCGTAGTCATAGACGGCTTCACCATCACCGCCGGGCAGGCCTATGGCAGTACCCCGCACGACTCCGGCGGCGGCCTCTATTGCGATGGGTCCGGCAGCGGTCATCAGTGCAGCCCCACGCTGACGAATGTCACCTTCAGTGGAAATTTCGCCAATATGAGCGGCGGCGGGATGTACAACGATGGCTACGCCGGCCAGAGCAGCCCCACGCTAACCAATGTCACTTTCAGCGGCAACGATGCTGGCTACGGCGGCGGGCTGTTCAACAGTGGGCGCTTTGGTGGCGTGAGCAGCCCCACGCTGACCAACGTCACCTTCAGCGGCAACCGGGCCATCTCCGGCGGCGGGCTGTACAACTATGGCTACAACGGCACAAGCCGCCCCACGCTGGTCAACTGTATCCTCTGGGGCAACAGCGGCGGGCAGATTGGCAACGCTGATGGAGCCGCCTCCACCATCACCTACAGCGACATCCAGGGCGGCTACACTGGGGTCGGTAATATCGCCTTCGACCCGCAGTTCGTCGCGCCGGTGGCTGCCAGTAGCGCGCCGACCACCGCCGGCAATTACCGGCTGCTTATCACCTCTCCGGCGATTGATGCGGGGAACACCCTCAGCGTCACCGCCACCACCGATCTGGACGGCAATCCGCGTGTGCAAGACGGGGTGGTAGACATGGGTGCGTATGAAAACAGTTACCGCCAGCTCACCGTTATCCGGGCCGGGAATGGGGGCGGCAGCGTCACCAGCGGGCCGGCCGGCCTGACGTGTGGCGTCACCTGCACCACGTACTTCGCCACTGGCACCGTCATCACCCTCACCGCCACGCCACTCATCAGTAGCACGTTCACCGGCTGGAGCGGCGGGTTGACCAGTGCCGCCAACCCGGTCACGCTGACACTGACCCAGCCGCTGACGGTCACGGCGGCGTTTGCGCTCAACACCTACACGCTCACGCCGAGCGCGGGGCCGGGCGGGAGCATCACGCCCAACAGCGTCCAGACCGTCACCTACGGTGGCGGTGCCGTCTTCACGATTGCGCCCAACACTGGCTACCATATCACTGGCGTCTATGTGGATGGCAGTGCGGTGGGGGCGGTCAGCGTCTACACCTTCACCAACGTGACGGCCAACCATACTATCTCAGCGGCCTTTGCGCTCAGTTGCCAGGCGGTGACGGGCGCCGCGTTCACCTTCGCGCCGCTCCAGCCACTCATCGGCCAAGCCGTCTGGTTCACCGGGACGGTCGCGGCGGGCAGTGGGCCGCTCACCTATACGTGGGCCTGGGGGGATGGCTCGGCCGCCGGTCTCGGCGCGACGCTCAGTCACGCCTTCCCGCTCACGGCGACGCAGCAAACCTATACCGTAACCATGGCTGTGAGCAATGCCTGCTCCGGGCCGGTGCATGTCGCGCAGCTCTTGACGGTCACGCCCCGGCAGCTCTTCCTGCCGCTTCTCACCCGCCTGCGCTAACCGCACCCGCAGGGTCCAACGATCCGCCCGGCGCTGATTGACAGTGCCGGGCGGTTTTTGTGCAGTGGGTGAAAGGGTGGCGGCAAGCCCCGCTTTGCCTCTTTATGCTTGTTGGGATATACTGAATGGTGGGCCGGTGGGTTAATATTTCTGAACTATGCAGGTGGTAGAGGTGGTAGAGGTGGTAGAGGAAGGATGGAGAATGACTATGAATCAGCGAATGTTACGTTGCTTAGCGGTTTTCGGTTTCGTGGGGTTGCTGACACTAACTCCGCTGGTAGCGCTGGGCGCGCCGGGCGGGGCCGGCGGGGATAACCCTGTCCCCGTGCTGGTCGGCGCGGCGCAGGCGATCACGCCGACGTTGCTGAGTTTCAGCCCGGCGCGGAACGTCATTACGGCTTCGTTGACCGCCAGCATCACGGCGCGGTACGATCAGCCGCTGGCCGCCGCCAGCGTGACCAGCCGCACTTTTGTGGTCTACGGAATGCAGAGTGGGGTGGTCACGCAGGGGCATGGCCTGGCCGATGTACAGACCTTACAGGTCAGCCCGGCCCGGCCTTTCCATCAAGGCGAACTGGTGTATGTCGTCGCCACCACTGGCACGACCAATCTCTCCGGAACCCACCCCTTGAGCAGCACCCAATGGCAGTTTAATGCCGGGGTGATCGGCCCCCGCTGTGTCAGCGGTTTCTATGATATCGGGGCCGGCCTGCCGGGGACGCGCTGGGGCAGTGTGGCCTGGGGCGATTATGATGCCGATGACGATCTGGATCTGCTCATCGTGGGCAGCTATACGGCCCGGATTTATCGGAACACGGGCGGCAGCTTTAGCGATATCGGGGCCGGTCTGCCGGGCATTGCTTATGGCCGGGGGGTCTGGGGCGATTATGACAACGACGGCGATCTGGATCTTTTCCTGACCGGCGGCTACACCAGCCGCCTTTATCAGAACACGGGGTTCGGTTTCAATCAGGTCTACACCGACAGCTTTATAACCGTGGACAATGGCCGCGCAGCCTGGGGCGATTACGACAACGACGGCGATCTGGATCTGCTCCTGGCCGGGAACGCGGGCACTTTCTCCGCGCCTAATCCGGTAGCCAGAATTTACCAGAACACGGGCAACGGCTTCAGCGAGGTCTATGCGGGCAGTCTGACCGGCGCGTACTACGGCGGCGTGGCCTGGGGTGATTACGATAACGACGGCGACCTGGATATCCTCCTGACCGGGAACCGGGGGACCATGGCCGCTCCCAATCCGACCAGCAAGGTCTATCAAAATACGGGCAACGGCTTTAGCGAAGTCTATGCCGGCAGCCTGCCCGGCGCATATATGAATAGCGCGGCCTGGGGCGATTACGATAACGACGGCGACCTGGATATTCTGCTGGCCGGCAATGTTTCCCGGCTCTATCAAAATACAGGCAATGGCTTTAGCCAGGTCTATACCGGCAGTCTGACCTCGGCCAATCTCGGTGGCGCAGCCTGGGGCGATTATGATAACGACGGTGATTTGGACATCCTCTTATCTGGCGAGATGCCCGATTCGAATGACATCACCCGGGTTTATCGGAATACGGGCAGCGGCTTTAGCGATATCGGGGCGGGCCTGGCCGGGACGGTGTTGGGCGATCTGGCCTGGGGCGATTACGACAACGATGGCGATCTGGACATCGCCCTGACCGGCGACTCGAACAACACGCCGATTACCCGCATCTATCGCAACGATGATTGCCTGGCGGATTTGACGCTTACCAAGAGTGTGCTGCCCACTACCGCCACACCAGGTCAGACCATTACCTACACGGTGAAATTTAACAACAGCGGTCTCGGCCTGGCTAAAAATGTGGTGCTCACCGACGCTATTCCGCTTACCTTGCTGGCCCCTAACGTCAGCAGCAGCGGCGCGGCCATTACGTTGACCGGCGGTCTCCCTTATGCCTGGCAAATTCAAGACCTGGCGTCCGGGCAGGGCGGGATTATCACCATCACCGGGCGGATCAGCCCCACCGTAACGGGCACCGTCTTGACCAACACCGCGGTTATCACCACGGCGACGCCGGAGGTGTCGGCGGCGAACAACGCGGCCCAGGCGGTATTGACGCTGGCCTATCCGCTCGTGGTGGTGAAGGCCGGCTCCGGCACCGGCACCGTGACCAGTGTGCCCGCCGGCATCACGTGCGGGGCGAACTGCTCCGCCGCTTACGGGTATGGTGCCGTGGTCACGCTGACGGCAACACCTGCGCCCGGCGCCACGTTCACCGGTTGGAGCGGGGCGCTCAGCGGCAGCACCAACCCGCAAACCCTGACCCTCACCGGGAACGCCACCGTGACGGCGGCGTTCGCGCTGAGTTGCCAGGCGGTGACGGGCGCCGCGTTCACCTTCGCGCCGCTCCAGCCACTCATCGGCCAGGCCGTCTGGTTCACCGGGACGGTCGCGGCGGGCAGTGGGCCGCTCACCTACACCTGGGCCTGGGGTGATGGCTCGCCGGCGGGCCTGGGCGCGACGCTCAGCCACGCCTTCCCGCTCACGGCGACGCAGCAAACCTATACCGTAACCATGGCTGTGAGCAATGCCTGCTCCGGGCCGGTGCATGTCGCGCAGACCCTGACGGTCACGCCCCGGCAGCTCTTCCTGCCGTTGGTGCTCCGGCAGCAGTAACCGGCAGCCAGATTGATCGACACCGCCCGGCGTGACGTTGCACGCCGGGCGGTGTTTTCCCTCTGTCCTGCCAGTTGCTATCCCGTAAAAAATAAATTATACTATAATAGGACTTACGCAAAAGTCATCTTGATAGTTGGGGTACGCAATTGTTGTCGCATGTAATCGTCCAACAAGGAGTGTTTAACTGCATAGATCGTGCGCGCGGTGGCCGCGGCGACTTGTTTCAAACGAATCCACACCAGGATGGCACACCCAATATGATTGCGTTGGCTCCGCTGTTTTCGACATTGACACTGTTCAATGCCCGTCACCTGTTTGCCCTCGCGGTGAAACTGCTCCACGTGCCAACGGAGGCCACCCACTTCTTGTGTCGCCGCCGTGTCGTGTTGCGCCCAATCGTTGGTAGCGATATAGTCCGTGCGCTCGGTAGAGAGCACCAACCGGAAAAGTCTCACCTGATGGTCCTTGGGAAACCCCTTGAGATGCACCATTTGGCCCTGCGTTTGTGCTGTCGCCTGCCATTCCCACGTATCGACCCGCTGATAGCCGGGTTCCTCGGCACCCACAGCTACCTGGCGATTGCTTTTCAGCGGACAGTAGTAGACCTTGCCCAGTCGTTCAATCAACAGCAGCAGTTTACGTTCTGCATACCAACTGTCCATCAACACCCCGCGCCAGGGCAAGTGTTTGTCCCCGATCGTATGCAACAACATCGCGCGGACATGATCCAGCTTGGTTTTCCCATCGCGGTCGGGGTCGTCAATGCGGTAATCGATGATCCAAAACTGGTCAGTTTCGGGATTCACATACACGCAAGTCACTACCCCAATGCCTTTAATGACGCCGTGGGCATTGCCACTATACTGGCGCCGCACCAATTCGATCCGGTGGGAATAATTCTTATCCAACACGGTGTCATCAAAGACCAGGTAGCCATGGGGCGACGGCACCACTTGGTCACGCACTTGCTCCCAGACCAACCGCGCCGTCACTTTTTCACCCGCCAGGTAGCGGGTGGCGGCATCATGGCTAAACTGCTCACTATGCTCGCCCATATACGTCAAGGTATAGTTGATCTGGGTCACCAACAAAAACTGACAGTAATCCAACCGCGTCACTTTGCTCATACCGGCCATTATAGCATGGCTACGGCCACTATTGCGTAAGTCCTATAATGAAGAGATTCAGGAGTATCGCAAGAACAAAACCGCCCCGGCCGCAGAGCGCTGAGTTTTCAATGCCCCAGCGGGTCAATCACAATGCAAACCAGTAGCCGGGCCAAGACACTCAACTACTCCTTATTCCTCAGATACCAGGAGCGGCGGCTCCTCGCTGCCGACGGCCTCACTGTCCAGCGCCAGGTCCACCGAGTTAAGCAGCTCTTCGTAGATTTGCTCTGAGATCAACCCATCACTGACCAAGGTAGAGAGCATGGCCCGCTGGGCTTTCAGTCCCTCCCGTTCAGCATCATGGAGTTCCGCTTCCTGCAAATCAGGATAGATGTGCAATAGCTCGCGCTGCGCATTCAGGCAATTTTGCAGCTGCGTCTCCAGGCGCGGGGCCAGCTGTTCCCAGGTGGTGACCGAAATAATCCCGCTGTGGTAAATCTGCCGCAGCCGGTCCAGTGCGGCCCGGGTCGCCATCAGCTGACCGTGACAGCGTTCATAATCCAATTGCGCTTCGGTGCTGCGTAACAGTCCCAGACGGCGCAATAAGGGACTCATGGTGGTACCCTGGACCAAGAGAGTAAACAAAACAACGCCAAAAGCCATCACCCGCAAAAGCTCACGTTCCAGCAAACTGGGTGGCAAGCTGAGCGCCAGCGCCAGGCAAATCGCACCACGTAGCCCACCCCAGAACAGCACATGTTCGTAATTCCACGGCACCTTGCGCCGGCGCAGCCGCCCCAACCAGCTCAAACCATAGACCACAATGGCCCGGCTGATCAGCACAGCCAACACAGCAATCGCAATAGAGCCAGCGTGAGTGAACAGTTGTGGGAGGTTAATATCCAGGCCGATCAACAGAAAGATCAACGAGTTGACGATAAAGGCCAGGTATTCCCAGAAATTGAAGAGCACAATCCGGGTAGTGGGGGACATATTCTTGGGGCCAATGTTGCCGTTGACGAGGCCGGCCCCCACCACTGCCAATACGCCACTTACCTGAAGCCGTTCGGCGACTAAGTAGGCCCCAAAAGCGAGCACGGTCGTCAAAGTGGTTTCCACCAGATAATCGTCAATCCGTGCAATCAGCTTGGAAACGAGCCAGCCCAGGCCAATACCCACCCCGAGGCCCAAGAAGGCAACCCGGAGAAAATTGACCACGGCGGTGATGATGGGGTTGAAGCTGGTACCGACCAACGAGGTGGCGGCCGTCGTTGGCAAAGCCAGCGCCAGAATCAGGTTGAAAACCACAATGGCGGTGCCGTCGTTAAACAGGCTTTCCCCTTCCACGATAACGGTCAGTCGCTTGGGCGCGCCCAGGACCCGAAAGAGCGAAACGACGGCTACCGGATCGGTAGCCGAAATCAAAGCCCCAAAGATCAAACCGGTCGTGATGGGTAACCGGACCCCCCAGGCCACGATGGTCCCTACAATCACTGTGGTCAACAAAACACCCGGCACGGCCAGCACCAGAATAGGGATCAGGTTTTCCTGCAACCGCCGCAATTGAATATGGAAAGCCGCCTCAAAAACCAGGGGCGGCACAAAGAGCGCCAGGATCAATTCCGGGGTCAGGTCAAACGTGAGTGTCTGCTGAAAAGTGATAATCAGACCGGCCAGCACCAGCGCTACCGTATAGGGCACGCGCAAGCGCCGCACCACTATGGCTACCAGCGCCACAATCAATAACAGCTCAATGATGAGTGTCTCTGTCACCAGCAACTCTTCCATAGGTTGCGCTCCTCAACTGATTCCAGACCGCTCGCTTTTTGTCATAAAGCTTACATAACCTCACCCACTCCCCAACCTTGACTGCAACAGCGAGCTCAATTGGGGCTGACCCAACCACCACCTGGCGGTGGGGCTATTAGGGTTTGCGCCGATACTCTTTTTACGCCGCCCTCAAAAAACTACCCTTGTTGTTTCTCAGCAAGGCCTGGGTGAGAATCACGTGGATAAAATTCGCATAACTCAGGCCGGCAACTTCCGCAGAACGGGGTAGCCAGTAGCCTGGTGCAATACCCGCAATGGGGTTCAACTCCAGCACGTAGAGCTCATCATCCATCGCCAGCCGCATATCCACCCGCCCCCAATCCCGGCAGCCCAGCGCCTGGAAAGCACGGAGCGCCGTTTGTTCAATACGTGCTTGCAAAGCTGGCAGGAGTTGGGCCGGGCAAATAGAGCGGTGGTGTGCCTGCGGCAAAGCCGCTACGTCAATACCTTGCTCACGGTACAGGGCCACCATGGCCGCATCTGGTGCAAACAACACAATGCCGCGCGGGTTCTGAAATACGACTTCGGTAATTGGCAATGTGTACGGCGTTCCATTACCTAACACGCCGACGGTAAATTCCCGACCCTGGATGAATTCCTCGATGATGAGCGGTTCGTGATAACACCGGAAAAGTGCCGCTACTTGGGCTCGCAGCGCAGTTTCGTCATCCACGATGGAACGTTCAGAAAGTCCCATGCTGGAGCCTTCCTGGAGCAATTTCACAATCAAGGGATAACGCAACGGAACAGACAACTCTGCTAAAGGGTCATTGATCACGACAAAGCGGGGAGTAGAGATCCCATAGTGCAGCAGAATTTCTTTGGTACGTGCCTTATTCAAACACAGAGCCAAGGTCAAAGGGGTGGAACCGGTATAAGCCAGCCCTAACATCTCACAAATGGCTGGTACATGCGATTCGCGGCTTTCCCCGCGCAACCCTTCGGCGATATTGAAAACGACGTCAGGGCGCACGCTCCGCAGCCGTTCTGCTATCGCCTCGTCGGCTTCTATATCAACCACGCGATGCCCGGCAGAAGTAAGGGCCGTGTGGATCGCCTGGATGGTGGTAGTATCGTCATATTCAGCCAGGGCATCCAGGGGGGCACTGTGCAAAATTTCAGAGTGAATCAAATTGTAAACTAGGGCGACTGTGACCATTTTCTCTCCACAAAGCATGAATTGTCCATTACAGACCGATTTGTCTGGTGTAGATAAACGCCAGCCCGGCCAGATAGATCACGATGAGCAGCAGCGCATCCACTTCTACCAGCCAGAGTCGCCGCTCCAGCCGGGCCTGGTTGCTCACCAACCCTATACCGGTCAAAATTAGCCCCAAGAGTGCTACCAGTGCAAAATTCGGGTCGAGCGCGCCCAGGAAGCGCCCTCGCAGGTAGAAAAAATCGGTCATGCCCAGGGCAAACATATTGAACAGGTTGCTGCCGAAGAGGTTGCCCACCGCCAGATCATACGCGCCGATGCGGGCGGCCGCCAACGTGGTCACCAGTTCGGGGAGCGAGGTAATCATCGCCAGTAACGCCGTGCCGACGAAGCCCGTGCCCAGGCCGGTAATGGTGGCTACCTCTGCGCTGCTGCGCACCAACCACGGTGTGGTGAAAATCAGCGCTGTCGTTGCCAGCCCAAAGCCCACCAGTGCGTGCCTCAACGAAGGCATGGGAGACTCTATGGCTTCCGGCGAAGCCGCCGGGGCACCGGCATGTTGTTTACGCAGCAGCCAGACCCCGACCAGATAAGCGGCGATCAGCAACAAGCTATCCATGCCGACCCAGCCGATCCGCCACTCCAGCCCGGCCAGCATGAAAAAAACTGCCATACCTATCAACAAAATACCCAGGCTGCCGGTCAGCGCATGTTTCAGCGCCACGCTGCGCAAGATCCGGGCGCGATAAAACAGCATGTCCAGCAGGCCGACCATGAACATGTTGAACATATTGCTGCCAAACATATTGCCGGCGGCTAAATTGAGTTGATTTTGTTGGATGGAATTAATGGAGGTGAGGAACTCCGGCAAGGAGGTCGCGCCGGCCAACAAGAGGGTTCCGATAAACATCCCGCCCAGACGGGTACGGTAAGCAATCACATCGCCGTATTGGGCCAGTTTCATGGCCGCCAGCACTAAAATCGCCGCACTGCCCAGAAATGTAATCCAGACCATGACCGGCTGCTCCCTACTCTGCCCCGCGCTTCGGCACGCCCCGCAAGAAAGCCAGCGGCCAGGCTGCCAGCACGCCGGTATTCGGCCCGTGCAAATCGCCCACCACGGATTCCACGGCCTCAGCACATTGCCGGGCGCACTCTTCGTTTTCCACTAACGTGAAAAGAGTGTAGTTGCCCTCTTCCGTGTGGCCCGCCAATGATTCAAAGAGGAAATGGAGGGGAATCCGTTGCTGTTGCGCGCGACGGCGGTAAATGCCACTGCTTTCGATGATCGTGACCCCGCTCACGCCTAGCTGATGCCAGGCGTCTAACACGGCGTCCAATTGATCGGGGTCGTGCAGTACCAACATGACCATGTACATAGCAACCTCCTTAAGAGTTTAAGATAGCGTTTTAGCGCTTCGGTACAGAGTTGGCTTTTCCCGGCTGCGCAGCATTTCCAATTCCAGCCAGGTTTGCACGCTGAGGCTGACGTTGGTAACCCTCAATACAACATCGATGAAAAACCAGCCGTACCGGCATAGCCGCCGAACCAGGCCAGCCCGCTGCTCAACCCCCGGGAGAAAAACATCCCCCTGATCCCGGCCAGCACCGCTACTTTGCCGGATTGTGGCGACTTGCGGGGAGCAATTTCTAAGCCGGCCCGAAACGTCAGGCAGACAACGCCTTTCAACCAGTCTGAAGATGGTCTCAGCGGATAAATGAGGATTGGCGGGTTTACTGGAAATGGCCCATTCCAGCTCATGGAGTAGACTGGGGCCTAATAGTAGTCCGGCGAGGAGTTCTTCCAACACGGCAGGTGGGCGCAGCTGGATGGCTATCCAGCCCCCAATCTTTGCCGCCGTCATCAACAAGCATAAGTTAAGTAACAATTGTAGAAAAGACGACATCGGCTATACTTCCATTCAAAACGCTACCCCGGTTCCCGCGAGCCGAGCTGTTCCGGACGGAGCACATACGGCCGCAACCCGCACACTCTCAAGACCGGACGCTCCCACAATGGCGTGGTGGGCCGGGCAATTTGTGGAGCCATTAAGACAGCACAAATCATCTTAGGCATAGGAACTCCTTTTGCTACACGATAGTAGCCTTACGGGAAACAAGGGATAGTGGGAGATTAAAAATAGCTTCTACCACAACCTTGTAGAAGCTATCAGCCCACGCGGACGAATTTTTAGCCAGGCGAGCTTCATCGCCTGTATGACGGAATATCCCCGCCTATTGTAGCAGAAATTAAAATAGAAAACAAGCCATTTCTACTGATTTTTCATCCGTTCAGCCGTAAATAAAGGTCGGGCTGCTGGGCAAACTGAATCTCAGTCAACGGCCGCTCAATCTGGAATATTCTTGTGCACCTATTGCCTGGTCAATTTGTTGGCAACCGGGACATCGGAGCCGGACGCGACCACGCTTTACAGCATCTCCGTCTGGCTGTTTGGTCTTACCGTGATGTCCGCCGCTATATGCACCTGTAATCTATCATCCTCCATGCTCTGTGCCGCACTATTGCGGCTGTAACTGCAACTGTAGCTGCTCCGCGAGGTGTTGCACTTCAGTGCCGTTAGCCAGCACGATGAGCTCATCCCCAGCCAGCAATACGGTATCGCCGCGCGGTATGACCGTTTGTTCCCCGCGCTTGACGGTAACAATGAGCGCCGTGCCCGGTAAGGCCAGGTCACGAAGCGCGTGCCCCACCACTGCTGCGCTTTCAGTGACGCTAAAACGATGAAGATGCGCACCGGTCGCCACTTCCCATTGTTGAACCTCCAGCCGTTGCCGGCGCGCCTGCACATCAAAGGCGGTGGTAGCATAGGCACGGATGATGTCATTGCGCCGCAACATTCCCACCAGGCAGTGCGGATCGTCGCGCGACACGACCGGTAACCGCCCGACGTCCAGAGCCGCAAAATGCCGCATCGCGTCCTCCAGTGTTTCATCGGGGAAAATTACCCGTACGCTGCGGGTGCAAATTTCCCCTACCGTGGCTTCGCCCTTCCCGGCCGCCAGGGCACGTTCCAGATCCGCAATGGTGATGATGCCATACAAATGGTCGGTAGCACCCAGGACAGCTAAGCCGTGATGGTGCGAGTCCTCCAATAAACGCAGAACTCCATACAAGGGCATGTCAGCCCGCGCTACTGGGAGTTGGTCCACTGGCGTCATAGCTTCACGAACTAAAAGCGTCCGCATCACATTGAAATCGCGTCCGGCCCGTAAATCAATGCCATGTTGTCGGAGTGCCAGAGTGTAAATGCTCTCTGGCTCCAGCAAGCTGGCCATCACGGTGGCCATGACCGTGGCAGCCATCAGCGGTAGAATGATGGTGTAATTGCGCGTCAGCTCAAAGACCAGCAAGATTGCGGCAATCGGGGCTCGGACAGCGGCCGCGAGCAAGGCAGCCATACCGACCAAGGCATAAGCAGGTGCGGTGGCCGTCACAGTGGGCCAGAGGGTGTGAACCAGCATCCCCAGGCTGCCACCCAGGGCTGCGCCGATGACCAGCGCCGGTGCAAAGACGCCGCCAGGACTGCCGGAGCCGAGGGTCAAACTGGTAGTAAGAATTTTAAGCACCACTAAAGCGACCATCATGCGCCACGGTACCGCAAGATAAAGAATGCTTTCAATGACCTCGTGGCCGCTGCCTAATACCTGGGGACTAACGCTACCAATCAATCCTACGGCCAGGGCGCCAAGTAAGGGTTTGATCAGCCACGGCGCACGCAGCGCCGCAAAACGCGCTTCCATCCAATACAGGAGCCGGATCAAAGCCACGCCGGCCAGAGCAGCCAGCCCACCCAACACTACATACAATAGCAACTCTACCGGACTGACCAATTCGTAAGTGGGCACCAGGAACGCCGGACTTTGGCCCAGAAAAATCTGGCCGACGACGCTGGCAGCGACGGCCGCCAGGACAATATGGGCGAACGCCCAGGAATCCAGCTGCATCAGAATTGCTTCCAGAGCAAAGAAGACTCCAGCTACCGGCGCATTGAAAACTACCGCGATGCCGGCAGCTGCGCCGCACGCCAGCAAATTACGGCGCTGGTCTGATGATAGCCCTAAGCGTTGTCCGTAGAGTGACCCCAGCGCGGCGCCAATTTGCACGATTGGGCCTTCGGGCCCGGCCGAGCCGCCGCTACCGATATTGATAGCAGAAAGAAAGCCGCGCACCAGCGCCGGCTTGGTGGCCATTCGCCCGTTATGCAACGCGACCGCTTCCATGGCCTCCGGCACCCCGTGGCCTTTGGCATCTCCGAGCAACGCGCGGCTGACCAGCGCGCAAATCAATGCCCCGCCGATCGGCAAGAGAATCACATTCCAGCGGCCTAAACCAACCAACCACGGGCGTAGCTGGACGAAGAAGAGCTGCTGGGTAAACTTGAGCAACTTTTCAAAGAGCACGGCCGCGCAGCCTACCAGTAAGCCGACCAGCAAGGCATTCAGTACCGGTGCTACTGTGCGCGAGGAGAAGTAAAGGGTACGCCAGCGCCGGAACGGCGCCCCTTGTTTCAGAAGATTGGACAGCTTCAACCTCATCACCCCCTAAAACTATTCCAGCAAGAGCCGGACAATACTCAAATTTGACACTTATTGCATTGTTTTTACAATCCGACTATTCCAGGCACAAGGAGACCCCCATGCAAAGCACAGACTGGGCAAAAGAAAATCCACCCTATCTCATCTTGGTAGCCGTCCGTGATGCAGATGATCTCCGCCTCTTATTACCACTTGCTGTGACCCTGGCACAAGCACGCGCCGGTCTGGTTCGCATCCTCACGGTCGGTACCTCAAATATACCACCAGATTGGACTTATGTCTTGGAACAAACCAGCCAGGGGGTAGTTTGTCAGTTTACTCATCGCGTCGGCCACAATGTGGGTGCCACTATTTTGCAGGAAATCCATCACAGTCACCCGCACCTGTTAATCCTGGGTTGGAGCGGCACTTCCGGCAAAGGTCGGCATCTACTGGGACGCACGTTAGACCCAGTCGTTCAGAAAGCCCCCTGTGCAGTATTGCTGGTGAAAGGTCCGTTGCCTGAAGCGCCACACCGCATCCTAATTCCCGCCGCTGGCGGAGCTAATGCGCCCCAGGCTTTTGGCATGGCGACGGCGCTGGCCCCAGCGACCGCCATCACGGCACTCTATGTGGCGGCCGACGAAACGGGGGTAACCAGCGGGCAGGCCTTGTTGGAGCAGCTCCAGCAGACCTGGCGCTGGTCACCTGAGGTTACGCTCCGCGTGACCCAGGCGGAGCAACCGGCGCGGGCCATCTTGCACGAAGCGGCGCAGGGCTATGATCTCTTGATCCTTGGCGCCGGCCACGCCACCGCAGCCAGCCGCTTTATCCTGGGGGAAATATCTCAGCTGATCTTAACCCAATCCCCCATCCCGGTCTTAATTCTGCGGCGCGAGTTAACACAGTTGAGCACCTTAACCCGGCGCATCTGGAGCGGGGTGTTCAATTTACTGCCCACTTTGACCGAACAAGAACGCGCCGAAGCGACACGCATGCTACGCCGGGGGGCACGCCCCAGCATTGATTTCTTTGTCATGATCACCCTGGCAGCTACCATCGCCGCCCTGGGCTTGCTGTTGAACAGCCCGGCCGTGATCATTGGCGCAATGCTCGTAGCGCCGTTGATGGCGGCCATTTTGGGTTTGGGCTTGAGCATTACTATTGGCGATCTGCACTTTTTCGGGCAAGCGCTGAGTGCCACAGCGCGGGGCGCCCTGCTGGCAGTGCTCATGGGATTCCTGGTCGGACTTTTGCTGCCGGGTGCAGCCCCTACCCCCGAAATCCTTAGTCGGGCGCATCCAACCCTGTTGGACCTGGGAGTCGCGTTGATCTCCGGTGCTGCTGCTGCCTATGCTATTTGCCGCAAAGATGTTTCCGCTGCAATGGCCGGCGTAGCCATCGCAGCAGCCCTGGCTCCCCCGTTGACAACGGTAGGATTAGGCTTAGTTTTTCTACGCTGGGATATTGCCGGAGGCGCCTTGTTGTTGTTTATGACCAACATGATCGCTATCACCGCCGCCAGCGGTCTGATGTTTCTGTGGCTGGGGTTCCAACCTCAATTAGGGGATGCCGACCGCTGGCGGCTGCTCCAACGCGGCCTGCGTAGTGTTACAGCTTTACTGTTGCTGCTGGCCCTGCCCTTAGGCTGGTTGACCCACCTCTCGCTCCAAACTACTCGTTTGCACCGGCTCGTTGAAACGGCCCTGGCAGAGGAGCTGTACGCCTCCCCGGACATAGAGTTGGTTTCCTGGCAAATCACGGCCCAGAACAACAACGCCGTGCAATTGGATATCGTATTGCGGGCGGAGCGTGCTTTGACGCACGCAGACGCCCAGGTTTTGCAGGCCAATGTGGCTCAACGCTTGCAACGACCCGTTGCGCTTACAGTCAGCCTGGTCCCCACGACCCGCCTGCGTCCTTATATCCCCCCTACGCCTACGCCAACACCCCAACCAACGCCCACCGGTGCACCCACTGCCACCGCGACGGCCCCAGCTACAGCTACGCCCACGAAAACACCCATCCCCACGCCTACACCGACCCCCTGCCCCACGCCGACCGCCACCCTCACCCCAACGCCCACACCTCAATTACTTGTCGTGCAAGGGATGGGGCGCGGCCCAGCGGTTTATTATTCGCCCAACGGGCTTTCAATGGGACGCTTGCTGTCAGGCACGACCGTGATTGTGCTGCAGGGCCCAGTGACGGTCACCAACAGTGCCTGGTATCAAGTTTACGATCCTGCCACCTGGCTGACCGGCTGGCTGAAGGCCAGTGATTTAGCATTGCCTTGACGATTCAATGGGCAATTCCACCGGTTCGCAATTGGGTGGTATCAAGGTCCATAGCTGTGAGACAGATTGGCCGGTGTAGTGAAGCCGGAGCAGCGCCAATAGAAAGCCGTGTGAAATCAGGGCGACTGTGCCCTGCGGATGGCGCCGGACAATATCCTTGAGCGCGGCGCAGGCGCGGGCTAGGACGGACGCTGCAGTTTCCCCGCCCGGCGGGGAGACACTAAACGGGTCTGCTCGCCGCTGTGTCAGCAGATCGGCATAGCGCGCCTGGATATCGGTCGCCAGCAGCCCTTCCCATTCGCCCTGATCAATCTCACGCAGGCGCGGATCTACCTGTACCGGTAGCCCCACGCTCCGCGCCAGAATCTCCGCCGTTTCCCGTGCGCGTGAAAGGTCGCTGCTGTAAATGGCAGTCAGAGGTGTCCCCGCGAGCTGTTGGACCAACGCCACGGCCTGCGCCCGTCCCCGCGCACTGAGCGGCACGTCAGTCTGCCCCTGCCACCGTCCGGCTACGTTCCAATCAGTCTCACCGTGGCGAATTAGCAGTAGTTGGGTCATCGCGGCCGTTCCAGATATTCCGGCAATTCCACCATGGGCGGGCGCGGCAGCTCCGCGATTTCTTGCACCTCCAAGGAGAAATGCCCTGGCTCGTAACGGATCAATTTCATGGTGCGGTTGATGTCCTCCAACATGGCGCGCCCATAACGTCGCTCCAGCTTGTGAATGACCGCCTGAATGATCGCAAACGACATTTTGCTGAGCGCTACCAATGATTGGTTGTGATGAATTCGCTCCAGCAAATCTACCTGACCGATAGCATTCAACCCAAACTTCTCGAAAACATCAATCAGCAGCCCGATCTCTACGCCATAGCCGGAGAAAAAGGTAAGTTGTTCCAAAGCCGCTCGCCGCCCACCATATTCGCCAGAGAGGGGTTGGATGACGCCGGAGAGCTCCGGGTAGAAAAGGTTAAGCAGTGGCCGCGCTGTCAGTTCTGTCACGCGTCCCCCGCCGCCGGCCTGTAATTTGTCACCCACCCGGAGTGGACGCTGGTAGAAGCCTTTGATAAATTGCAGGCGCGGGTTAAGCAATAACGGCCCCAGCAATCCATAGACAAAACGCGGGTGAATATTGGCGATGTCGGTGTCAATCCACAGAATAATGTCGCCACGGGTAACATAAAGACTTTTCCAGAGCGTTTCGCCTTTGCCGTGCCGCGCTCCATACTGCGGTAACGTTTGTTGGTGAATGTAAATGGGAATGCCCAGGCCAGCAGCAATCTCGCGGGTGCGGTCCGTGGAATCCGAATCCATCAGTATGACCTCGTCCAGCAACGGAACTTCATCCATGAGTGCTTGCTTGACGGTTTGGATGACAGTGCCGACGGTTTCCTCCTCGTTAAGTGCCGGCAGCGCCAGACTGACTGTGATATTTTGTTGTCGTTTGAGTGCCAGGAGTCGATCTAAATCCTCAAACTCTTCGGCATGAAAGGTATTTTCGGCAAACCATTTATCTACCAGCACCGAAATAGCCGTTTGCCCAGCCGATTCACTGGCGTAGTTGACTGGTTTATGAGCCTTAGGCCGGACGATTAAAACGCTGCTGGTGGCTTCCTCCAAAACACGTTGGGCCACCGGGCCGACAGCGATGAATTGCGCCACGGGTGGCGCTGTCGCGCCCATGATAAGCAGCTCATATGACTGTGCTTGGGTCAAAATAGCACTGACCGGGTCAGGCGCGGGAAGGTTTATTTGCTCAATTTCCGGCAAGTGAGTCAACACGCGCGCCAGACCACGGAAAGCAAGATTCTCCTGCTCGGTGGCCTGGATATGTAACGCCGTGACCTTAGCATTG
>Ga0067045_1029385_pt1 | contig 21191 bp, 19 predicted proteins | sample TerdegcTABiofilm_FD_59184 | JGI IMG/M metagenome (GOLD analysis project Ga0067045, IMG submission 59184) | Combined Assembly of (Gp0054472, Gp0054536) Wastewater bioreactor microbial communities from Singapore -Terephthalate degrading...
GAGCCCCTGGGACGTCAGGCGGAGCCCGAAGCCGATGGACTCGGCGACCGCCCGGGCCAGGTCCTCGGGACCATGATCCATGGAAAGCCCCAGGAACGCGCCCCGGAGGTCCCTCCGCCACAGGGGGGCCCGTTCGCCCGCCAGGAAGGGCAGGAACAGCAGGTTCCGGGCTCCCGGGACGGATTTCTCCGCGGCCCCGAAGACCTTGCGGGCTCCCGATTTGTCGTTCTCGGGAAAGCCCGCGGCCCGGGCGTACCATTCCAGGGCCTTGCCGCTGGTCGAGAGCCCGCCGGAAATGTTCCAGAGACCCGGCACCGCATGGGGCAAAGAGAGGAAGCTCCAGTCCGCGCACGGAGCCGGTGCGCAGAGGTTGAAGGCCTCGCTCGTGCCCGCCCGGTCGCAGGCGATGCCGGGTTCCACGGCGCCCGATCCTAGAAGGGACGCTAGGAAATCCGGGAAGGCGGTCACCACGGGGGTGCCCGCGGGAAGTCCTGTTTCCCGGGAGGCGGCCGTGAGCAACCCGCCCAGGATCCGGCCCGGCGCCGTGTAGGGCGGGAAGAGCGAGGCGTCCAGTCCGAGTGCCGACGCCGCGTTCCCGCCCCAGGTATAGCGTTCGTAGTAGGGGTCCGCGAGGTAGGTGCACGCCTCGCCGCAGAGCCGGAACGCCGCCCATTCGGGACAGGAGAAAAAACGGACCGTACGTTCGAAATCCCCCGGGCTGTTCTCCCGGAGCCAGAGCACCTTGGGCAGGTAGAAGGAGGGGTCCAGGGGGAAGCCCAGAAGGGCGGAGATCCGGTCCGCCTGGTCCCGGGACCTCCGGTCCATCCAGGAGATCGCGCGTCCCACCGGGTTACCCTCGCGGTCCGTGGGAACCAAGGTAGGGCCGTTTCCGCTCACCGCAACGGCCCGGATCGGCCCGGCCGCGTCCCGGACCAGGCTGCGGGCGCATTCCCCCAGGGCCTTCCACCACTCCTCGGGCTCCGCCTCCCAGGCGGATTCCCCCGGGCCGCGGTAGAGGCCCACGGGAGCCCTCTCTACCCGGGCCGCCCGACCGTCCTCGCCCAGAAGGGCGCCCTTGACCGAGGATGTTCCGATATCGAAGGTCAGGTACACGGGCGCTAGACCCGTTCCCGGGTAAGAAGGGAGCGGACGTCGCAGCGCTCCGCCCAGCGGCAGGACGAGCAGGATGCGCCCGGGCATTCGAAGAAGTCCGGCGTCCGTTCCAGCTGTTCGATATGCCAGGAAAGATCCTCGATGTACTTTTCCAGGGCTTCCTTCCTGCGAAGGGCGTCCTCCAGGCGCTCCCGGTACTTTGCAGCCAGGCCCATGCGGGCTGATTCGCCGCTTCGGTCCTTCCGGGCCAGGTCGAAGAGCTCGGAGATCTCCGCCAGGGTAAGGCCGTAATCCTTGAGCTGTTGGACCCGCTTGAGCCGGATCACGTTCCTGTCCGAGTATCGCCGGTGCTCTCCCTCGTCCCGGTTCTCCGGTTCGATGAGGCCCAGCTCCTCGTAGTACCGGACCGTCCGGGCCGTGATGCCGAACATCCGGGCGAGATCGCCGATTCGAAACGAGTGGTCGGAGGACATGAATCGCACCCTTAACGTAAGCTTGGCGGCGCGTCAGGATCGCTAACCTGTACCTTCGCCGCGGAGCCTCAGTATACTCCGCTCGACAGCCAGTGAAAAGCCGCCTCGGGAGCCCGGCTTCCGGCCCGGCGGTAGGTACAAGGAGAGTACGATGAAGAGCCTTCGTGGGATCTGGGTCGCCGCCGCGGCGATCTTGGTCATGACGGTTTCCTGTTCGAAGGGAGGAGAGGCGCCGGCCCCCCGGTCCGCCGCACCCGCGGGCTTCAAGGGCGTGGCCGTGTTCGTCCCCGGAGTGGTTTCCGGAAGTCCCATCTACGAGATGCTGGTCGAGGGAGCCCGCAGGGCGGCGGAGTCGGTTCCCGGCCTCGCCTTCCGCGTCGTGGAGGCCGGGTTCAACCAAGCCGAGTGGCTGGACAAGCTCGCGGCCCTGGCGGCCTCCGGGGAGTTCGACCTGATCGTCACATCGAACCCCGCCCTGCCGGAGCTCTGCGCCAGGGTCGCGGAGTCCTATCCCTCGATGAGATTTTTCGTGGCCGACTCCTACCTGAAGGGGAATCCTGCGATCCACACGGTTCTGTACAACCAGCTGGAGCAGGGGTACATCGTCGGATACCTGGCGGGCCTGGTCACGACTTCCTCCCTTCCCGGGGCGAACCGGGCCAAGAAGGCGGGTATGATCATAGCCCAGACGTATCCGACCCTGGACAAGCTGATCCGACCCGGGTTCGAGGCGGGGCTCAAGGCCGTGGATCCGGAGATCGGCCTGGAAGTCCGGGTGGTCGGAAACTGGTACGACGCGAACCGAAGCGCGGAGCTCGCCGCCTCGCTGATCGACGGAGGCGTGGACGTGATCCTTCCCATCGCGGGGGGCGCCGGTCAGGGAGTCCTGTCCGCCGCGAAGGAGAAGGGGACGTACGCGGTATGGTTCGAGGGCAAGGGCTACGGCCTGGCTCCGGGAACCATCCTGGGCTGTGCGGTCCTGGACCAGGAAAGGCTCGTGCGGGAGCGCGTGGGAGCCCTGCTCTCCGGGGACAGGACGCTCTTCGGCCGGGCCGATGTCGTCGGCGCGGCGGACGGGTACATCGGCTTCGACGCGGACGGAGACGCCTACCGATCCCTCCCCGCGGACCTGAGGTCCCGCTTCGAGCAGGCCCTGGCTAACCTGCGGGCGGGTTCCCCCTCCTTCCGCATCGACAGCCTATAGACGATGGATCCGGTCCCCGTCCTCGAAGCCCGGGACATCTCGAAATCCTTCGCTTCCACGGGCACCATAGCCCTGTCCGGAGTCCGTCTGAGCCTTCGAACCGGGGAGATCCATGCCGTCGTGGGGGAGAACGGGGCAGGCAAGAGTACCCTGGCCCGAATCCTTTCGGGGATGGAAAGGCCGGACACGGGAAAACTCTTCCTGCGGGGCCGGGAGGTCCGCTTCCTGAGGCCCCGGGACGCGGAGAGGCACGGGATCGGGCTGGTCCCCCAGCAATCCCTTCTGGCTCCGGGCCTGTCGGTCGCGGAGAACCTCATCCTGGGGCACGAGCCCCGGACTCTGGGAATCTTCCTGGACCGCCGCAGGGCCTACTATGAGACCGCCCTGGCCTCCGCGAGCTTCTCCTTTCCCCTGGATCCCGGATCCCGGATCTCCAGTCTATCCCCGCCGGAACGCAGGGAAGCGGAAATCCTGCGCGCCCTGGCCCGGGGCGGCGAGGTCCTGATCCTGGACGAGCCGACCAGCATCCTGACGGAGTCCGAGGCCCGGAACCTCTTCTCCCTGCTCAAGAAGCTGCGGGACGCGGGAGCCGCGATCCTCCTGATCAGCCACCGGGTTCGGGAGGTCCTCTCCGCGGCGGATCGAATCACCATCCTGCGGAACGGCTCCCTGGTCGGAACGATCCTGCCCGGGGACACGGACGAGTGCGACCTCGCCTTGAGGATGGCGAGCTCCTCGTCGTGCTTCACCGCGGACGGGCCCTCCGGAGGGTCCGGCCAGGCGGTCTTCCGGTTCCGCGGGGTGAGCCTCCGGGACTCCGAGCGGGTTACCCTTCGGGACCTGGAATTCGAGGTGCGCAGGGGGGAGATCTACGGGGTCGCGGCCTTGGCCGGCAACGGCCTGGGCGCCCTGGAAGACCTGGCCTGCGGAGAACGGAAGTGCGATGCGGGTTCCGTGGAACTCCTGGGGAAACCCCTGTGGGATTGGCCCCGGGACGTGCTCCGAGCCTCGGTCCTGGCCTACCTGCCGACGGACCGGGACGGCAAGGGGCTCTGTCTTGGCGCCACGGTCCTGGAAAACCTCGCGGCCCGGGGAGCTAGCCGCGCGGATTGGAGCCGATCCGGAAGGGCGAGCCAGCGCGCCGCCGCCGCCCGGCATCTCGAGGAAGCCGGGGTCCGGGTCCGGCTGGATTCCCCGATCGACGTCCTTTCCGGCGGAAACCGCCAACGGGTCCTGAGCGCCCGCGAGCTAGGGCCCTTCGCCCCGGCGGTGCTCGCGGCCAATCCGACCCAGGGCCTGGATCCCCGTGCCCAGGAGGAAACCTGGAACCGGCTTCGATCCCGGGCCCGAGAGGGAGCAGGAATCTTGCTGCTGACTTCCAGCGTGGACGAACTCTTCTCCGTAGCCGACCGGGTGGCGGTCCTGTACCGGGGGCGGCTTACGGAGCTGGGGATCCGAAGCGGCTCGGTGACCGCGGATGCCGTAACCCGCCTTCTTACGGGGGCCGCTTCATGAAGTCCGACGTGCTGGAGCATAGTATGCGGTTGACCGGTTCGAGCGCGCCCTTCGCCCTGGCCGCGGCCCTGGCCGCCGCCGCGCTCTTTATCCTGGCCGCCGCGGAGGATCCCGGAGCCGCCTTCGCCGCCTTCTTTCTTTCCCCCTTTCGGCCCACCGTCCTGGCCAACCTGATCGAGCAGGCCGCGGCGCCCTGCATCTGTGCCCTGGGAACCGCCCTGGTCTTCCGATCCGGCGACTTCAACCTGGGAGGCGAGGGGCAGGCGTACGCGGGAGCTGCCCTGTCCGTACTGGCCCTCCTGGCCGTCCCCGCCTTGCCCGGGCCGGTCGGACTCGCGGCCGGGATGGCCGTGGGCGCCGCGGCGGGCGCCCTTGTCGCATTTCCCTCCGCGCTGAGCCGCAGGAACGCCGGGGCGGATGTGCTTCTGTCCACCTTTTTGGTATCCCAGGCGGTCGTACTCGTCCTGGATTGGGCCATAGCGGGACCCTTCCGGGACGCCTCCAGCAATCTTATCGCCACCCCCGTCGTGGCCGAGGCGTATCGACTGCCCCGGATGCTCCCGCCGTCCTGGTTGAGCTTCGCCCCTCTCTTGGCCGCGGCAGGAGCTTTCTGCATGGATCGCTTTATGCGGACATCCCGGAGGGGCTTGGAACTGTCCCTGTACGGCCGGAATCCCAGGTTCGCCCGGACCATGGGCTTCCGGGTCGAGGCCTACGCCTTCTGGCCCCTCCTGGTTTCCGGGGCCTTGAACGGCATCGCGGGGGCCTTGCTGGCCCTGGGCGCCAACGGAAGGGCGGTCCGGGGAATGACCGGGGGCATCGGCTGGAACGGGATATCCATAGCCCTCCTTGCGGGCAACGATCCACGCTGGATCCTGCCCGCGGCCCTCTTCTTTTCCTGGCTGGAGACGGGATCCCGGCAGGCTTCCATCCTTGCTGGCATTCCCGCGGACGTGGGGACCCTGGCCAAGGCCCTGGTTCTGCTGGTTGCCACGGCCCGCTTCCTGGGCGGGCGGGGACGGGAGGTCCGGTCATGATACCGATGGACACTCTGGTCGCGGACTCCCTGGCCATCGCGCTGCCCATTCTCCTCGCCGCCCTGGGCGGACTCTTTACCGAGGCCGCCGGGGTCCTGAACGTCGCGCTGGAGGGGCTGATCGTCGCGGGCGCCTTTTCGTTCGCCGTAGCCGCGGAGGCCACAGGCAGTTCGGCCCTGGGGATAGCCGCGGCCCTGGCTTGTGCCGCCGGCCTTGCCCTCCTGGTCGCGGCCGCTGCGGACCGCCTGGCGGCGAACCCCTTCGTGGCCGCCCTGGCCGTGAACCTCCTCGTGGCCGGAGTCGTCGGGATAGTCTCCGAACAGGTGTTCGGCACCAAGGGGGTCGTTCCGCTGGCCGGCATTCTTTCTCCTCGGACGGACCTGGGAATCCTTTCGCGCCTTCCCTTCCTGGGGACGGTCCTGTTCCGTCAGAGGGGGTTTTCCTACCTGCTGGCCGGGGCCTGCGCGGCCGCGGTCGTACTCTATTCCTACACCCCCTTCGGACTCCGGGTCCAGGCTCTGGGAATGAAGGAAGGGTCCCTCCGGATCGCCGGCGTGGATCCCCGGGCGGTTCGATACGGCGCCTATGCCGTGTCCGGCGCCGCCTGCGCCCTCGCCGGGGTGGCCCTGGCGAGATCCGTTGGCGCCTGGGTCCCGAACATCGCCGCGGGACGGGGTTGGATAGCCCTGGTGGTGGTCTACCTCGGCCGCAAGCGGCCCTCCGGACTCTTGTTTGCGGCCCTCGGGTTCGGCGTCCTCTTCGCCTTGTCCAACTCGGCCCAGTCCGTGCTTTCCCTACCGGCGGAGCTGGTTCTGGCGCTTCCCTACGCGGCCACCGCCGCGGCGGCCCTGCTGGGCGGGTCCCGAGCGGCCGGGGCAATTCCCCGGAGGTGAACGGAGGGGCCGGTGCCTCGCCAACGGAAGCGCCGCGGATCTTGATTGAGCGTCCAAAACCAGGACCGCAGGTCTACAGGCGGATATGGAACACCCGGACAGGCTGGATCCGGAACCTTGACGAGCGGAACAATCCTGCGTATAATCCTACTAACCCGATAGGAAAAAAGGGGATTGACGTGTTCTCCGTTTCCACCCGCACCCAGTACGGGATCCGCGCCCTGGCTTACCTGGCCCGACGGCCGGGATGGGAAGCCGTGGGGGCCGAGATCGCGGAGGCGGAGAGCATATCCCCGAAGTACCTGGAAGGGATCCTGACCCGGCTGACTACGGCCGGCTTGGTTCGAAGCGAGCGCGGCAAGAACGGCGGATACCGCCTCGCCAAACCCCCCGCGGCCATCGTCATGGCCGAGGTCGTTTCAGCCCTGGACGGGGAGGTTAGGCCCGTGGACTGCGTGGACGCCCTGGGAATCTGCGGCCACGACTCCTCCTGCCGTTCCCGGAAGTTCTGGATCGGCCTCAAGTCGGCTATCGACGAGTACCTGGGAAACCGGACACTTGCGGACATCATAGAGGACGCCGGAAACGGGACTCGCCCCGGGGAGGAGTCCGCCGTGGTGGCGCGATCGTAGGGGCCCGATAGGCCCCGGAAGGTGGAACGGAATGGACCGACGCTTCGTATACATGGACTATAACGCCACGACCCCCCTGCATCCGGTCGTCAAATCTCGGATGATCGAGGACATGGAGGTCTACGCGAACGCTTCCAGCCTCCATGAATCGGGACGGACCGCCCACGCCCGGGTCGAGCAAGCCCGGGCCTCGGTATCCCGCCTGGTCAACGCCAAGGATCCGGCTTCGATCATCTTCACGAGCGGCGGCTCAGAATCGAACAACACGGTCTTCGCCACGATGTTCCACCTGGGGCGCAAGGGGCCCCGGAGAGGGATCGTCACCACCGCCATCGAGCATCCCTGCGTCCTCAACGCGGCCAAGTGGCTTGAGGAGGAAGGTTTCCCGGTTCGGTTCCTGGGAGTCGACTCCAAGGGCCGGATAGACCTGGAAGAGCTGAGGGCCTCCGTAGGCCCCGATACCCTGCTCGTATCCGTCATGGCCGCGAACAACGAGATCGGGACGATCCAGGACGTCGCGGCCGCCTCCTCCGTCGCGAGAGCCGCGGGCGCCTTCTTCCACACCGACGCCACCCAGTGCGCCGGGAAGATCCCCGTGGACGTGGAGGCATGGAAGGCGGACTACCTGACCCTATCCTGCCACAAGATCTACGGACCCAAGGGGATCGGCGCCCTGTACGTCCGCAAGGGGGCCCCTCTCGTTCCGCTCATCCGGGGAGGCCACCAGGAGCACGGCCACCGGGCGGGCACGTACAACAACCTGGGAATATTGGGCTTCGGAGCGGCCGCCGACCTTGCCCTCAAGGAGCTGCCCGAGTATTCCTCCCGGGTGCGCCGGCTCCGGGAACGCCTGCGGGATGGGCTTACCCGGCGCCTGCCCTATGCCCATGTGAACGGCCACGAGACGGAGGTTCTGCCCAACACCCTGAATCTATCCTTCCCCGGTGCGGAGGGGGAGAGCATCCTCTTATACCTCGACCTGGAGGGCATCCAGGTTTCCACGGGTTCCGCCTGCGCCTCCGGAAGCCTGGAGCCCAGCCACGTACTCCTGGCCACGGGCCTCGGACCGGAGCTGGCCCACGGTTCGATCCGGTTCAGTCTGGGCCGGGACTCCACGGATGAGGATGTGGACTACGTGATCGAGAAGCTCCCGCCCATCATCGAGCGCCTCCGGCGCATGTCGACCGTCGCCTAAGGGCGAGAAGGAGAACGAGCATGGACGCCTTCACTTGGCTGTATTCGGATATCGTCAAGGACCATTTCATGAACCCCCGGAACGTCTACGACCCGGACGAGAACTTCGAGGCCGACGCGGACGGGATCGTGGGCAACGTGAAGTGCGGGGACCAGATGCAGTTTTTCCTCCAGGTGGACGACAAAGACGTGATCCGGGATGTCCGCTGGAAGACCTACGGCTGCGCCAGCGCCATCGCGTCCACTTCCATGCTCAGCGAAATCGTCAAGGGCCTTCCCATCCTGGAAGCCTACCAGCTCAAGCCCGAGGACGTGTCCAAGCGCCTTGGGGGCTTGCCGGACAACAAGATCCACTGCTCCGTCCTGGGCGACAAGGCCCTGCGCGCCGCCATCGATTCCTGGCTGGCGAAGACGGGACGGGAAGGAGCCTTCAAGGACATCGGAGCCACGGTGGTCTGCACCTGCCTGAACATCACGGACCGGGATATCGAGCAGGCCGTCAAGGACGGAGCCCGGACCTGGGAGGACCTCCAGGAGCGCACCAAGATCGGCACTGTCTGCGGGGGCTGCAAGGGCCGGGCCGAGGATCTCCTGGTCGAGTATGTCCACGTCTTCGGACATGACGAGTAAGCCGCCCGTAGCTCGAACGCCGTCGTCATGACCCCGACGCCTTCCGAAATCGACGAGTTCCGGAAAGGCGTGCTCCGGCACTTCCGGGAGGAGGGCCGAGATTTTCCTTGGCGAAGGACCCGGGATCCCTGGCTCGTCCTGACTTCCGAGGTGATGCTCCAGCAGACCCGGACCGAGACGGTGGCGGCAAAGTGGGATTCCTGGGTATCCGTCTTCCCTTCCCCGGAAGCCTTGGCCTCATCCCACCTGGCGGAGGTTCTTGTCCGGTGGAAGGGGCTGGGGTACAACCGGCGGGCCCTGGCCCTGCGGAACGCGGCGGCCCGCATCCTTTCCGAGTTCGGAGGCCGGGTCCCCCAAGCCGAGGCGGATCTGCGTTCCCTTCCGGGGGTCGGTGCCTACACGGCCCGGGCCGTCCGAGCCTTCGCCTTCGGCCTTCCCGGGGTGGTGATCGAGACGAACATCCGAACCGTGTTCCTTTTCTATTTTTTCCCGGATCGGGAGAAGGTTCCGGACCGCGAGCTGGAACCCCTGGTCGAGGCCACCCTGCTGAGGGAAGATCCCCGCACCTGGTACTACGCCCTCATGGATTACGGGGCGGCCTTGAAGAAGCGGGAACCCAACCCGGGCCGCAGGTCCGCCTCGTACTCAAGGCAATCCCGGTTCGAGGGTTCCCACAGGCAGGTGAGGGCGGCTATCCTCCATGCCCTGTCCGGCCGGGGGCCGCTGTCTCCAAGGGATCTTGGCGAGGCCGTCGCGGAAGAGGTAGGACCCTATGCGGATGCCCCGGATTTCGGCGAGCGGTTGTCCCGGGCCGCGGAGGAGCTGGCAGCGGAAGGTTTTCTTGAACTCGGCGACGACATCGTCGGTCTAAAGACCTGAGAGCCCTTGCCGCCGGCCGACCCCCGACCCGACGGACCCGTACGCAGGACCGGACGGCCTTCCGCCCGAGACTATACGGACGCCGGCCGTTTCCCGAAGAGGCCCCGGAAGAACAGGGCGATCCCGTCCCGGAGGCGGATCCAGAAGCTCCCGAGGGGGTACTCCGCGGGGGAAACAAGATCCACGGAATGGAGCTCCCGGCCTTCCGCCTCGAAGGCGATCCGTCCGACCCGGCGTCCGCCGGGAATCGGGCCGACCAGCTCGGGGGGGACCTCGACCCGGGCTCGGACCAGCGGAGCGTCTTCGACCTGCACCGTGAATGCCGGGTCGGACCCGGGCACGGGGACCATCGACCGCTCGGAGGTCTTCCACAGGCGCAGGGCAGGCAGGCCTTCAACCCTGGGCCGGACCGTAATGAAATTCCGGAACGCCCAATCCAGAAGCTCCCGTCCGTCCCGTTCCCGGACGTCCCCTCCGACCCGGGAAGAGGATCCCGAACCTCCCAGGGTCACGATCAGGAAACGGGTGCCTTCCCGCTCCGCGGTGGCAACCAGGTTGAAGCCGCTCTCCCGGATGAATCCCGTCTTGAGACCGTCGGCGCCCTCGTAGCTTCGGATGAGCTTGTTGTTGTTGTACTGGACCATGCGCCCCTTGGGCGGAGGAACCCCCGGGGGCATGTACTCCGCGGTGGGGAATTCTATCCAGCGAAGAGAGTGGAGATCCCGCAGGGATTCGGGGTTGTCCTTGAGATACCGTAGGGCGAATAGGGCCATCTCCCGGGCGGTGGTCAGGTTGTACTCGGACAGTCCCGAAGGCTCCACGAACCGGGTCGTCTCCAGCCCCAGGAGCGCGGCCTCCTCGTTCATCCTGGCCGCGAAGGCCTCGATGCTTCCCGCGGCGGCCCGGGCAAGGGCTCGGGCCGCGTCGTTCCCGGAGACCACGGCCAGGCCCTGCATGAGCACTCGGACAGGAACCCTCATGTAGGGCTGAAGGTACATGAGGCTCGAGTTGTAGGGCAGGGAGCAATCCTCGGGAAGGATGGTCACGATATCGTCCGGGGACATCCTGCCGGAGGCGAACTCCTTGTACAGGACCCGCAGGGTCATCAGTTTGGTCAGGCTTGCGGGGGGGATCGGGAGGTCCGCGTCCCGTTCATACAGGATTCGACCGCCCGCCGTCTCCATGACCACCACGGACCGTGCGTTGACCGGGGGAGGCTCCGGGACCCCCGGATACAGGCGGACTTCCTGGGCGCCGGCGCCGGCCGCCCGCAGGGCGAGAAGCGCCATGGCCAGAATCCGGATCCGGCCGGCGGGTACGCGGCCGATGGCGCCGAGGCGGGTCGATCTTGCAGGGCGGTCCGGCTGTCTCCGGCCGCGAAGGATCGGGAACATCCCCTAGAAGTCCGCCTGGTGAACGGCCCGGGGGAAGGGGATCACGTCCCGGATGTTCTGCATCCCCGTGACGTACATCAACAGGCGCTCGAAGCCCAGGCCGAACCCGCAGTGCGGCGCGGTGCCGAAACGCCGCAAATCGAGATACCAGGAGTACGCCTCCTCCGGAAGGCCGAGCTCCCGTATCCGGGACAGCAGCACGTCGTGCCGGTATTCCCGCTCGGAGCCGCCGATGATCTCCCCCAGCCTAGGAACCAGGACGTCCATGGCGCGGACGGTCTTTCCGTCGGGATTCAGGCGCATGTAGAAGGCCTTGATCTCCTTGGGGTAGTCCGTGACCGCCACGGGACCCCCGACCACCTTCTCGGTAAGGAACTTCTCGTGCTCGCTCTGCAGGTCGCAGCCCCAGTAGGGCTTGAACTCGAACTCGGAGGCGCGCTTCTCCAGCTCCTTCACGGCCTCGGTGTAGGTCATCCGGGCGAACTTGGATTTTACTACCCCCGAGAGGGTGTCGATGATTCCGGACTGGATCCGCTTGTCGAAAAAGGCCAGGTCCTCGGCGCACTTGTCCAGGGCCCAGGAGAAGAGGTGTTTCAGGAAATCCTCGGCCAGGGCGATGTCGTCCTCCAGCTCCGCGAACGCCAGCTCGGGCTCGATCATCCAGAATTCCGCCAGGTGCCGGGTGGTGTTGGAGTTCTCCGCCCGGAAGGTGGGGCCGAAGGTATAGACCCGGCTCAGGGCCATGCAGTAGGTCTCCACGTTGAGCTGACCGGATACGGTGAGGTAGGCCTTTCGGTCGAAGAAGTCCTTGGAATAGTCCACGGGCTTGCCGGACTTGGCCAGGGCGTCCAGATCCAGGGTGGTCACCTGGAACATGGCCCCCGCGCCCTCACAGTCGCTGGCGGTGATGATGGGGGTATGGATCCACTGGAAGCCCCGCTCCTGGAAGAATGAATGGACGGCGTAGGCTATCTGGTTGCGCACCCGCGCGACGGCCCCGAAGGTGTTCGTACGCGCCCGGAGGTGTGCTATCTCCCGAAGGAACTCCAGGGAATGGTTTTTCTTTTGGAGGGGGTAGGTCTCCGGCGGCGCCTCCCCGATCACCTCGAGGCCGGAGGCCTTGAGTTCCACGGCCTGGCCGGCCGCGGGGCTGGGAACCAGGGCGCCCGTGACGGCCGCGGAGGCGCCGGTTCCGCAGCGGGCCAACTCCGTCCGCAGGGACTGGGGTACGCCCTCCGACGTGTCGAAGACACATTGGAGGTTGGCCATGCAGGATCCGTCGTTGAGTTCCAGGAAAACGGCGTTCTTGGCCTCCCGTTTGGTGCGGACCCATCCTTTAACGGTCAGGGTCGCACCGTCCGGGGTGCCGGCCAGCAGGTCGCGGATACTCGTCATGGCGTGCTCCTTGAGGGATCGTGATACCATAATCGGAGGGGACGAGTAAATACTAGAGACGGCGGTCTCCGGACGGTGGACGGTGGACAGTGGAGAGGTATGGCCTGAGGGCGCGGCCATGGTTTACACTTCGGCGGGGGATGCGGCCGCGTCCATCGCGCACTTCCGTCCACCGGCCGCTGTTTACCGTCCACCGTCCTCTGTGGTACATTCTTCCCAACCCTCGATCGGGAGATTGCGATGTACTATAGCGTTCCTGTCGCCTACCTGCTCTGGTTCCTGGGCGGTCTCGGCGCCTTGGGATTGCACAGGTTCTACCTTCGAAAGACCGGAACCGGCTTCCTGTGGCTTGTCACGGGAGGTCTCGGGATGTTCGGCGCGGTCTACGATTTCCTCACCCTTCCCCGGCAGGTCGCGGAAGCGAACATCCGGGCGGGTATGAGGGAAGCCCTGGAGATGCGGGCCCGGGAATCCTTAGGGGAGAGCATGAGACACGTCGGGGCGGGCACCGCCGCGGGGCCCCGGGAAACGATAGAGAAGGTCATCCTGCGCACGGCCCGAAAGAACGGAGGCTACGTCACCCCCGGGGAGGTGGCCATCGAGGGGGACGTTTCCGTGGATCAGGCTCGGGCGGCCTTGGACAAGCTCGCGGGGAAAGGGTACGCCCAGATGCGGGTCCGAACCAGCGGCGTGATCGTGTACGCCTTCCCGGAGTTCTTCCAGGACGGGAAGACCGAATTCGAAGAAGGAATCTGACTGTCCGCCGGCAGGGTATCGCCGCCGAAAGCCGGACAACGCAAGCGTCTATCGGGTTCATGGACGGTATAGGACGGAGGTATCTATGGACAAGGAGGAATTCCGCTTCGAGATCGTCCGTCCCGTCGGCGTGATCGGCGAGGGAGGGCGCGGCTGGTGCACGGAGGTGAATCTGGTGTCCTGGAACGGCCGGGAACCGAAGATCGACGTCCGACCCTGGAGCCCGGATCATCAGAAGATGGGCAAGGGCATCGGACTCAGCAGGGAAGAAGCCCTCCGCCTGGTCGAGGTCCTGAAGGCGTACCTGGCGGAGTAGCATGCGGATGGACGGGGCCGATGCCGAGGCTGTTTCCGTGTGCGCGGCCCTGGCGGAGCGGAACGGCAGGATCTTCCTGGCCCGCCGCGCTCCGCACAAGGGTTCGCCGGGGCTTTGGGAACTCCCGGGAGGCAAGCTGGAGGCCGGCGAGTCGGCCCCGGACGCCCTAGCTCGGGAACTCCGGGAGGAACTGGGGGTCGAAGCCCGAGTGGATCCCGAAGCCTTTGACCGGTACGATCGGTACATGGAGGGACGCGGATACCGCTTCCTGGTGTACCGGACTTCCTGGAACCGGGATCCCGAGACCTCCACGGACCACGACTTGTGGGGCTATTTCAGCCCTCGAGATATCCCCTTCGAAGCCCTGGCGCCCCTGGATGAACCCGCCTTGCGACGCTGGGCGGGGGAGAGGATGGACGGACCCGGCACGGGATCGATTCGGGAGAAGAGACCATGAGATCGAAGACGCTGAGCTCCCTCACCTTGAAAACCGCCCTGATCCTGACGACCCTGGCCGTCCTATCCTGCGGCCCCAGGCTCCCGAAGAGCCTCCCGCTGGACCAGAACCCGGTGTTCACCGCGGGAATCGGCTGGCTCGTCGTCACCCAGGCCTATGCCCGGGTCAAGGCGGAACCCGAGGGAAGCTCAGCGGATGTCGGACATTTGAGGGGCGGGGATGTGTTGGCCGTGCAGGGCCGGGAGCGGGATCCTAAGACGGGGGTCGCCTGGTACCGGATCACCCTGGGCGGAGCTGAGGGATGGCTGACCAAGGACCAGGCGGCCTTCTTCGAGAGCCGGGACGCGGCGGAGCGGGCCGCCGGCAGGTATAAATGATCGACCGAATCCTCTTATGGCTCGTGCCCGCCCTGGTGGGCGGAATCATCGGCTACGTCACGAATTGGTTGGCCATCAAGATGCTCTTCCGCCCCCTCGAGGAAAAGCGCCTCTTGGGTATCCGGATCCCCTTCACCCCGGGGATCCTGCCCCGGGAGCGGCATGCCCTGGCCTTGAGCCTGGGGGATGTCGTGTCCCGGGATCTCCTGACCGAGGAGGTTCTGGCCGCCCGGTTCGAGTCCGAGGAGCTCCGGGATGGGGTGGCCAAGGCTGTCCGATCCCTCCTGGACAGGGGTCTGGACACCCGGATCGCAGAGCTCAGGTCCGCGGCGGACTCCGCGGAACCCGTGCTGTCCGAGGCCGCCGGGAAGGCCTACGATACGGTTTCCGCCTCCGAAGCCTTCCGAAGGGCCGCGGCCGAGGCGGTCCGGGCGGGACTAAAGACCGCGGAAAGTCTACGACTCCGGGATATCCTGGCTCCCGGCGGAAGGTCCCTGGTATCGGAATGGTTCCGGGTTCCCGGAAGAGCCGAGTATACCGCGGAAAAGGCCCGGGACGCGGTGTTCAAGAGGCTCGAGGCCAGGGCCGCGGAGGGCCGGTCCCTGGGGGACATCCTACCCCTTGCCAAGGTAGGCCGGGCGGCCGGAGCCGCTTTCGACGCCGCGTACCCCGGTTTCGTGTCCGCGGCCCGGAGGTTCCTGGCCCGGCCGGACGTCCGGAAAGAGCTGGAGCGATACGGGGGGGCCGTCATCCGCAAGGCCCTCGGCAGACTGTCCCCCCTTCAACGTCTTTTCGTGAGCGCGGCCCAGTACGATCGAGCCGTCCTGGAGTCCCTTCCCGCCACGGTGGCGGATCTGGCGGATGCCGCGGAATCCTTTCTCGCCGACGAGCGGACCAAGGCGCGGTTCAAGGACATCCTTCTGGAGGAGATCCGTAAAGCGGTGGAGGACCCCCTTGGCGCCCGGCCGCCGGAGCATCCCTTGTCCCCGGCGGGGCTTGCCGATCTTGTGCGCAGATCCGTGCTCGCCCTTGGGGAGCGAGGAGCCGAGGGTTTCGTGGGGGACGGTCTTTTGACAGGGGGAACCCTGGGGGAGCTCCTGGAATCCCTGGGCACCGAGGCTCGGGAGGGACTCGTCGAAGCGGTCGGCTCCTGGCTCACGGGATTCTTCGCCCCGGGATCCGGCGGAGGGCCTGCGGGGGCCTTCGCCCGGGCTTTCGCGGGCACCCTCATGGAGGGAATGGGGGAAACCAAACTCGGCGCGGCCCTGGGCTGGGACGAAGATCTGCGGGATAGGCTGGCCCGCTTCCTGGCCGAAAAAGGCACGGCGATCGCGGCCCGGGAGTCCCGGCGAATCCTGGCCAGCATCGACCTACGGAAGATGGTGGTGGACAAGGTAGACGCCCTGGACATGCTCGTGATCGAGCGGATCATGCTCCGGGTCATGTCCAAGGAGTTCAAGGGAATCACGATGCTCGGGGGAGTCCTGGGGGCCCTGATCGGAGCCCTCCAGCCTCTTCTGGCGCTATTGCGGCCTTGAGGGTCCGGCGACCCGGCGCCCGGCGCCAGGCTGCTAGGTCGCCCGTTCCTGGAACGCGGCCAGGGCGGCGGCGCAGAGATAGAAGGACCCCGTGACCAAGAGGGGGATACCCGCCTGCCGGGCCCGTTCCATGCCGAGGCCCAAAGCTTCCTCCGTATCGGGAACCAGGTCCACCTCGAACCCGGCGGACCGGAAGGCCTCCGCGGCAATCTCAGGTTCGCTCTTCTTGAAGGTTCCCGGACGGGTCACGATCGCCGTCCGGAACTGCCCGGACAGGACCCGGGCCATCTCCTGCGGGCGCTTGTCCTCGGCGCAGGCGAAGACCAGGACGGCGGGTCCCGGGAAGAGGCTGCGGAATGCCCGGGCCGTATAGGTCATACTCGCGGGGGTGTGGGCCCCGTCCAGGATCACCGGAGGCTCTCCGGGAAGGATCTGGAACCGGCCGGGCAGGGAGGCCCGGGCGATGCCTTCCAGGACCGCCTCCGGGGAGGGGCGGAAGGAGGAGAGCCGGGCCGCCAGGGCCGCCAGGGCCGCGTTCTCCGCCTGGGCTTCCCCGATCAGGGGAGTCCGGAGCCGTAGGGGCTCCGGGAAGATCTCAGGGTCCCGGAAGGACGCTAGGACCTCGGTGCCGGACCGGGTGATGCGAAGCTCGTTTAAGGAGACTTCCTCGGACAGGATCCGAAGGGGACTGCCGAGTTCCCCGGCGATCTGGCGGAAGACTCCCAGGGCTTCGGGGTCCCGGGAACCCGTGAACACCGGGACTCCGGGCTTTATAATCCCCGCCTTTTCCCCGGCGATCGCGGGGATCGTGGTTCCCAGGTACTCGGTATGCTCCAGCTCGATGACCGTGATCACCGAGGCCTCGGGGGTCACGATGTTCGTGGAATCCAGGCGGCCTCCCAGGCCGACCTCGTAGACCGCGGCGTCGCAGCCCTCGCGGCGATAGACCAGGAAGGCCAGGAGGGTTGCCAGCTCGAAGAAGGTGGGCAGCTCGTTCCCGACGAACCGTTCGGGACCCGCGCCCGCGACGAGGGGTTCCAGTTCCCCCATGGCGTCCAGGTACGCGGAATCCGGAAAGAACTCCCCGGCCCGGGTTATCCGCTCCCGGAAGTCCAGGAGGTGGGGAGAGGTATAGAGGCCCGTCTTCCTGCCCGAGGCTTCCAGGATGCGCGCCAGCATCGTGGACACCGAGCCCTTGCCCTTGGAGCCGGCCACATGGAGGCAGGGCGAGGCGGCCTGGGGATCGCCCAAACGGCGGGCCAGGTCCCGCATGCGGTCCAGCTTGAACTCCACCGCCTGGCCCTTCTCGAGGTTCACGAAGGTCAGGAGGTATTCGTAGACATCGCGGACGGTGCGGAAGGAAGGAAGGGGCATGGCCGTAGTATTCGGGCGGCCCGGCGCCTTGTCAAGCTCGGGGCGGAATCGAGATGTACACCACGGTAAAGGGCCAGGGCACGGGACGGCCCTGGACCGAGCGGTCCAGGGCTTCCCGCAGAGCGCGGATCTCACCCTCGCCGAAGGCGGCGTTCAATGCACGGCCGTAGGCCGACGCCGGGGAGAACCAGGAGTCCAGCTCCCGCGGGGTCAGGACACGTCCGTAATCCCCGCGCTCCGTCTCGACCCGGCCCAGCGGGACACCGGCGTCCCGCAGCCAGGTTGCCGCATCCTCGGCCCTCCAGGACAACTCCGGTCGATCGCCGCCGGCGTAGAACCCTTTCTCGAACTCCGTGAACCGCTCAAGGAGGTCCGGGTCCGCGGCCTCCCGCAGGGGCGGTACCCGGGAGAGCCGGCCCCCCTCGGAAACCGGGGACTCCGCCAGGACGATCCGGGCGGCGGGGAAGGCCGAGGCCCAGGCCGCCAGGAGGGCCGCTTTGTCCTGGGCCGGGGAAAGAAGGTCCCGGCCGACCAGGGCGTCGAACTCGGTCTGCCCCGCGGCGGCGATCGCGGCGGCGTCCGGTTCGCGGCCCGGGTGGAGGACGACGGAGGGCCGGCAGAGCTCCTCCAGGCCCGCGGCGTAGCCTTCGATCAGGATCCGCTCCCGGTCCGTCCGGACCAGGGCGCAGACCGCCCCCTCCGGAACCCTGCGCAGGGCCTCCCAGAACAAAAAGCCCTCCCGGGCGTCGGCCACCAGGATCCGCTCGTGGCGCCTAGGGGCCGCCCGGGAAAAGATCCCCTCCCGGATCGCGGCCAGGCGTTCCGTCGCCCGGGCCTCGGACCGGGACAGCCACTCGGCCCGGCGGTCCGCGGCCTCGGAGTAGGTGAGGTTTTCCCCGGACGGCGCGCCCGCGCCGGCTCCCGGCCCGGGCCCGGAGGCGGCGGCGTCCAGGGCAGCCGCCACCTGGGCTTCCCGGCGACGGAGGACCTCGTCCCGGATCCGGCCCTCGTAACCGGTCCGGGCGGGCTGGTAGAAGACCCGGCCCGCAAGAGCGTCCGGAAGGTAGGCCTGGGCCACCCAGTGGTCCCGGTAGGCGTGGGGGTAGAGGTAGCCCTCGCCGTGGCCGAAGCCCGGGCCGTCCCTGCTTGAGTCCTTGAGGTGGGAGGGCACCTCGGCGCGTTCCTTCTCGACCTCTGCGCGGGCGTCGAAGTAGCCCAGTGCGCTGTTCGACTTGGGGGCCGTGGCCAGGTAGAGGGCCGCCTGGGCCAGATGGAACTGCCCCTCCGGCAGGCCCACCCGGTCGAAGGCCCGGGCGCAGGCCTCCACGACCCCCAGGGCCGCCGGGTCCGCCAGGCCCACGTCCTCGGAGGCGGAGATGAGCATCCGGCGCAGGAGGAAGGCCGGATCCTCCCCCGCGTAGACCATCCGGGCCAGCCAGTAGAGGGCCGCGTCGGGGTCGCTCCCCCGGAGGCTCTTGATGAAGGCCGAGATGGAGTCGTAGTGGTAGTCCCCGTCCTTGTCGTAGAGGACCGCCCGCCTCTGGATGCTCTCCTGGGCGGCTTCCTTGGTCACCCGGATCTCGGCTCCTTCCGGAGGCGGCCAGGACTCGACCCCGGTCTCCACGGCCAGTTCCAGGGCGTTGAGGAGGCTCCGGGCGTCCCCGTCCGCGGTGTCCACCAGGTGCTCCAGGGCCCCGTCCTCGAAGGAGACCTTCCAGCGGCCGTAGCCCCGTTCCGGGTCCGCCAGGGCGCGCCGGGCGGCCTCGGTCAGGTCCGCCTGGGTCAGGGCGCACAGCTGGAAGACCCGGGACCGGGATACCAGAGCCCGGTTCACCTCGAAGAAGGGATTCTCCGTGGTGGCCCCGATCAGGACCACCGTGCCGTTCTCCACCCAGGGCAGGAGAGCGTCCTGCTGGGCCTTGTTCCAGCGGTGGACCTCGTCCACGAAGAGGATGGTGCGGCGGCCGTAGAGGTCCCGGTTCTTGGAGGCCTCCTCCACCGCGGCCCGCACCGAGGCCACCCCGTCCAGGACGGCGTTCAGGGTGACGAAGCGGCTGGCGGTGGAGTTCGCGATGATCCGGGCCAGGGTGGTCTTGCCCGTTCCCGGGGGTCCGGAAAAGATGACGCTGGAAAGCTGGTCCTTCTGGATAGCCCTGCGGAGGAGCCGTCCCGGCCCCACGATATGGTCTTGGCCCACGAACTCGTCCAAGTTCCGGGGCCGCATCCGGGCGGCCAGGGGTTCCCGACCGCCCGGCGATCCCGCGAAGAGCGGGGCGTCGGAGCTCACCTCACTCGCGGTCCCAGCCGGACCAAGTCTGGGTCACCGTGTCAAAGTGGTTCGACCAAAGGCCTCCCCCGACGGTTCGAGCAAAAAGAACGCGGATTAGATGGGTTGTCTCAGCGTCGGTGTATCCAGTTGGATCGTAATAGAATCCCTCGATAGAGAGGTCGTCCAGGGTTGTAACATAATTCGAGTTGTCCGAGACCAAATCCCAGGTGTTATTCGGGACGACACTCGTTCCAAAAGAACTGTTCAAGTCCGCGTCATACTCGTAATAACCTCGAAATTTATCGGAAGCCCAGGACTTGACGCCGACGAGCACGGCATTCGTCGCGCCCGAGGCGGCGTTGGCGGGAACCACGACCACCGAGGAAAGGCGGCGCTCGGCGCTGCCGAAGGTGCCGGATTTCGTGTACCCTGCGACCGCATCGAATAGAAAACCGGTACCAGATATGAGAACCCTTCCACCATCGATGAACGCGCCGAAGGCGGGCTTGTTTGCGCTTATGTCCGCGGGAATCGCATCCTCAGCAAGGTTTGTTTCCGGTCCGGTGAATACCTTGTTGCCCGCGACGATCCAGTACGTGCCGGCCGTCGTCGCCACGGATCTCGGGACACCGCAGGCGACGTCGGTGACGGCCGCGCCGGAGCTGGCGAAGTTGCCCGAGCCGTCGTCGTAATAGATCGAGTATTCGGTCGAATAATCGCTCGACGACGTCCCTGTAGAGGACTGCGTCACCGCGAACAGTTGATCGTCCGAGGCCAGCAGGAGGGACTGGACGGGATCCCCGGTGGCGAGGTCTCCGTACGCGGACCAAGCCGCACCGTTAAAGGCCATGATGGAATCCGCCGCCGGGGAGAAGGAAACGTACAAGTTGGTCCCGTCCGAGACGCCCGCGGTGATGTAGGAACCGGCAGGGGCGCCCGTGACAGCTACTTCCTGCCACGCCCCGCCGGCCACCGGCCTCCTGAGAACCTTAGCTCCCACCCCCGCGTAGTAATTTGCGCCGAGCCTCGTCACGAAGACCGCGGTATTCGCGTTGAACGCCGCGGTCCCCTTGTTTTTCGGAGTTTCTCTCTCCAGCATCGCGAAGAGCCCCGCGGGCCCCGGGTCGCAGGATACGAGTACTGCGGCGGCAAGGAGTACGGCGGCGGTGATATTCAGGATTCGTTTCATGGCTCGGCTCCTAGAGGTGGTAGACCGCGGTCAGGCGGGTGTCCAGGAAGATCCCCAGGCGGTTGTCCTCCGGCATGTCCCCGTAGAACTGCCAGACCGTCCAGGCCTGGGCGTCCAGACCGAAGCTCCAGGAGGAGCTCTGGCGCCAGAGGAAGGCGGCCCCGCCCTTGAGGATGGGATTGAAATTCGTATAGCCCTGGTACCGGACGATGGCCAGGCCCGCGGACACGGAGGGGACGATCTCGAAGGGCATCTTCACGAAGTACCAGGAGGCCTTGGCGGTGAAGGGGACCATGAAGAACGAGGACTCCGCGGTGGTTCCGCAGGTGGCTCCCTCGATCTCCCCGCCCACGGAGAAGCCCGGGGCAACCACATAGCTGTAGGAGATGCCGAAGCCCGCCCCGATCTTGAGGTTCGTGTCCGCGGTTCCCCCGGCGTAGAGGTTGACGAAGGTGAGCGGGAAGAAGGCTCCGAGGTTGAAGGAAAGGGTCTGCTCGCCCCGGACGTAGGGGTTTGCGTTGAAGTCCGCCTCGGGCAGGTCCGAGGCGGGGGGCTC
>Ga0067045_1003421_pt1 | contig 21186 bp, 19 predicted proteins | sample TerdegcTABiofilm_FD_59184 | JGI IMG/M metagenome (GOLD analysis project Ga0067045, IMG submission 59184) | Combined Assembly of (Gp0054472, Gp0054536) Wastewater bioreactor microbial communities from Singapore -Terephthalate degrading...
GAAATAGTCTGGGTGCCGGATCAGATTTCCCGGTCCCCCGGCTTTCCCCACTACATGGACGGCCTTTTCTCGCTACGCCGGCGCACCGTGCCCATGCTGAACCTGCGGCGGTTCTTCGGCCTGCCTGACAGGCCTTATGACGACCGGTCCAGGGCGCTTGTGCTGAGCCTCAAAGACGGCGATAAAAAGACAGTTTTCGGCCTGGGAGTGGACTCCATTACCGAGGTCCTACGCTTTACGGTAGAAGAGATCGAGCCACTGCCCGAACTACTAAGGGGAGAGGCCACCAAAAACCTTACCGGCGTCTGCAAGCTGGAAGAAGGAAAGCGGCTAATCTACCTGCTGGACCCTTGCAGCATCCTGGCCGAGGGTGAAATTAGCATGGACGGGGCCGGCGATGAGGAAGGGGAAGCGGTTCTGGAGCGGAGGGCCGTCAGCGAGGAGCAGTTTGTCATCTTTCACCTGCAGGAAGAAGAGTATGCCGTTACCATTCAGAGCGTGAAAGAAATCATCCGCCTTCCGGAAATTGCTCGGGTGCCTAGGGCGCCGGCCTACGTGGAAGGCGTGATCAATATCCGTGGCTCCATCCTGCCGGTGGTCAACCTGAGGTTGAAACTGAGCCTTCCAGCCAAGAAGAGCGACGACCGATCCCGTATTGTGGTAGTGGATTTAAACGGAGTTTCAACCGGTCTCGTCGTAGACGCCGTGCGGGAAGTGCGCAAGATTTCAGCCGACCAAATCGCCCCAGTGCCGGAGGTACTTAAGGCACACCTGGATACGGGCTATCTGAATGGCGTGGTCAGGCTGGCAGACACGCAGCGGTCTGTTCTGCTTTTAGACTTGAAAAATATTCTGACCGGCGCCGAACAAATGGAAGTAGCGCAAGTAGCGGCGGACTTTGCAGGAGGAATGAAGGAGGATGCGCAGGAAAACCCGGGTGCTGATCGTTGATGATTCTGCTTTGATGCGCAAGTACCTGCGGGAAATCATCGAGGAGGACTTTGAGCTGGAAGTGGCGGGGGCGGCGCGGGACGGCAGGGAAGCGGTGGAAATGAACCTTGCCCTGGAGCCCGACGTGATTACCATGGATATCAACATGCCGCGCCTGGACGGCCTCACGGCCATCCAATACATTATGGCCCAGCGCCCGTGCCCGGTGCTGGTGGTGTCCTCGCTTACCCAGAAAGGGGCGCTGNCCACCTTCGAGGCACTGGAATTGGGGGCGGTGGATTATGTGCCCAAGCCGGACGGCACCGTGTCCCTGAACATAAAAAATGCCGCCCAGGAGATCCGTGACAAGATCAAGGCTGTACGGCGGGTGCGGGCCGGGGCACTGAAATCCNTGCGCAGGGCCGGGTCCGTTCCAACCGTGGCGCCGCCTGTTAAACCGGGCGGGCCGGCNTCCGCGGCCGCGCCCAGGGAAAGCGAAAAGCTGGTTTTAATCGGTGTTTCCACCGGGGGGCCGAAGACTTTGATGGAAATAGCGCCCCTTTTGCCGGCGGACTTCGCTGCCCCGGTGGTGGTNGTGCAGCATATGCCTGAAAGCTTCACCCGGCCTTTTGCCGAGCGGCTGAACCGGGAATGCCGGATCGAAGTCAGGGAGTCCGCAGAGGGTATGCCCCTCGTCCCGGGNCTGGCAGTGGTGGCCAGGGGTGGAGTGCACCTGAGGATCGACCGCCGGCCCGGCGAGAAGGTCTGCCGGCTGAGGCACTCTCAACGGCCTGTCGACGCCCTTTATAAACCTTCGGTGGAGGTGGCCTTCCGCTCTGCCCTGGAATGCGTGGACGCCGGGAACCTGGTGGCGGTGCTGCTGACTGGCATGGGTGACGACGGGGCCGGCGCCATGGTGGACATAAGGCGGGCCGGGGGTATGACNATAGCCGAGGCCGAAGAGACAGCGGTGGTCTGGGGGATGCCGGGCGAAGCGGTAAAAAGGGGCGGCGCTACGCTGGTTTTACCCCACTACGCCATTGCCGGGGCGCTGATCAATGCCGTGCAATAAGTGCCGGGCACAATAAACGGAGAGGGTGAAAGCTGTGTCCAAGATCCTGATCATAGATGACTCATTTACTGCGCGCCGGTACTACCGCGGAGTGCTGGAGGGCGCCGGGCACCAGGTGGAAGAGGCGGCCAATGGCTACGAGGGGCTGGAAAAGGTCTATGCCGGGAAATTTGACATACTCCTGGTGGACGTGAACATGCCCAAGATGGACGGCTACAGCTTCCTCAAAGAAATCCGCCGGGCCGGGGACCTGGAGCCGGTGCCGGCTTTGATGATTACTACAGAGGCCGGTGTGGGAGACATGGACCGCGGCTTCAAGGCCGGGTGTAACATGTACCTGGTGAAGCCTGTGGAGCCGGCGGAACTGCTGGCCTACGTCGAGATACTGGGGTGATCCGACATGTCCGACTTGAAAGAAATTTTTCTAGAAGAAGCCGAAGACCTGCTGGCCCAGATCGAACCACTGATCCTGGAGCTGGAAAAGGGAATGTTGCCGCCCCTGCTGGACGAGTTGTTCCGGGTGGTGCACACTCTGAAGGGGTCCGCCGGCATCGCCGGGATCAGGGGTATAAGGGAGTTGACCCACCGCTTGGAGGACCTCCTGGACAGATTGCGGAGCGGGGAAATTGAAGCCAGGCCCGGCCTGGTGGACTTGCTGCTGGTGGGTTTCGACTATGTCAAGGCTATGGTGGCCGACCTGGCCGGCGGGCAAGACTTCTCGCCCCCGGAGGAGTTGCTGGAGGAAATTACGGCCTACGGCCGGGGTGAACCGCCTACGACCCGAACCCTGGAAGAGAAGCCGGGCCTGCCGGAAACAGGGGCGGTGCCTTTGCCCGTTACCCCGGAGGCGGCTGAGAATGCGGCGCCGGACGAGGTCAGGCGCTTCCTGCATGACGAACTGCGCCGGGGCAAAAATGTCTATCGCCTGGTGCTGGAATTCGGCCGTGATTTTTTCCGGCAGGGGCATAATTTGAGCTACCTGCTGGAAGACCTGGCAGGCCTGGGGACCATAGCCGGGCTCAAGGCGGACTACCGCCGGGTACCGGCCCTGTCCCTTCTTAATCCCGAAGATTACCACCTGGTGTTCACTCTTTACCTGGCTACCGGGGAAGACCGGGAGACGGTGGAAGAGACCTTTGTTTTCGTAAGCAGCGACGAAAACAGGGTGGCGGTGAGGCCGGTGAGCGAGGAAGAGCTTAGTGGAGCGCCGCTTTTAAAATACCGGCCGTCCACCGGAGAGCCGTCCGTAGCGGGACAGGAGCCGCCTCTTTTCGGGCAGGGGTTCCTGCATGCCGTCATAGTGTTGCGGCAGCAGGAAAAGGCCCTGAGGATGGCTGAAGAAGATGTGTTGCCGGGGCTTTTGCCGGTGGTCCGNCGGGTCCTGGAGCGGCTTGCCGGCCACGCCGGCCTTGCCTTTGGACANTGCCCTGCGGCGGCCCCGGAGGAAGAAAAANAGCAACTTCTAAAAACGACAGGCTCCTTACTGGCCGCCCTGGGAACTGNACCGGGCGGTCCGGCGGGGATTNCAACCAGTTCCATAAATTNCCNTCTTGAGATGGCGCAGGCCGGCGCGACTGGTTCTTGTTCCCCGCCGGATACGGTCCCGAAAGGACAGTGGGGGGGCAGCGCGGTCAAGGAAGGAAGGCAGAGCACCTTCAGGGTGCGGCGGGAGACGGCCGACGCCCTGATGAGCCTGTCGGGGGAGTTGATCATCGCCAAGAACAGCCTGCCCTACCTGATCAAGAAACTGGAGGCCCTGGGGATGGACGTGCAGGCCCGGGAACTGAAAGACCGCTACCTTTACCTGGATCGCATTGCACGGGAAATACAAGAGCGTGTAATGGATGTATGGCTCCTGCCGGTCCAGGAGGTGTTCAGTCGGTTTCCCCGCTTCATCCGGGATCAGGCCAAAAAGCTTGATAAAAAGGTGGAGATGGTTACCGCCGGGGAAGACACCCGCCTGGACAGGAACATCATCGAAGAGATTTACGAGCCCTTGCTGCACCTGGTGCGCAACGCCCTGGACCACGGCCTGGAGGAACCGGAAGAGCGGCTGAGGGCGGGTAAAGACCCTGTTGGCGTCATCCGCCTCACCGCCCGGCGGCAGGGAGAGAGGATTATCATCCAGGTGTCGGATGACGGCCGGGGTATTGATGTGGACACNCTGGCGGAAAAAGTCGTCTCCGGCGGGATGCTTTCCCGCGAACANGTGGAAGCAATGAGCGCGCNGGAGAAGCTGAAACTGGTCTTCCTGCCCGGGCTGAGCAGCAAGGAGGGGATCTCGGACCTCTCCGGGCGTGGCGTGGGCATGGACGCAGTGGAAAACACGGTCAAGCGTCTGAAAGGGACAATGCAGGTGGAGTCAGCCCCCAGGCAGGGGACCACTTTTGTCGTCAGCCTGCCCTTTACCCTGGCCACCAGCGAGGTTCTGATGGTGCGGATTGGCTGCGGCATTTACGGCCTCCCACTTTCGGCGATCAGGGAAACCGTCCGGGTGGAGGAAAAGGACCTCAGGACCATGCGCGGCCGGCCCGTGGCCCTGCTGCGGGGGGAGATCGTCCCGCTGCTGGAAAGCAGCCTGTATTTGGAAGCAACTGCCTCCTGCCGGGATGAGACAGTCCTGGTGGTGCTGTGGCAGAGAGCCGCATTACCTGTGGACACCGTGCTGGGCAAAGAGGTGATCATCGTGAAGCCCCTGACCGGGGAATTGAAAAGGCTGTCCGTCTTCATGGGCGCCGCGGTGCTGGGGGACGGGCGGGTGCTGCTGGTGCTGGACCCCAACGAACTGGTGCGCCTTTCCTTTGGTGACCGGGACAAGGAGGGAATTATTCATGCGAACGGAAATTGATCTGCCGCTGCTGCTGCCTTACGTGGAGGAAATCAGGCAAAGGCTCCTGGACCAGGCTGCCGGGGTCCGAAGGATAGTGTTTACTGCTCCGGGCCTGGATGCTGCAGGCCTGCAGCTAATCATCGCCCTGCAAAAAGAATTTCCTCACGTAGCGGTGGAATTGGCGCCGGAGGGGCCGGGGGAAATTTTCAGGGAGTTCCTGGCGGGGGAGGTGCGTCCGGGTGTATAAAATTCTGGCGGTGGACGACTCTCCCACCGTGCTCGCCAGCATCAAACTGGCCCTTGAGCGCCGGGGGTATGAATTGCATACCTTCCAGCGGGCGGACGAGGCGTTAAAGCAACTGAACAGCAAAAAGGCGGACCTGGTTATCACCGACCTGAACATGCCCGGTATGGACGGTATAACCTTTATCCGGCAGGTGCGGGCCAATACGACTTGCCGCTTTACACCCATCGTCATGCTGACCACCGAGTCACAGCAGGCCAAAAAGGAAGAGGCCCGCAGAGCAGGGGCCACCGCCTGGATAACCAAGCCATTTACCCCGGAACAACTAGAAATGGTACTTAAAAAGCTGCTGCGGTGAACACCTTGTGAAGATTTGCACCAGGCGATCCCCATCCTCCCGGCCGCACATTATATAATATTACAATTACCGTTTCAATTAAAGCTAGTAGCAAACATTATAAAGAATCACTTAAATCCTTTGACATCCAAGGAGCGTGTTTGCGCTGTCGTGGTTGACGACAGTCTTTATTCACGGAATAGAATCAAAAAGGCAAAATCCGTTGGTTGAGCCGTTTGAGGGAAACTTCATGCACGGTTCATTGGTGAGGGGCTGGAAACGGGGATAAGTCCACCGCGCCAGTCCTTTACCCGACAGGTTTACTTTAAAATGTGTAAATCATTTTTACGCTTAGCCAAAGAATTTCACTCTCGTACCTATGATGCCATAGTTGCACATACTGCAAATTATGACTGGTTTCATGGCTAACTTGCCCAGTTTTATAAAAAATAGGCGTTGCCTTTGTGCAGCATAAAGCTTGTTATCTGTCACCTGGTCGAGTAGATGTATGCCTCACGGCATACACAAGATCCGTACGCACCCAATTAAGGCATACGGCTTTTCATGTTTATCATTTACTGAAAGCAGCCAGCACCTACTTTGAGGTCGTAGATATTCACATATATCCTCGGTTGTGGAAGAGGATGTCGTTTCAGAAACAAATTAAATTTGTCCCAATTGAAACTTCTTCTCTGACTTCTGCGATTTAGCAACTTGAACAAGATTTTAGCTTGTATAGGCCAGTTTCTCCCCCATTTAACCCATTCTTTGCATCGCAAAAGGCTTGCTTTGAACTTCTTCCGGCTTGTTCTCCTTTTTACTCGGAAATGCCCTGTTTGGCTCTGGCTACAGTAGTGTGTAAAACCCAAGAAATCAAAGGTAGAGATGTTATTTTCCCTTGCGGTTTTGGACTGGCTTAAAACAACCGGCGCCAGTGTCGCCAGTTAGTGCCGGCGACATCAGAACGGCAAATTGAATGTTTTCATCCTGACAATAATATTGAGACTAAAGTCCTATTTACTTTAGGACAAAGGTTATATATAAGTTACTTAACTGATAAGAGCAATTATAGCGAAAGCTATATACGCAAAGCTACGGGTCTAAGGCGCTAAAATAGCGCTAAGACAGCCGGGTTGCCGGGAAAGTAAAATAGGTTATACTACAAAATCCCGGTTAACTGGGGTTTTTTGTTGTTGAGTGAGTCCTGGGACAAGCAAGGGAACTCCATGTGTCTTGCATTATAGTCTTATAGCTAAAATAGAAAATGGGAGGCGAGTTGCTTTTGGGTAAGCGGATCTTAATTGTAGATGATGCGGCATTTATGAGAATGATGATAAGAAATATTGTTACGAGAAACGGCTATGAAGTTGTCGGCGAAGCCAGTAATGGCCGGGAAGCGGTGGAGTCATATAAAAGGTGCAGGCCGGATCTGGTAACTATGGATATTACCATGCCGGATATGAACGGTATCGAGGGCGTCAAAGCTATTTGTAGCGTCGATCCTAACGCCAATATTATTATGTGCAGCGCCATGAGTCAGCAGCATTTAGTTATGGAGGCCATTCAGGCAGGGGCGAAAAATTTTATTGTTAAGCCTTTTAAGCAAGAACAACTTATTCAAACGATTGAAAATGTCTTGGCCAGGGTCGGCGCTTAAAATAAGCATTATCAGCTTTTTACATCTACATTCCGGCCGGGGCAACTGTCTGGGTAAGCCTGCTCCTTTTTTGGATGACCAGTACGTTGGTAATTGAGTATCTGTATTTAGTAGTCATTCTGGAAAGAGGTTGATTAATAATGCAAGATGCAGAGCTTATTAGGGAATTTGTGGAAGAAGCCGTCAGTCATGTAGATGTTGTAGAAGTTGGGTTGCTTAAATTAGAGGAAGGCAGTGGAGACGCGGATATCATCAATAATATATTTCGGGCTGTGCACAGCGTCAAAGGTACGGCAGGTTTTTTTAACCTGAAAAACATTGTCAACTTGTCCCACGCCATGGAAAACCTGCTTGGGGAAATAAGAAACGGCAAATTGAAAGTTAAAAACGAAATGATCGATGTTTTGCTGGCAGCGAATGATAGTCTAAAAGCTCTGATTATGGATGTGGAAAACAGCGATAATATAGATTACCCAAGTTATCGAAGAGATTAACGGTATCACCAATACTATCGCTTCCGCAGTCACGGAACAGTCGGCAGCTACCGGAGAAATTTCAAAATCTGTCATTTTATCAGCAGAAAAGGTGAACATTATTACGCGGGAAATTGCTGATGTGGCTGCCAACTCCCAAGACGCGGCCAATAATATTGCTGAAATTTCCAAAGGAGTGCAGGAAATTGCCCGTTCAGCAAATGAGATTTCCATTGCTGCCAACGAGGTTGCCGAGAATACGTTGAAGGCATCCGATAAAGTTACCCAGATTGCCCGGGATGCCGCGGAAATATCCAAAGGGGCCGGTGAAATTGCCCATAGTATGTTGGAAATCAGCCAGACATCATCCGAAACGGCGGCAGGTGCTGAAGAAACCAGCAATTCGGCCAGAGGACTTGCAGATATGTTTGAAGAGTTGGAGGCTTTATGTAGACAATTTAAAGTCTGATAGAATTGAAGCAAATCAAAACAATTGGTTGGTGAGCAATTGGAAAAGTTAAAAGTAATGGTGGTGGAAGACTCTTCATTCTATAAAAAAATCCTGGTCCAGGCAGTAGAAGGTACGGGTTTAGGCCTGGTGGAACATACTGCTTCCAGTGGTTCCATCTTGTTTGAAAGGTTGAAGCAGCACAAAATTGATGTGGTTTTGCTGGAATTTGGCATGCGGGAAATGAGTGGCATTGACATCTTAAAAAACATTAGAATGGATTACCCGGATATTTTTGTTATTATGGTCAGTGCCGGTAAAGCTGTTAGTGACGCAGGTACAGCCAAAGCCCTGGAGATGGGCGCTCTGGATTTTATCCTTAAACCGCTTGAAGTTGACGCCAAAAAAAGCGTTGTAATTATTAAAAACCGGCTTCAAGGGCTTTTTACCCAAATTATGACTATTAAATATACTTCCAGCAGCGCTTCCCCGGTAAACCTCGCTGAAACTACAAAGCTCCCGTTTCAACGTCCACCTGTGCCGGGAAGACAGGTAACGGAAAAAAAGAAATTAAGCGGAGTGGACCTGATTGTGATAGCCGCGTCTACTGGTGGACCTGTTGCCCTGGAAACTATATGCAAAAAACTTCCGGCTGATTTTAATAAACCGATACTTGTTGTCCAACATATGCCGGCGGAGTTTACTAAAAAATTGGCACAGTCATTGGATAAAAAATGTGCTCTGCCGGTTATCGAAGCGGAAGAAGGCGCGCTGGTAAAACCGGGGCAGGTTATGATTGCTCCCGGCGGAGTACACATGACTGTACAAACCGGGAGCGAAAGCGGGAGAATCTTCAGACTGAAAGCCGCGCCGCCGGTCAACGGCGTCAGACCTTCCGCTGATGTGCTTTTTTATTCAGTGGCAAAGGCCTACAAGGGGGCGCGAATACTGGCTGTTATCCTTACGGGTATGGGAAGTGACGGTATGCTGGGAGTTAAGGAAATGAAAAGAACATGTGAATGTTACTGCCTGGTTCAAAGTGAAAAGACATGCGTTGTGAACGGTATGCCTAAAAGCGTGGTAGAGGCAGGTCTCGCGGATGATGTGGAAGACATAGACGCAATCCCGGCCCGCGTTTTACATATAGTTCATCGTGGGAGTTAATGTTCCTATGAGTATAAGTATATCTTCCGAAGAATTTTCGCTTATGCAGAAATATATCAAGGAACTGTGTGGTATCAACATTGCCAAAGACCGGGCTTATCTTATTGAAAACAGATTGGCGAAACTGTTGTAATTGACTCCATAGTCTTCCAGCGCCGCGGTTGCAGATACCAAACCATTTTCAACATCCTGTCTCACTGCCGCGGGGTTTCTATTGGAAGGTTTCCCGAAACCGCCGCCCCCCGCTGTTTCCAGGATAATGGTCGTCCCACCGGGCACTTCCCTGGTAACTTTACCGGGAATCTCCTCGCGTTCTCCGCCCGGTATTTCCATGAAACACCGCGAAGGCCTGCCGGGGAGTCCATTTTTGCAAGCCCCAGGGTTTTAATGGTATTTCTCTCGGTGCTTAAAGAAACGGTGGCATCTTCCAGAACGGTGATCTCGCGCGCCAGGCCGGTCCCGCCCCTGAACTCGCCCGGTCCTCCCGTGTCGGGGATTAAAGCGTACTTGCCTACCCGCAAGGGGTAATTCATTTCGATGACTTCTACCGGTGTATTCATAGTATTTGTCATGTTGACATGCACGCCGTCCATCCCGTCCTGGTTATATTTAGCCCCCTGGCCGCCGCCGTAAGTTTCCACGTATGAATAGTAACGCCGCCGGGCATCCCTGCCGCCGATGGTAAAGTTGCTCATGCTGCCTGTGCCGGCGGCGGTCACCCTGTGGGGAACCGCCTGCGCCAGGGCGCCCAGCACCACGTCGGTGATCCTTTGGGCGGTGTTGATGTTCGCGTGGGCAACCGGCGCCGGGAAACAGGGGTTGACCAGGGTGCCGGCCGGGGTGATAATCTCTACTACCCTGGCTATGCCCTCACTGGCGGGCAGTTCGGGATCGGCCACGGCCTTGACGGCAAAAAAGACACAGGCAAGGGTAACACTTCTGGTGGCATTGACGGGGCCTTTTACCTGCGGGCTGGTGCCGGTAAAGTCAACCTTGACGCCCCCGCCGTCAATTTGCACACAGGCGGTAATTTTAATCAGGTCGCCGCTGATGCCGTCCCCTTCCAGGTAATCGGTGAATTGATAAGTGCCGTTTGGGATATCTCTTAATGCCGCCCGGAGCCTCCGCTCCGAGTAATTAATGATTTCATCCAGATAAACCTTCAGAGTTTCCGCTCCTGTTTTTTGTTCCAGTTCTTGCATTCTCCTGCATCCCACCTGGTTAGCGGAAAGCTGGGCCTGGACATCACCGTAAAACTCGGCAGTTGTCCTTACATTGTGCGCCAGCACTTTGAGCAAGTCAACGTTGATTTGTCCCCTGCTACTTATTTTAACGGGAGGTATCCTGATACCTTCCTGGAAGATTTCCGTGGCTGAAGTGGACATGCTGCCGGGCACTGATCCCCCCATATCCACATGGTGGGCCAGGTTGGCAACGATGGCCAGCAGGCGGTTCCCGGCAAAAACGGGGGAGATGACGCACACGTCCGGCAGGTGCGAGCCGCTGACATAGGGGTCGTTGATCATCACAGCATCGCCCGGGGCGAGATTTTCCGGCGGGAAAAATTCCAGCACTTTTTTTACCACAGTGGGCATCAGGCCCAAGTGTAAGGGAATATGTTCGGCCTGGGCGACCAGATTCCCCGCCGGGGTGTATATCGCCGTGGAACAGTCCCGGCGGTCCTTGATATTGGGGGAGAGGGCTGTGCGGGTAAGGATGGCGCCCATCTCTTCCGCCACGGACTGCAGGGCGTTGCGAAGCACCTCCAGGGTAACAGGATCAGTCCTCATCTTGCTGCACCTTCGTTTCAATGATAATGTTGCCCCAGCGGTCGCAGTAAGCCCGGTCGCCGGGCCAGATCAAGGTGGTGGTATCAACCTGGGTGACGATGGCCGGCCCTTCGGTGCGCCAGCCGGGGCCGATCTGCTGTCTGGCGTATACCGGCACCTGGTGGTATTCTCCGGACAGGTAGACCTGTCTTGTCCCCGATATATTTATTTCTTTGGCTCCGGTCTGCGACAGGGGGGATATCTTCGGCAAGGCGCCGGTGGCGGTGAGGCGCAAAGTGACGATTTCCACCGGAGCGTTTTCCCGGCAGTAGCCGTAGCTTTGCTGGTGCAAGCGGTGAAAGCGCCTGATAATGATTTTGATATCTTCTTCAATCAATGAATTGCCCGGGATGGAAAGGGTTAATTCATAAGATTGTCCCTGATAGCGGATGTCCAATAGCCTGTTGAAGTTCATTTCCGGTTCTGTAAATCCTTCCCGGACCAGATCTTTTCGCCCCTGTTCGGTAAGTTGGGCGAATTTGCCGTTGATTTCCGCGCAGACGGCAGGCGTTAAATTAACAATATGGGTGAAAGAATAATCGTGGCGCACATCGGCGGACAGCATCCCCCATGCGGATGTGACTCCGGGGTGGGGAGGAACCATGATGCGGTGTGTGCCCAACTCCCGCGCCAGTTCCACAGCCTGCAAGGGGCACGCGCCACCGAACGGCACCAGGGTGAAATCCCTGGGATCGTATCCTTTTTGTACTGATACTAACCGCATGGCCCGGACCATGTTGGCGTTAACCACTCTGATGATCCCCTCCGAAGCTTCTTCGAGTGTCAACCCGAGCGGGTCAGCTATTTTCTCGCTTACAGCCAGGGCGGCAAGTTCTGGTTTTAATGTTTTAATACCAGTGAGATCTGTCGGATCTAACCTTCCTAGCAGTAAATTGGCGTCCGTAACCGTGGGCTCTTCACCGCCCAGGCCGTAGCAGGCAGGTCCGGGAACCGAACCGGCGCTCTGCGGACCCACCCGTAACGCGCCGCCTGAATCAACCCAGGCAATGCTGCCCCCGCCGGCTCCGATGGTGTGAATATCCAGCATGGGCAGCCGTAACGGGTAACCGCCGACGGCGCCTTCCGTGGTAAAACGTGATTTACCGTTATAAATCAAGCAAATATCCATACTGGTACCGCCCATGTCGGCTGTGATCAGGTTTTTATTTCCGGTCAGGCGGGCCAGGTAAACACCGGCCAGCACACCACCCGCCGGCCCGCTGAGAGCGATGCGGGCGCTTTGCTCCCGCGCCCGGGGAGCGGTGATTACTCCCCCGCTGGACTGCATAATGAATAATTCACTTTTTACACCGGTGGAAGTTAATTCTTTTTCCAACCTGCTGATATACTTGTCCGTCAAGGGCTTGATCAGTGCGTTGATCACTGTGGTGCTGGTTCTTTCGTATTCCCTGAATTCAGGCAGTATTTCAGAGGAAATAGTGACGGACAAGTGCGGTAAATGCTCTTTTATGGCGTTTTTGAGCATGATTTCGTGGACCGGGTTGATATATGAATGCAGCAGGCAAACTGCTACCGATTCCACGCCGGCCTCTTCAACTTGAATGATTACCGACTGGATTTCTTTATCCTGAAGAGCGGTCTGAACAGTACCATCGGCTAAAACCCGCTCGTTTACTTCCAGCACCAGATTGCGGGGCAGCAAGGGTGGCGGCTTTATAGCCCAGAAGTTGTACAAATGGGGGCGGTTTTGTCTCCCGATATAGATGATATCTTTAAAACCTTTGGTGGTGATGAGCGCTAAACGCGCTCCTTTTCGTTCCAGGATGGCGTTGGTGGCCACTGTTGTGCCGTGCAGGATAAAGTCAATTTGGCCAGGGTCAATCCCTGTTTTCTGTGTAATTTTTTTTATCCCCGCCAGTACAGCCCGGGAAGGCTCTTCGGGAATTGACGGTTCTTTGGCGATATGTAATTCGCCGTTTTCCCCCATCAGGCAAAAATCCGTAAAAGTGCCTCCGGTGTCGATGGCCAGCTTGTATCTAGTCATGTGGGACCTCCTGGCGTTTAATGTAACAGCGCTGATCAAACAAGCTTGTTTCAACAATATTATAACAGCCTGGGGGCTTATTTGATCCTAAAAAATTACATTATACAAACGTAAAGGAAATCTCGTTATTAAACTAGGATCAAAATAGCACTTGGCGGTATTTTTATTCCATTTGACTAGGATAAAAAAGCATTGGCCGGTTGCTTGGAACCATACATGAACCTTAGCGTAGAAATGGATTCCTGCATGGACTAGGACAAAAGTACTATTTANATTAGGTAATATGTCGTATATAAGTATATATAATAGAACTAAGGTATTTTTTGGCATTGAATAAAACTGAAAAAGGCATACCTATGCGAAAGCTGGGGACGCAAAGCCACGGGTCTAAGGCATTGATGTGCTATGATAGCCGGGTTGCCAGGAAAGCAAATAGGTTTCTGTGTAACCCCCTATCTATATTTCCAAAAGAAAGGGGCGTTAATAAGTGAATTTCAAAAAAAATGTTTTGTTAATTGATGAGATGTTTTTTTCAAGGCACATAATAAAAAATAGTGCTATTAGAGTGTGGCGCAACTATGCATGAAGCCATTTCTTTGTCCGAAGGATTGGAGCTATTTAGTAAAATAACACCATCAGTAATAATCATAGGCGCTAGTTTCGCAAATGACCAAGGCCTATATTTTTCTCAGATTATAAAAAGACACGATGCCAAAATGAAAATAATATTTATTTTTAAAAAAGCCGTTGAGGAAACAGTATATAACGTGTTTTTATCAGGTGGCAACGCATTACTTGTTCTTCCATTAAACAAAGAACGTTTAATAAGTGAAATTTCACCGCAAGCAGCTATGATGCCTTACTCCAATACAATTAACTTCTAAAACTTATAAGGGAGTGAATTACTTATGAGAGAAACTGTCTTAGTTTTCTGTTCCAATCTAAAACAGGAGGTAACTGGCTTATTAAAGGTTAATCCAACTATTTNTGGTGAAAACATTGAGACAGAATATAGTTTTATATATTGCACTGGTAAAACTAACAGTTGTGAAAAGATAAGCGGAGATTGTCCAATCTTAAAAATTTGTGAATTTGATATGTTACACTAATTATTGATTCCACTATTAGGTTATGATTATATTTTTAGGCTATTCACTCCTCTTGACTGTAGCAAATTCTTGTTTAAAACTTACAATGTTATTGATTTGTAGTGTAAGTAGCGATAAAATAATTGTAGAAAACTAGATTTTACTACCTGAGGGTATGGGTCTTCCGTGCCCGAGGGTCACAAATTCAGCTCTGCGAAAAAGGGGAGTCCCTGCTCTCAAGGAGAAAGTACGTTAGCTTATCAGCCTTTTTCGCATTGCGTGAAAAGGGCTTTTATATTTGGGGGGTGATTGTATTGGAAGAGCGCATCGGAGTTATTGGAATAGTGGTGGAGGACCGGGAGAACGCCGCCCGGAAGATCAACAGTATTCTTAGCGAGTACGGCGAAATAATTGTTGGGAGAATGGGAGTGCCGTACCGGGAGCGAAATCTTTCTGTTATTTCCCTGATCATCGACGGTACGACTGACGAAATCGGCGCCATGACCGGAAAACTGGGCGGCCTTAAGGGTGTACAGGTGAAAACGGCTCTGGTTAAGAAAAAACCGTCGGAGAGTTAGATGGAGGATAACTGTGCAGTACCGTATTGAAAAAGATCTGCTGGGAGAGATGAAAGTGCCGCTGGATGCCTACTACGGCATCCATACCGCGAGGGCGGCGGGCAACTTCCCGGTTTCCGGAATGAAGGTGCATCCGGTTTTGATCCGGGCAATGGCGCAGGTTAAACAGGCTGCGGCCGTGGCCAATATCAGCGCCGGGCTTTTGGATCGGAAAATAGGAGAGGCTGTGGTAACCGCCGCGGCAGAGGTGGCCGCCGGCGGGCTGGCTGATCAGTTTATCGTTGACCCGTTTCAGGGTGGTGCCGGTACTTCTGTCAATATGAATGTGAACGAGGTGATCGCCAACCGGTCCATAGAAATAATCGGAGGCAATAAAGGGGAATACCATTTGGTGCACCCCCTGAAGCACGTAAACCTTTCTCAATCCACCAACGATGTTTTCCCTACCGCCTTGCGGGTAGCCGCAATCGGCATGGTGCTGGAATTGAGCGATTCACTTGCCGGTCTCCAAACAGCCCTCCAGGATAAGGAAGCGGAATTTGCCGGCATCCTCAAGTTGGGACGCACCGAAATGCAGGACGCGGTGCCTGTGACGCTGGGGCAGGAATTCAGCGCCTATGCCGAAGCTATCGCCAGGGACCGCTGGCGNTTGTATAAAGTTGAGGAGAGGCTGCGCCAGGTCAATCTGGGTGGGACGGCGGTCGGCACCGGCTTAAACGCTGATTTGAACTATATATTTAATGTAATTGAAGAATTGAGGATGATCACCGGATACGGGCTGGCCAGGTCGGAGAATACTGTCGACCTGACCCAGAACGCCGACGTTTTTGTTGAAGTTTCCGGCCTATTGAAAGCATGCGCGGTCAATCTGGCCAAAATCGCCGGGGACCTCAGGCTGCTCTCTTCCGGTCCGCTGGGGGGCCTGGCNGAGATCAACCTGCCGGAAGCGCAAGCAGGTTCCTCCATCATGCCGGGCAAGGTCAATCCGGTAGTGCCGGAAATGGTGACCCAGATTTCCTGCCAGGTGATGGGAAACGATCAGGTGATTGCCTATGCCGCGTCCGCCGGCCAACTGGAATTAAACGCTTTTTTGCCCCTCATCGCGCACAATCTGTTACAATCCCTGGAAATACTGAATAACGCNGTGAACATATTCAATGGGAAATGCATCAAGGGAATTAAGGCTGACGAGGCCAGGTGCCGGCGCTGGCTGGAAGAAAGCCACGGCTTTATCACCGCCCTGACTCCGCACCTGGGATATGATTTGGCCGCCGGTATGGTTAGGGAAGCGACGCTGAAGAAAAAGCGGTTAAGAGAAGTGATCCTTGATTCCGGTTTGTTAACTGCGGAAGATCTGGAAGAAATACTTACCCCGGGTGAATTGACCAGGCCGGGTGTGGCCGGAACCGGGCGTTTAAAAAAGGGGAGGGAGTCTGAATGAGTGCAGGCGGGCTGAATGAGACGCCGCGCGGCGAGAGGCTGCATATTGCCATCTTCGGCAGGCGCAACGCTGGTAAATCAAGTCTGATCAACGCCCTGACCAACCAGACGATCGCCATTGTTTCCGATGTGCCCGGCACCACTACTGATCCGGTTTATAAGTCAATGGAAATTTTGCCTATCGGGCCAGTGGTGATCATTGACACGGCTGGAATAGATGATTTGGGTGAACTGGGTGAATTAAGGGTAAAAAAGACGATTGAAGTACTTAATAAAGCAGATTTAATGCTCCTGGTCGTGGATCCCGGGCAGGACGCGGGTGATTATGAGTCAAGCCTTGTCGGCAAAGCCAGGGAACAGGGCGTGCCTGTAATCGGGGTATTGAACAAGGTCGACTTGAACCCTGAGCTAACGCCGGAAGAGTTAAGCGAAAGGNTGGGTATCCGGGTTGTACCGGTTAGTTCGGTGACTCGACAGGGTATTGAAGATTTGAAAAAAGAAATAATCAAGTCGGCGCCCAAGGAATGGGCTTCCCCGACAATTATCGGCGATTTAATCAACCCGGGTGATATTGTAGTATTAGTTGTGCCGATTGATCTGGCGGCTCCCAAGGGCAGGCTGATTCTCCCCCAGGTTCAGACCATCCGGGACATCCTCGACAACGATGCCTGTGCCGTGGTGGTTAAAGAGCGGGAATTGAAGCAGGCGCTCAAGGACCTGAACCGTAAGCCCAAGCTGGTGGTTACCGATTCACAGGCCTTTTTAAAAGTTGACGCCGACACCCCCGGTGATATCATGTTGACCTCTTTTTCCATTCTGTTTGCCCGCCATAAAGGCAATCTTGAAGCGCTGGTGTCGGGAGTGCGGGCGGTGGACCGGTTGAAGCCGGGAGACCGGGTCCTTATCGCGGAGGCTTGCACCCACCACCGGATGGCGGATGATATCGGCACGGTGAAGATTCCCCGCTGGCTGCGCCAGCGGGTTGGCGGCGAACTTCATTTCGAGTGGGCCAGCGGGATCGAAATGCCGGAGAATTTAAGCCGGTACCAATTAGTTATCCACTGCGGCGCGTGTATGATTAACCGCAAGCAAATGCTGCACAGAATAGCGAAAGCCGTTGGAGCCGGGGTGCCCATAGTAAATTACGGCGTATTAATCGCCTACCTGCACGGCATTTTAAAACGGGCGCTGACTCCTTTCCCTTCCGCCTGCCGGTTGCTGGACTAATGCGGTACTTTACAACTTGTTACGAAAAATTGAGGAGTGATTAACATGGCGATATCAATAGCTGATTTTATCGATGACGCTCTTATTGTTAAGTTATTGAATGAAGCTCAAACAGCCCCCCGGCAGGCGGCGGAACAAATTATCAAAAAGGCGGGAGACGCAAAAGGTCTGGCGCCAGAGGAAGCGGCGGTGTTGCTGCAAGTGGATGATCAGGATTTATTAGAAGAAATATACCGCACCGCGAGCAGAATTAAAGAAAATATTTACGGGCGGCGCCTGGTTTTTTTCGCGCCACTGTATATCAGCAATTACTGTGTCAACAACTGTATCTACTGCGGTTACCGGCGGGATAATAAATTCCGGCGCCACAGACTTTCTAAGCGGGAAATTATTCAAGAAGTCCAGGTGCTTGAGGATATGGGCCACAAACGTTTGGCTGTGGAATGCGGTGAAGATCCGGTTAATTGCCCTATAGATTATGTGTTAGAATCTATCGAAACCATTTACTCAGTTAAAGAAAAAAANGNCAGCATCAGGCGGGTTAATGTGAATATTGCCGCTACCACTGTTGATAATTACAGACTCCTCAAGGAAGCAAAAATCGGCACCTATATACTTTTTCAGGAAACTTACCATAAGCCCACCTACGCTGTGGCCCATCCTTCCGGTCCCAAGTCCGACTACGACTGGCACACCTGCGCGATGGACCGGGCGATGGAAGGCGGTATTGATGATGTCGGGTTGGGGGTATTATTCGGCCTGTACGATTATAAGTATGAAGTGATGGCTATCCTGCTGCATGCTTTGCACCTTGAGGAGGTTTTCGGCGTCGGCCCGCATACAATTTCAGTACCGCGCCTGAGGCCGGCGGCGGGTGTGGACCTGAACTCATTCCCATACCTGGTGTCAGATGCCGACTTTAAAAAAGTTGTTGCTATCCTCCGGCTGGCGGTACCTTATACGGGAATGCTCATTTCCACCAGGGAGTGCCCGGAATTCCGGGATGAGCTTCTCTCTGTGGGTATTTCCCAGCTCAGCGCCGGTTCCAGCACCGGTGTCGGTGGGTATTACAAGGATAAAATGGGTTTAATTGATGGGGAGGAGGCTCCCCAGTTTAAGCTGGAAGACCATCGCAGCCTGGATGAAGTTGTCCGCAGCGTTTGCCGTTCCGGTTATATTCCGAGCTTCTGTACTGCTTGTTACCGGAGCGGGCGGACCGGTGACCGCTTTATGCCCCTGGCAAAGAGCGGGGAAATTCAAAATGTTTGTCAACCCAATGCCATTCTCACCTTCAAAGAGTTTTTACTGGATTACGCTTCACCAGAAACCAGGCGTGTTGGTGAAGATACCATAGCCAAACATCTGGAGTTTATCGGCAGGCAAGTGGTAGCGCGGGAGGTGGAGCGCAGGTTGGAGCAAATCAGTGACGGGGAAAGAGACCTCTACTTTTAAAAGGGCGAATATGAGCCCGTTGGCAAGAGCTACTCCAAACTACAGAAAAAACAGGCTTCGCCGGTAGGCTAGGCCTGAAGTAGCTGCTTTGAGTTTATGCCTGGTTTATGACTCCATCTGTTTTGCGAGGAAACCGGCAGCTGTTTCAGCAAGTTTGGTTTCAAGGTTGCCCATTTGTACGCCTGGTTCCTTAGTTGCGAGAATCACCGCGCCAACTGCGTCACCTGATGCTATTATGGGCGCGATTATCGCCGAATTGTAATTAATATCTTCATCGGAAGTTAAGTAACAAGGTTCATTAAATATTGCCATTTTTCTTTCTGCCATTACGTTTTCCACAATGTTGCCGATCTGTTTGTTCATTAGCTGCTTTTTCGGGGCGCCTGCCACTGCGATGATCGAATCTTTGTCTGCGATGCAAGAGATGTGGCCGAGAGTTTCATTTAGGGAATCAGCATATTCTGTGGCAAACTCGCCCAATTCACCAATGGGCGAGTACTTCTTTAATATTACCTCACCTTCCCTGTCGGTGAAAATCTCGAGGGGATCTCCTTCTCTGATCCGCATCGTCCGCCTGATTTCCTTTGGAATTACCACCCTGCCCAGATCGTCGATTCGGCGCACGATTCCAGTTGCCTTCATCTACTTTCACCCCCTTTTTTAGATTTATTATACGCAAGCGAGGGATTAATTAATCAGGGTAGGAAAAAAATCTTTATTCACTATAACAATCCACCATGACTGGAATGATTACTTTATATAAATATAATAGGGATAATGGCCATGGGTAAAAATAATATCCAAATCATGGTAAGTATTGCTTGCAAGCATTTATTCCCTCAATTAGGAAGGATTCCATATATATTATGTTGAACTTACTAATATTATGCGAAATTATGCCAAATGGACTCAGAATGTTGATAAGGGTTTTAACCGTAATGGTTAAACATTTATTTTTGAGGGAGGTGTTTATTGTTTTCTATCTTAAAAAATTTTATAGAGATATGGATAATTGAAAAGGGGAGGATTTGAGTGGGGATGACTATTCGACTTAAGTTGGCTCTATTGGTTTCACTCGTCCTGGTGTTGCTTGTGACTATAATAGGCGTGTATTCGGTTAATTCAATGCGCAACCGCCTGATTGAGTCTGCTCAGCTAAAATTAAAGTCTGATATGAATATGGGCAGCGCCCTAATCGATCAACGGTATCCCGGCCCTTGGTCCGTCAGGGATGATGGGATCTATAAAGGCGGAACAAAAATGAATGAGAATTACGAAATTGTTGATCTGATTGGTAACATTACCAGTGATACCGTTACCATCTTCCAGGGTGATAAGCGAGTAGCGACAAACGTAAAAACGGCCGACGGGCAGCGAGCTGTAGGCACTCACGTCGCCGAAGAAGTAGCCCGGGCGGTGCTGCAGGATGGCAAAATTTATATAGGCAAAGCTCAGGTGGTGGGAACATGGAACCAGACTGCTTATGAGCCGATTAAAGACGAGCAGGGTAAAATAATCGGCATTTTTTACGTTGGCGTTCCAAACAGCCTCTACGACCAGACGGTTCAAAAATTCGCCTTGAGTATTCTTTTTGCCGGGATAATCGGGCTGATTTTTAGCATGGCGATCTGCTTTTTCGCGCTTCAACAAATTTTTGTAAAACCTCTTGCCCGGTTTATTGAGTTTACAGAAAACGTATCCCACGGTGACTTGACTAAAAGTATCGAATACAAATCCAATGACGAACTGGGAAAGATGGCGCAATCATTTAATTATATGGTCAAGAGCCTGAAAGAACTAATCAGGCACACTACCATGAGCAGCGGGGTTATAGCAAACTCAACGGAGCAGTTGGCTGCCCAGGCGGAAGAGACGTCCGCCGGCGCCAGCGAAACAGCGGCTTCAATCAGCCAAATGGTAACGACAATTGATCAGGTATCAAACAACACGCGCACGGTATCTGAAGCATCTGAAAAAGCTACCAATTACGCAAAAAGCGGCAAAGATAAAATTGATTCTGCTATTTCTCAGATGGGCATGATTAGTGAATTCACAGCCCTTACCGCCGATACAATCGAGGATTTAGCCAAAAACACCGAAAAGATCACCCAGATTGCCGAATTAATCACCCAGATTTCCGGTCAAACAAACCTACTGGCATTAAACGCGGCCATTGAGGCGGCGCGCGCGGGAGAGCACGGCCAGGGCTTCTCGGTTGTGGCCGAAGAGGTGAGAAAACTGGCTGAGCAGTCTTCGGAGGCGGCCAATGAAATTAATGAAATCACCCGTATGATCCGGGGCAAAGCAGAAAATGCGGTTCAGATGATGGCCGACAGCGAGCAAAAGGTGCGCGACGGATCTTTGACCGTGCAGGAAGCCGGCACGGAGTTTACCCGGATTTACGAGGTAGTC
>Ga0067045_1000083_pt1 | contig 21154 bp, 19 predicted proteins | sample TerdegcTABiofilm_FD_59184 | JGI IMG/M metagenome (GOLD analysis project Ga0067045, IMG submission 59184) | Combined Assembly of (Gp0054472, Gp0054536) Wastewater bioreactor microbial communities from Singapore -Terephthalate degrading...
ACGGCCTGTTCGTTCCCTGCCCAGTAATCCCTGCATGCAGGCCTTCCAGTATTGGTTTTGCATGCTTTGTCGGGAAAGATTGAATCGGCCTCTTGCGCTATTTTCAGTGCCTCTTCGAGCCTTCCCCCGTTATAAGCTTCGAAGAAGTTCTTCTGGTAATCGTAGAAGTTGCCTTTCAACGATAGTCACTCCTTTCTCTGCCCATTCGGCTCTTTATACTCTTTCCGTATATCCTTGCCGCAAGCAGGTAGAAAACCGCGAAAATGAGGGCAATCAGAACGGCCAACATTCTGGAATGCTTTATGAAGATATCACCCAGATAGACTCCGCCGATCGTGAAGACTAGCGCGTATATGACATCTCCCAGCGAGAAGAGTAATATGGCCCTGGTTTTGCGGGAGCCGCTGAAGCCGGCAAAAACAGGCACGTACTTTCCGATAACCGGTATCACTTTCGAGAAGAGATAGAAAAGCGTCGGAGATTTCAGAAAGATAGCCGTTCCGGCTATCATGAAGTTCTTCAGCCACCTTACGCTCTTTCCGGTGGAGTAATTTCCCACCAATCGCCCGGAAAGGTACCGGCCAATGAAGATGAAGGGTATGTCCGTTACGACCAGCGCAAGAATCGAGAGCGATACGACCTGTAAGAAACCGAGCAGACCTGCCGCCACGAAGATGCCTCCGGCGACGATGAAAACCGGTATCCCGGACTGGTCGATTACGGTTCCAAAAAAGACGAGCAGATAGCCGTACTCGCTTATGAGTTCCAGGGCGCGTTCCATCAACAGCAGTTGAACAGCAGGTCCAGCAGGACGCAGGTGGCGCAGGCCGCGGCGGTGCCGGCATCTTTCTTATCTATGTATGTTCCACCGACCCTCCATGTCTGATCGCGTCGNCTCAGCATTTCGTTGTTGGGATCTATCCTTCTTACCTCGTCCCATGCGGCTCTCGCCTCTTCTTTATAGCCTATCGTTTCATACTGGATGGCCAGAAAGGCCAGGTAGTTCGGGTTTCTCCCGCCCATTTCGATAGCCTTATTTATTGCCGAGATGGCATCTCCGTGTCTGCCGAGCTCGGCACTGCTGAAGGCCAGATATGCATAGATCGCTTCTTCCCTCCCACCTCTGGATATGGCGGCGTTCAGGTCTTCGATGGCGCTGTTGTGGTTGTTTTGCTGGTAGCGGGCCATTCCTCTTATGGCGTAGGCTTCGTAGCGGGAGGGGTTCATACCGATGGCCTTTGTGCAAAGCTGGACGGCCCTTTCCCATAGTCTTTGGGATAAATCCCCTGTGGCCTGTGCGATCAGAGCTTCATAGCTGGAGGCCGTAGAGGAGCTGTACCGCGAGGAGGCTACGCTGGCATTGCCGCCGTCGTACTGGCGGCGTTTTTCAGGGTTGCCCAGTACCTCGTAGGCCTCGTTTATCTCTTTCATCTTCTGCTCGGCCAGCGACTGGAGTGGGTTGTTGGTATGTCTATCCGGATGGTACATCTTCACCAGTTCGCGATATTTGCTCTTTATCTCTTCGTCCGAAGCGTCGGGTCTGACTCCGAGGATTTCGTAATAATCAGGCATCTTTAACCCCCTTGTTGTACTTCTCCCTCGCGAGGGCAAGTTTGCCGACTACGAAGGAAAAAGTGCTGTCGATTATCTCTGTGAGGCACCGGTCGGTGCCGAACTTTCCACTGAGGGAAATCGCCTCCAGTGAAGAGTATACGCTATCTTCGACGTACTCGGCAAGGTTCGGTCCTTCGTGACCGAAAAGTACGTTGAAATCGCCGTGTCTTCTATCGGAATGGTAGTCTTCAAGAGCGTCGATAAGATACATGACCCTGAGCATTTCCCGGGCGATCTCAAGGCTTCGTTCAACCTTTCCGGCCGACGTGAAGAATTCGGCTATTAGCTTCGAAGCGAATCGGACGAATCCTTCCAGCCTNTCNAGCGGATTCGACGCCTCCTTCCTCTCGAGCTCGAGATTCTTCATACACTCCCTCTTCAATCCGTCGAGTGGGATTCCCCTCTGTCGGAGTTTCGCTCCGAGCTTTGCAAAAACACCTCTGAAAAGCGTGTCGAATAACCTGGATTTCACTCCCCGCCTCTCATCCAGCTCTTTGTCCCATCTGGCGAAGAGAACAGTTATAAGCGAGAGGTCGGCCAGAGGTTCGAAGACTTCAGGGCTGGAGACCAGAACCTCGACCCTTTTGGGTTGCATCACACATCTTTTTTTAATGACCTTTTCTTCGTCCACCGAAGGCATGAAGCCAGATTGAAGCGCGAAAAAGAGTGGGTCGTTCTGAAGAAGAAGTGCGGCCCTCCTACCGTAGGTATTTCGTAGAGAATGACAGAGCGAGCAGTATATTATCCGGTACTGTCTCTTCGACTGTGCGGAAAGCGCGGCCCCAGGCCTGAAATAACCCAACATCTTGTCTCCTTCGGGAGCTGGATCGGTTGTTGAGATTATATCGGAAGGTGCATAGCCAGTCAATTGCACATCATAATGAAAGCCGGTTGATACTCAACCGGAAAACCTATAATATCAGTACTGGATCGACATATATTACACGGGCGAGGTGAAAGAGATCGAAAGCATGAAGATTTACTACTACGGCGATCAGTGTCCCTGGAATTCATGGGCGCGCGGAGAGGCGAAAAAGGCTGCGGATTATCTGAGGTTATCGATTGAAGAGTTCGACATCACACATCTATCGCCCCCCGTCGGGCTCTTCTTCCCGTTCTCGATCCTCCTGAAAGGCATCACGATTGCCGGTCCCGTTCCCGCTCAACGACTGATAGAAATCTTAAAAACCGGGAAACCATCTGAATACTTCGAGCCGCATTCGCCGAACCCGAAGGGATCGTGCGACTCCATAAGGCTCTATTCGGGCGAGACGATCGTAGATGCGTGCCGCATATGTACTAACGGCGATAACTTCGGCATAGCCGAAAAGGGGGCCTGGCTGGAGAGGTTCGGCGGCAAAGATCACCTCTGCGCCGGAGCCGTGGCCTACTCGGGCGGCAGACCCGTAGCCTTCTGCGAGGCTATTCCCTCTCTCGAGTCACCTTACGCTATCCCGGCCGAAGACTCAATGGCCTTTATAAACTGCATTTACAACGCCATGGTTGAACCTCTTGACTACAGGGCCGGATTGCTTGACTTTTTTCTTGGACGGCTGAGAGCTCTGGGATATTCAAAGGTCGGTGTTCTTTCGGGGCTTCGCGCTCCCTTCCCGAACGGTCCCGAATCCTTCTTTCTTGAGATGGGATTCACCCGGACGCGAAGAATACCCGGTACGATACTTATGAATTCCGGCATCGACGAGATAGTCTTTCTGTCCAGAGAGCTCTGAGATCCGTGCTAAAGGCGGAATAGATCGATATTTTTCAAACTCAATTTCTGCCGATGTACCCATTTGGCACCTTATCGCAGTTATCCATCGTTGAATCGCCATCTGTCAACTGTAAGTTCTAAGTGACGCTCTGTTTTCGAGATAAAACTCATGGTCGAATACGGAACGACCCCGCTGGAAGCTACTATGGCGGCTACAAAGACGAACTCCGAGCTCTCTGGAATCCAAGAGTTTACCGGGGCCCTTTCTCACGAATATCATCACTCCGGAAGGGCCCCTCTGAAGAGTCCTGTGAACTAAAAATCCAGGATCAAGGGAACTTAATTTACTCTCGTTTTAAGGTGCAGGAGATAGAATTTATAACCGGTCTGGTAATTCAGGTCTCCTGATTGTCCCGCAGGAATGCAGCAAATCTTCAGCCTTATACAAGCATCAAATTCCAGGATTCCGACTTTTCATTCTAAAAAAGGACTCCTTCTCATGTCAGCATCATGAAAAAAGCTATTCGGCAGTTATCGCTATACGGAATCCTACACCGTCTCGCTTATATGTCGGATCGAGTTTTTCGCGATCGGCGACTCTCACCAACCTCTCAATACTGAAAAAACTTCCCCCTCTGATAACTCTCTCCGTACCAACGCTGACAAATGGATTTGTCTTAGCCTGAGAAGTGTACGCTGAGTACATATCGCTACACCACTCGTGAACGTTGCCGCTCATATCATAAATCATGAGTACGTTAGGCGTTTTCAGTCCTATCGGCCAGGTTGTTATCCTCCCGACATTTTCGTTGTATGAGTTTTCGCGGTACCAGGCAACATCATCGGCGATGTCGCCTCCCGAGTATTTGAATGGCGATTTACTTTTTCCGCCTCTTGCCGCATATTCCCATTCAGCTTCGGTTGGCAGGCGGTATCCCACAACTTCCGAGGGATTTAAGGTGATCTCTCCGTCAGAATCGAGAAGATTTCCCAGGCCGTCATAAGCAATTGGGAGTCCCGCTCTTTCGCTGAGCCAGTTGCAGTAACTGATCGCATCCCACCAGGATACAAAAATCACCGGTCGTTTGCCCCGCCCCCATCCTGCATCTGCCGGTTTCGTCCTTTCTGTATCATCGCAGAACGCATCGAACTCGTCGAAAGTCACCTGATACTTCCCGATGTAATAGTCATACGTGATGGTTACGTCGTGTGTTGGGGTTTCATCGTCATAACCGTCTCCCCAGGTGTCTCCCATCGTGAATTGTCCACCCTCCACCAGAATCATCTGTTTTATAGAGGTGAAGTTCCACACAACAATATTTGAAAAAGCATTTTTATTGTCAATTGCCCTGACTTCAAAAGTGTGAGCTCCAGATGTGTAATCGTTCCATGTATAAGTGGTTTGAAGGGCAACATCTTCCCAGATCAACCCGTCTTTTCTGCATTCGTACTTTTTGATTGTTCCATCCGGATCATCTCCGCTCCATGTGAAAGTTCCAGTCGTTGTTTCGACTATTCCTTCAAGTCCACTGGCTTTCTGAACTACGGGAGGTTGATTTTCCTTCTTTGGACACCCCGGAAGAAACACGATCGCTGTAAGAATAAGAATAGCAAGGAGCTTCTTCATACTTTTACCTCCTCTCCGGTGTTCTCAATTCCACACATGATAACAAACAAATATGCCTCTTTGAACCTCATAAGGTTCTTCGTTGGTTTACTACAAACTGTATGGGGATCTGGTTTCAAAGCCTTAAAAAACCATTCCATATGTACTTCTTGAATTTAATGATAGTTCAGAGAATTGGTCCGTGTTTTTTAGTCTATCATACATAATTGTCCTGGCAAATAGCGAACATCTGTCAGAAAAAACGGAACTCTGCCAAGTAATAAAGAGCATTCGAAAGTGCCGTCTTTTTTGCGCCCTCGACGAAGATCGTCATTTATAAAGGATATTTGGGTATGAGAAGATTCCTGATCCTCCCTCAATTAGAAGTCCCAGTCTTCCTGCAACACTACCTTCAACGGGCTGACTGAGGATCAGAAAGTTATCAACATATAGTTCAACAAATGGAGAGACTATTATCAATTCAATTCTATGCTCTTTGAAATACGAGAGCCTCAACGGCCTGTACTGAATCATGCTGGTAGAAAGCCCAAATTCAGCACGAAAAACACGCTGAAGCTCAACACGCTGTTTGCAGTAATTGAGTATGATTCCAAAACCGTTGTTGCATTCTTCAAATCCGAAAAGAATTCCGCCATTGCCTTCCTTAAGACTTATATCAACCCGGATAGCGCCATTTTCGATAGATTTGTCAAACCATACTCCAGCTATTCCAGCTGGCGACAGTGCTTCGATTGATATATCGCGTGGGATCCATTGGACTCCCGTGGCTTCACTTTCAGGATATCGTGCTGCCAGGTGCTCACGTTTCAGTTTCGAGGAATTTGGAAAGATCTTTCTGTCGAAGTCATCATACTTCTGCAGGCTAAGGTGATCACCACAGAGCTTAAGGATCTTGGGAGTAGAGAATGAGCCGGTCAAACTCTTGAAATTTGTAATTTTCTCGGGGAAGACGTTGTGATGATAGAAAAGGCGTGATTCATGTTCTCCCCTGAGTGGCAGGGTTCTTCCCACGTAGGAGCCAAACATTCCGTCTCCAGAACCCAGCAACGAACTCTCCGAAGGTTCATGGAAGGGTCCTGTTAGAGATTTGCCAACCAGGTATCTAATTCCGCTTGCCGCGTATTCGAAGTCGCCAGTGCGAGTGCTGTGCCACTGTCCACACGAAAAGATAAGGAACCATCTGCCATTCATCTCGAATACATCCGGCGTCTCGAGAAACCCGTATCTATCGGATACATAAACGGGTGGCTGTACACACCATTCAATCAGATCTCTTGATATGGCGTGACCTATTGCTCCCCTCCCGGTCCAGTTACCGGTTCTCGAGCGGGCGCAGAAAAACATGTGGAAATCGCCTTCTTCGGTTCTGACGATGCAGGGGTCTCTCCAGGCGACGCTCGAAATCGAGCTGTCTAAAAGCGAGGTTTCATACCATTCACCTTGAGGTTCAAGTACATGACGGGGAATTTTTCTCCACGTCAACAGGTCCTCAGAGATTGCGACTCCCATTCTCTGAATGGCATTTCGTTTGGCTCCATAGAACATATAGTAAATTCCCTCGTTCTTGAAGAGAGTCCCGGTCATAAGAGGACCATCGTCCCATTCTCCGTTATAGCCTCTTTCAATTGCCAGCCCGGCTTCTTTCCAGTGCAGCAGATCTTCGGACACTGCATGATTTATGGCGTGGCTTCTTAAACCCTTCTTTTTGAGAAGATGAAAGAGATGATACAGACCGTTTTCTTCAAAGAGCCATGTGTCCCACAGACTGTTATGAGACGGCACAAACAACACTTCAACCACTCCCGCAAGTTCAACAGTTGCCTCTTCCAGACCGGAACGCCAGTCTGGTACCCACCAAAACGATAGAATTATCCAGATATTTCGGATTTGTATTTAGCCTCCAAAGCTTGTCGATGAAGGCTCCGACCATCGAGGAAATATAACCTACTGAAGTGTAGTCAAGGAAACGGGGAGTTATCGCTCAACCTTTTACGCTTCCTTCAGTAAGACCACCTGTAATGTATTTCTGCATGAACAGATAAAAGATAATCACCGGAATGGTCGTTATCATACCGCCTGCCATTAGCTCATTCCACTTCACAAGAAAATCGCTTATCGAAGCAACAAGTGCTACTGTCAGCATCCTCTTGCTATCCGACATTATCAGAGTGTTTGCGAACATGAATTCGTTCCATGCAAGTATGAAACAGAAGACCGCCGTCGCCGCGATACCCGGGGCTGATAGCGGCAGAATTATCCTTGTAAAGGCTTTAGCCCTTGTACAACCATCAATTCTTGCAGCCTCTTCAAGTTCGCTCGGGATATTTCTGAAGAATCCTCTCAATAACCATATTGAAAATGGAAGCGAAAAGACCGTATACGAAATTATCAAACCGGTAAAAGAGTCTGTCAGCCCAAGGTTTCGCATCATAATGAAGAAGGGTATAAGAAATACCACTGCTGGAAACATACGGGTGACAAGTATGAACATTAAATACGCCTTTTCTCCCTTCATCCTAAATCTGGCGAGCGCGTAACCGCCCATGCACCCAAGAACAATCGCAACAAAGGTTGTCATAAGTGATACATACAAACTATTGACGAAATATGTGCCCAAACGCATGTTTCTCCAGGCGGCAAGATAGTTTTGAAACGTGGGATTTTCTGGAAGTATGGTCGATGGAAACTTCAGAGTCTCCGCCGTGGGCTTCAGAGAAGTGAGAATCATCCAAAGAACTGGCAATAGTATTATGAATGTGAGAACGAAGAGAGCCGCGTGAACTAACAGGGCCCTTCTTATCCTCTTTTTTTTACTCAAATACATGATCACTCACCTCTAATCTATTTTCTTGCCTTCTACTCTATAAAGATAGAAGATGATTATCGCCGACAGGAATATTACCATCAGTATCGACTGTGAAGACGCGAATCCAAAGTTGTATCGCTGAAAGGCTGTCTTGTAAATACTGGTGGCCAGAATCTCCGTTGCTCCTCCGGGTCCACCTTTAGTCATCACCCAGATCATGTTGAAACTGTTGAAGGTCCAAATAGTTATCAACGTTATCGCAACTACTATTGAGGATTTCAGATAAGGAATGGTAATGTTCCAGAATCTCTTCCATACTCCCGCGCCATCGACTTCGGCAGCTTCATACAGATCTTTCGGTATTGTCTGAAGGGCGGCGTGGAAAATAAGAGCACTAAGAGGAAACTCCTTCCAGACCCGCGCTATGACGACCCACACTTGAGCGGTGAGCGGTCTTCCAAGCCAGGCGACCGGTTCGCTTACAAGTCCGAGCCTAACGGCAATATCGTTTACCAGACCGAATTCCGGATGAAGCAACCACATCCAGCTAAGCGCGGCAACAGCCGACGGAATGGCCCAGGGTATAAGAATGAGAGCTTTATAGATTCCGACTCCCTTGACCGGTTGATTTAATAGCAACGCTATCGAAAGACCGAGCGCAACCTGACCGGCTACATTAGCGGCAGTCCACCAAAGAGTGTTCCAGAAAGCCATCCAAAAATTCTCATCGCCAAGGGCTTTTGAATAATTGCTAAAACCTATGAAGGGTATCCCTCTATGAAGAGTGAGGAGGTTATAGTTGAAGAAACTCATTACAAGTCCAATAATCAGTGGGACTATGATTATCAAAACCATAACCGCTATAGTTGGACTCATTAAGAAGAAACCCATATGCTTATCGAAAAATCGTTTTACGTTCATCCAGTAATCACGCACCTTGAAATAAGATTGTGATCATCATCTAGAAACCAGGCAACGGAGACTAAAGTCTAGCCTCCGTTGCCTTTGTACAGACTTTATTTATTTGCCGAGGGCTTCGTTGAGGGCTTCCTGGACAATTTTGGCGGCTTTGTCCAAAGCGGTATCGGGATCTTCTCCATAGACCAGCACCGAAGTGAATGCGTCTCCGATAACTGTTCTCGAATAATCTCCAACAAGAGAGGCATGGTTTATGCCATAAGGGAACTCTCTTATAAACTGCTCTATAAGAGGATCATTTATAAAGCCACTTTCAAGTGCATCTACTCTTGAAGGGAATCTTCCATAGGAGAATGCCACTTTCATATTCTCGGCGGAGGTGAGAAAGTCAATCCATGCCCATGCGGCATCTTTTTCTTTTGAGCCGCTCCATATACCCAGACTGCTGCCACCCAACGATGTTGCTCTCCTAACCTGCATAGGATGAGGAATAACATCTATTTCGAAAGCGGCATTTGCAGCCCTTAGGGGAGCAATTTCCCAATCACCTGCTATGTACATTGCAATTCGACCACCCAGAAAAGAGTTTCTGATATCGTCCCAGGTATCGTAGGCTATAGCTCCCGGAGGAATTACCTTATGGGTAGTGAAGAGGTCGGTATAGAATTTNAAGGCTTCTTTACCNTCNGGNTCGTTGAAGGTNACCTTTGTTCCGTCCGGGCTGAAGAGGCTGCCNCCATTCGCATACAACCACGGGAACCAACCATAGGCGGCTCCGCGACCGCTTCTAATTCCAAAACCNTATTGATCGTCATGAGTCAGTTTCTTGGCAACTTCCAGGAATTCGCTCCAGTTCATCGCCGTATCTCTGGAATAGTTAATACCCGCTTTTTCAAAAGCTGTCTTGTTTATTATCAGTGCTGTCGCATCTGATATCCAGGGAAGAGCATAGATATTCCCGTCGAGAGTGCTGGAGTCGATCGCACTTTTGAGGATCTCTTTGTCTTTTCCGCTTGCATAGATATAGTCATTCAGTGGTAGCAGCGTTCCAATAGCGCCTAACTCGACTGCCCAGGTTGTTGATACATGTATAATATCCGGGGCGACTCCAGCTAGACTTGCGGTAATGAATTTCTCCATCAATCCACGGTTAGGAACATTCTCAATCTTCAGTTCGACAGTTGGATTACGTTTCATAAACTCCTTTTGGGCCTTGACAAGCTCCATTTCTTCATTAGCTGCCATCTCGTCATATACCCACATGGTTATAACTGTCTTACCACCTACAAATGCAAAGAACACAAGCATAACAGCGGCNATTAGAAGAATCTTCTTAGCAGTCATTCAATTTCCCTCCTTTATAAATGCTGTCGTACTGGAAGCCTTTTCAGTAAATCAATAGATTATTATTCTTTGCAAGTTCCATGAGTCTGGTTCTGTTATCTTCCGTCAAGTCCGAGGTAATAATTCGCTCTTTGCCTGTCCATTTCTGTGTCAACACGAGCGACCTTTTGAAGTGTTTTGAACTGGTTGCCAGGATAAATATCTCGTCGCATGCATTGCATATCAGTTTCTTTGTTTCCGCCTCAAGAATGTTCGATGCATAGTAGCCGGTTTCGTCGAAACCATTGACACCAAGGAAGACCTTGTTAACGTTGTACCTGTTCAGGAAGGGATTAATCTCAAAATCGAGAAAATTCATTGTATTGTGCTGAAAAGTGCCCCCTATAACCACTAGATTTATGTTCGGGTACTGAACAACAGCGTTTATTATATAGAGTGAATTCGTGACAACGGTAAGTACCGTAGGTGGGTTCTTGCTGAGCTCTTCGAAAAAGAAAAGCGTGGTGCTTCCAGCATCTATAAAAATCACGTCATACTTCTCAACGAACTTCGTAGCTTTCAGGGCAATATGTCGTTTTTCATCAACATCGATTGCGACTTTCTCCTGGAATTCGGGATCATACCTTTGAAGCTTTGTCTGAATGGCGCCGCCATGAACCCTCTTTAATAGACCCTCTTGCTCGAGTTCAGAGAGATCGCTTCTGATAGTTACCTCGGAAACTCCCAGTTCGCTGGCCATCTCGGTGGATCTAATCTTTCCTTTAATAGACAACTCTCTAAGTATTTGTCTGCGCCTTTCTTCTGAAAGAATTATAATCGCCTCCTTTGTTGAAACTATATCACTATGGATTTTTGAAAAGCAAATTCAAAACAAACCGTATTTTCGTTTTATCTGTCTTTATTACCGATTATCTTTTTATTTCTATTCGTTTCTACATCTTTCGACTTACTACTTCCAATAATAGATGAAGAAATAAATGAGAAAAAAGAAAGAAAACCCAAAACCGTATAGGGTGTTTTTGTACTAAAAGAAAAATAAAATGAAAAGTTTCGAAGAAACGTTAGCATCAGAGAATCATAGAAAGCATAAACGGCGGAACATACATAATCGACTCGAAATCGATAAAGGACATCACTGGTCAGAGGATAAAAATTGAAGGGTACGACCCCGCATATCTATTTCCTGCCGGGGTTTTCTTTCCGTTCTCGATCTTCCCGATATGAATTCCGGCCTCGACGGGATAGTCTTTCTATCCAGAGAGCTTAAAGCCGGAATCGATCGATATCTTTCAAACTCAATTTCTGCCGGTTATAGTATCTATAGCCTTTTGAAGAGTGGCATCGCCGTTTCCGAGATACCAGTTGATTTCCTCTTCGAAGCTCTGTTCGATTACAAGATCCGGCTCTATGTGTTCCCCTTCAGCCCCATTGATAACTAGAATCTTCGACAGACAGAAGAGGAGACCCGTATTCGGCATGGTATAAAACGGATTGGTTATTCCGAAGTTGACCGGCTCGCTCGAGCGCTCGCCAATCACCACGGCGTCGGTGTTTCTCCTTATGAAGCTCAGGAAGAGAAGCGTTGCCGAGTTGACATTGGCGTTGGTCAGGATCCATATCCTGCTATCTTTGGCTTTCCATGAATAATCGGGATAGACAGGCAGGTTCCACGTCTTGATGGTGAAATGGCCAGATGATTCTCTTATGCCGATCTTTTCGACAAGGTCGGCCCTCACTTTCGTCAGATAACCCAGAACCGCCTCCAGGAAAAGCTGGAATCCCCCGCAGTTGTCCCGGACATCTATAAGGAGATCGGAGTGTCCATCTCCCGGGATACGATACATAAGATCGAGCGTCTCTTCCTGGTAATCGGGATGAAAGCTCGGAATTCTGAGGACCGCTACGGATTCGATCTGCCCGAAGGCCGGTGATCTATTTGAGTTTCTCATCATCTGCCAGTCTGANTCGCTCACCAAANCNGAATTGACCGCAGTTTTGAGTATTTCATCGTTGAAAAGGTAAGCGACCTCCACTTTGGTGCTGTTCATAAACTGCGGAACTGCGTGAAAGAACCAGTTAATGAAGATATTAGGACCGGTCTCATCACTCTCGTGGTAACCCATCGAGCTGCCGTATTTCTCGTAGAGCTCGTCGATTGTGAATCCTTCTATCTCAAGGATAAAGCTCCCGACGGGTATTGAACTCCCAGATTCGATCACCAGCGCCCTGCCCCGTACTTCCCTGGTTTTGAAGGGAAGTACGTTGATTTCTCCGGGGAAAGACATTCCCGAGTGCTGATCCTTCAGGCTACCGGTAATCCTCCCCGCGACCAGAAAGAACTCACTCAGGGTCATTCCATCTTTCAGCGACGACTTCGCTTCTTCCACGAGATCGCGGAAGACCTCCTCGTCTATCTTTCGCCAGGGATCGTAGAAAAGACTTTCGATTTTCCCGACAAGAAAATCGATATCTTCCAGAAGCTGCCGGCGGGTGAAAGCCTCTCCCGGAAAGGCAGTTGAAAAGAGCATGATAAACAAAAAAAGCACAAGCAAAGACACTCTCTTCGTTGTTGATCCCTCCTTATATGTATATGCTACGCACTTACAAATTCCTAATAACAGAAGTCGCAGCGATTTAGTTTGATTTTTTAATCATTATCTGACAATTCATATATTTACTTTTCGAATAAAATTGTGGTCGATCATTTGATAGTAAAAACATTTTTTTGTTATAATTAGTTTCACTGATCTAACCATGGATTGAGAGATTTTGATTCTTTGGACAAACAGTTATTTTGTTGCTACCGTAGGCGGTGCACCGCTTTCCGTAATTAAACAGTACATCGAAAGCCAAAAAACCTCGCAAAGGAGGTGAAAAAGTGCAAATCATCGTCAAGATTAAATTAGAGCTAACCAGAGAACAGGTTACTCTTCTTCGAGCAACAACTAGAGAATACATCCGCTTGGTCAATAACATAGTAGCAGATTTCGTAAAAGCTGATGCACCCCTTAAATATACTAGTAAAACCGTTATTGCGGAGCTTCCCAGTGCAGTAAAAAACCAAGCGATAAAAGACGCTAGAAGTGTTTTCAAAAAGTATAAAAAGAATGTTTGTGCCAATGCCAGATTAGAACCAGAAGACCAAAGAGAAGTCAGAGTGCCAATTCTTAAAAAACCTGTCGCAATCTGGAACAACCAGAACTATTCTCTAAAAGAAAACATCCTGTCGTTTCCTGTTTTAATTGCCGATAAGTCTAAACGTATTGAAGTTAAAGCAGTGCTGACCGACTACCAACGGGAACAGTTAAACGGCAAACGCGGTAGTCTTCGTATAACGCAAAAATCAGGTAAATACATAGCCCAAATAGCCGTAGAAATGGATGAAGAACAGCCTGAGACCAGTAATAAAATCATGGGTGTAGATTTAGGTCTTAAAAATCCTGCTGTAGCCGTTTTGGAAGGAGGTAAAACCAAATTCATTGGTAATGGCAGACAATGCAAATTTATCAAGCGCAAACATCGTTCAGTACGGCGAAAACTCGGCAAACTCAAGAAGCTCAAAGCTATAAAAAAGCGCCACGACAAGGAACAGAGATGGATGAAAGACCAAGACCACAAAATCAGCCGCCAAATTGTTAATTTTGCTAAAGAAAATCAAGTTGCAGTTATTCGTATGGAACGCTTGACGAATATCCGCAACACGGCAAAAACAAGCCGTAAAAATGAGAAGAATTTGCATCCTTGGAGTTTCTATCGACTGGCAAAGTACATAGAATACAAGGCGACTCTGGTAGGAATTAAAGTAGAATACGTTAATCCCGAATATACAAGCCAGAAATGTCCAAAATGTGGTAAACACAACAAGGCCAAGGATAGAAAATACGTGTGTGGTTGTGGATTCAAAGCCCACAGGGATAGAGTGGGAGCGATGAATATTATTTCCGCAACTGTGGCAGATGGTGTAGTATAAGCGATAGTCTGCCAGCCCTAGGAGCTAATATGCTCTGCCTAGGGACGGGCTGCTGACACAGCCCTTAACTTGGGGTCATACTCCGATGCCAGAAACGGTCTTCGGTTTAATCACCCAAGAATCCCCTGCCTTCAGGCATGGGGAGTGTCAAACAACATACTGCGTTGTAACACGATACGACATGCTAATCCAAAGCCCAATATTGTGGAGCCTTGTCGCGGGTGTATATGTTTTTACGGGCCTGTCAGTAATCTATTATCTTATACTTGGCAGAGCCTATAGAAAGATGAGAAATAGCTTCTGAGCTCTTTTTGCCTTTATCCAGAAAAAAAATAGGCCTTGAAAAGGGGTCAAAATAATAATGCATTTTTCTAAGATGAATAATTCTTTCAGTTGAAAAGGCCGATGTTCGCTGTATAGAGTTCTTTAAAGGTATTTTTTCTCTCTTTCATGTAAGAACTGTATTCGGCCCGGGGTTCCACCCGGTCGTACTTTTTCTTTATATCTTCAACGACTTTTTCGAGAGCCTTGCCGCTCGTGGCGGATAGAGCGATCAGGGCGGCGCCTGTCGCCGAGTCGTACTGGCGGGGCGAGACCAGTAGTTCGTGGTCGAGCAAGGTGGCGATCAGCTGTAGTAGAACTTCGCTCCTTGCACCGCCGCCTGAAACGCAGATCTGGTTCGGTTCGAGCGCCGTTCTCTTTATTTCGTCATCTATCATGCTTATGTCCAGGGCAATGGCTTCGAAAACCGCACTCAAGATCTCTTTTCTGCCTGTTTCCATGGACAGCCCGAAGAGAATTCCTCTGGCTCTGGGGTTGTTGAAAGGGGTGCGCGCTCCTCCAAAAAACGGGAGCAGGATCATGTTTGAAGGGTTCGTATTCTTCCGCTCCAAAGCCCGACAACAGACTCTCTTTCTCGTACCTGTCAAGGCCGAACAGTCTGTCGGTCACCCAGTCAGTGAGGAGGCCGCCGCAGCTGGTAGCGCCACCGACGGTGAATGATCCCGGGACGGTACCGGTTTCCACGAATAGGGCGGGTGATCTTACAGGTCTGTCGAGACACTGGATGTAAATCGAGGTCCCTCCGAGCGAGATGGAGACGTTTCCTGGCTCGAGGCAGGCGTTAGTTATGGTGTCGGAGCAGGCGTCTCCCGTTCCCGTGAAGACAGGGGTCCCATAACCAAGACCCGTTTCTTCGCAGGCCAATCTCGTTACCGTACCGGTAAGATCCGTTGCCCATTTTATATCGGGAATAATGTCTGTCGAAAGGTCTACGTGATCGAAGGGATCTTTGAAAATTTCCAGGGTGTTGAGGTTTATGAGGTTGCCCGCCGAAAGGGAGAACATATCCGAGGCAAATTGGCCGGTCAATCTGAAGGCTATGTAACCGTTCGCGGTCAAAACCCGGGTTGTCTTTTCGAATATCTGTGGTTCGTTTTTTCTCATCCAGAGGATCTTTGGAAGGATAGACTGGCTTGAATACTCTGTGTAAAGTGGATTGTCTCCAAACTCTCTCATTAAGTCGTTGAGTGATTCGATCTCTTTAATGGCCCTCTGATCGATGCCGTACATGAAAGACTTTCGCAGGGGTATTCCATCGTCCGATACGGGTAGTACATTCGGACACATGGAACTGAGCCCTATCGCTTTTATGCTCGAGAGGGAAATCTCTTTGCCCGCCATCGCGGTCAATTTCAAAAAGTCCTGCCACCACACCCGGGCGTCCTGCTCTGGATAGCCGTCATCGGAAAAACTCTGTGAATGAGTGACCTTTGCGCTTGCGACAATACGGCCTTCTAGGTCTATGATAGATATCTTACTCGAAGTCGTACCGATATCGTATCCTGCGAAAAGCTCTCTTTCTTTCACGGCCGATAAATCCTCCCTCTCTAGATCGTACACATCAATCACGGGCAATAAAGAAAAACGGGGGAGCCTTTGCATTTAGTTAATCCTCGAATCGTATCTACCCTTCGAATACCGACAAAGCATATGGCTGCAAAAGGCCCCCGAAAGCGCGTTAGTACTTCTTTTAGCTCGTTATTTCAGATAATCCTGAGCGTTCGCCGAGGTGATAAGAGGTGCGTCCATGTATATTACCCTTACGGCCCCGATGACTTCTTCGGGGCTGTTCCCCTCGACGACTATCTTCTGTATGAGTTCGGCAGCTTTGGTGGCTGAATCTCCGAAGGGCTGCAGGATCGTGGCTACGACGGCCGTGTTGTTGGCGGCTATCATTTTTATGTTTCTTTCGTTGCCGTCAATTCCGACCACGAACATATCTTCTTGAGTATAGCCGGCCGCCTTGATCGCCAGAGATACCGCATAAGCCGGGTCGTCCCAGGCACACCAGGACAGCGTCGATCTTGTCGCCGTACTTGAGCAGATACGATTCCATGGTTTTCTGTGCGTCTTCGACGAATCCCGCCGGCGGCAGGTGATGGACTTCGAGCACTTTGATGTTCGGCTCTTCCGTCAGTACCACGTCCAGCGCCTTTCCTCTGAAGCGGGTTCCATAGAATTGATCGAATTTGAATACAATGATGTTTCCCTTGTGGTTCAGTCTGTCGACCAGGTATGTGGCAATCTTTGCGCCCATCTCCCAGTTGTTGGTGAGAATATCGGCAGTCAGCAGGTCACTGTACTCTGAGTCGATACCGATCACGGGAATGCCAGCCTCTTTCGCCGCGGTGAGCGAGGAAGTCAGCGAGCTCGCCTGTCCCATGGCGACCACTATGAGATCTACTTTCTTCGACACGTAGTTTTCCACCAGATTGTTCATCATCTCCCAGGAGCCTGCGGAGTTCGAGACGTAAATGGTCCAACCGTTGGTCTTTGAAATGGCTTCGAGATTTTGGGCGATAGTTGCCTGAGTTACCGCAGAAAGGTTGGCCGCGACGAAGCCGATCTCGATACCGAAGGCCAGAGAAACGAGTAACATAATCGCAAGAACAAGAACTACCTTTTTCATAGTTACCACACCTCCCGTTGTTTGCCTTAGAAGCTCTCAGAACTTCTGAATGAAGTCATCGAGACAGCCAGAATTATGATCGCTCCTTTGGCGATATACTGAAAGAAATACGACACTCCCATTATCACTAGACCGTTGTTTATAACTCCGATGATCAAAGCTCCCACAAAAGTTCCCGGCACGTTCGGCCTGCCCACCTTGATCGTGGTCATGCCCAGAAAGGAGGCGGCTATCGCATCCATGAGATAAGCGTCACCCGCGGTCGGCTGTCCAGATCCCAACCTGGAGGCTAGAATACAGCCGGTGAAGGCCGCGAGGGGCGCCGGAGATTATCATTTCCGACCACGCGGAGAAGCCTGACGTTGATGCCCGACAGGAAGGAGGCTTTCACACTGCCCCCTATTGAGTACATCCACTTTCCCATCTTCGTCTTTTCCATCGCGAAGGTGAAGACGACTATGACCACCGCCATTATGAAGACCTGGACGGGGATTCCCAGAACTCTTTTCTGCGCGATCGCGAGGAAGGAATCGGGGAAGATCCCGTAAACCTCCTGACCTCTGGTGAACATGAAGTTGATACCGGTCGCGATCGTACCGAGGGCGAGGGTTGCGATGAAGGCGGAGATCTTCAATCTGGTGATCAGAATTCCTGCGATCACGCCGAAGAGCGCGCCCATGCCCACCGTTATGAGTATGGAGCCAAATACGCCCAGGCCTTTCAAAATCAGAGAAGTCACTATAACTCCCGAAAGGCTCGCCACCGATGCGATAGACATGTCAAAATCACCCGGTATCATACAGACGGTCATCCCGGTCGCTATTATCGTCAGCATGGAAATATGGGAGAGGATATTTATGAGATTTCTGGAAGTGAGAAACGTTTCGGTCATGATCGAGAAAAACACTACTATGCCGATCAAGGCCAGAATAGTGCCGTACTTCTGAAAGAGCAGCCCTATCTTATTCATCTTTTCACTCCTTGCGGCGAGACTATCGCTGAGCGCATTTTCGAGAATCGAGTGTTGGTCGTACTCCCCTCTTTTGAATTCCGCCGTGATCCTTCCCAGGCGCATGACATAGATCCTGTCGGCTATGCCCAGCAATTCTCTGATATCCGAGGAAACGAACAACACCCCGCAACCCTTTTTCGCAATTTCTTGCATTATCCTGTAAAACTCGCTCTTGGCTCCGACATCTATTCCCTGGGTTGGTTCATCGAATATGAATACCCTGGATTCCGGCCCCAGAAGCCATTTCCCCAGAACCACCTTCTGTTGGTTGCCACCGCTCAGGTGGGAGATGATCGTCTTCAGCGATGGAGCCTTTATTTTCAGTTCGCTCGATACTTTGCCGGCCCTGGCTCTGGACTCTCTAGAGTTGATCACACCTAACCTGGTCAACGTTCCAAGGAATGGGGAGGTCAGGTTGTCTATAACCGACATATCCTGGACAACCCCCTCCCTCCTTCTGTCCTCCGGGCAGAGATAGACACCGGCCCTCATGGCTTTCGATGGGCCTTTTATCCTGATTTTTTCGTTGTTTATCGTTATTTCGCCGCTATCGATTTCGTGGGCGCCAAAGATCGATTTCATGAGCTCCGTCCTTCCAGAGCCGACCATTCCGAAGAAGCCCACTATCTCTCCCCTCTTCACCTCGAAGGAGATATCCTTCAACCCGAATCTCGCCACGTTCAGATTCGAAACCTTGAGAATTTCCTCACCGATTTCTGAAGCCCGCTTGGGGTATTGATCAACCAGATCCCTGTTGGTCATGAGCTTTATGAGGTCGCGCGTCGATAGTTCCGAAGAAGCGAAGGTGCCTTCGTAGCAGCCGTTTCTGAGGACGGAGATTCTATCGCAGAGGTTGAAAACTTCGTCCAGATGGTGGGAGACGAAAATGATGCTTATGCCGGACTTTTTCAGATTTTTAAGTATCTCGAAAAGGTTGTCCGTATCGCTTTGGGTTATCGAGGCAGTCGGCTCGTCTAAAACCAGTACCTTTGAATTCATGCTCAGCGCCCTGAGGATCTCGACCATCTTCTGCTTTGCAACACTTAGAGTTCCGACCGGAATACCTAGCGGCACTACGATTCCGTACTTATCACACAGTCTCTTCGTATCGGATCTGATCTCCCTACCTTTCAGCACAGAAAGCCGGGAAGGTTCCCTACCCAGCCAGATGTTTTCCTCGGCAGTGAAAAACGGATCCAGAACGGTGTCCTGATAGACTACCCCTATGCCCCTGTGAAGGGCATCGGAAGGACTGCTCAATTTTACAGGCTTGCCGAACAGTCTGAGTTCTCCCGAAGTCTGTTGAAAGACTCCGGCGAGTATATTTATGAGCGTGGATTTTCCGGCTCCGTTTTCACCGACAAGTCCATGAATCTCTCCTTCTTCCAGAGAGAAGTTGATATTGTCGAGAGCAACGACCCCGGGGAACTCCTTCCTGACCGAGATCATTTCAACAACCTTCATGATTATCTCCCGAAGTGTTTCGAGTAAGCCTCTTCGGCGGACACGCCATCGTTGACTATATCCTTCAAGGCCAATAGCATCTCGACCGGTCTTTCGTGCTGCCAGACGTTTCTGCCCATATCGACCCCGCGTGCTCCTGCCCTGGTGGCGTTTTCGGCGATCTTCAGGACATCCAGCACCGAATCCATTTTCGGACCGCCGGCGATGACTATGGGTATGCCGGCAGCTGCCTCGACGACCTTCTCGAATTTCTCGTCGCAGTAATACGTTTTGACGATATCGGCGCCCATCTCCACGGCAACTCTCACAGCCAGCGAAAGATATCTGGGATCGGTTTTGCGCTCCCGGTCCTTACCGATCGCAGTTACGGCCAACACCGGGAGACCGTAGGTTTCACATTCATCACAAAGCTGGGCCAGGTCGCGTATAGTAGAGTGTTCGTTTGGAGTGCCGACGTAAATCGAGGTGGCGACGGCATCCGCAGACAGTCTCAACGCTTCGATAACCGTTGTTGTTATGCTTTCGTTAGTCAAATCTTCTCCGGCGATGGTCGCCGCTCCGCTCACTCGAAGTACGATTCCGACGTGCCCGTTCGGTGTGTAGCAGTTTCGCAGTATCCCTTTGTTGAGCATTATGGAATCGGTGAACGACGTGAGCTTATCCAGCATCTCGGCCGGTCTTTCCAGACCCTGCATGGGACCGAGAGCCATACCGTGATCGAGAGCCAGCATTATAGTTTTTCCGGATCTGTTGAATATCCTTGAGAGTCTGTTTGCCTTACCGAACAACTCACTCACCAACCTTTATTCCGACTTTAATAGATCTGCCCTCTACGGCGTCTTTGAAGGCCTCTTCGAAATCGGAGAATTCATAGATTCTTTTTGTGAAAGGTCTCAAATCGAGCTTGCCGCTGTTGATAAGTGTGATGGCGGCCATGAAATCCTTAGAGGCAAAGCCCGTGGTACCGGTCAATTTCACACCGTTGTAGTGAATTATATTGGGATCGAAGAGAGCTTTCGTCCCTTTCGAATAGCCGCCGAAGAGTACCATGTTTCCGAATAACTTCACTTTTGGCAGATATTCATCGATCAATTCTGGAACGGGCGCGGTGAGTACTATCGAGTTGTACTTGCCCGTATCTCCGCTGGAAATGGCGAACCCCAGTTCTTCGGCCAGTCCTAGCCTCTCTTGCCTTTTATCGGTGATTACCACAGTCTGACCGTAAACGTCTCGCAAGGTCATAGCGTTCAGCATACCCATTATCCCGGCCCCGACGACCAGTGCCGAATTGCCAGGCTGCAGCTCCATATGTCTGCAGGAAGTCAATGCACAGGCCATGGGTTCCGCAAGGGCGGCCTCTTTAGCCTTGTCTTTCGCAACCTTTGCAACTCCCTTCCTGGCGTAACCGGCATCGATCGAAAGAAACTCGGTTATGGCTCCGTTACTGGGAAAGTCTCTGTTTCTACATCCCTCGGGGTAACCGTTGATACACTGCTCGCATTCCCCGCAATTCACGAAGGGTGCTACGGCCACATAATCACCGACTTCGAACTCCGTAACGTTCCGACCGGTTTCGACTATCCTTCCAGAACATTCGTGACCAAGTATGGTCGGAGGCTTGATCATCGGGTGTCCCTGCTTATAGGTCTTTATATCTGTAGAGCAAATGAAGGAGTAGAGTATCTTGACAAGAATTCCATCTTCTCCGATTTTTGGC
>Ga0067045_1029386_pt1 | contig 21152 bp, 18 predicted proteins | sample TerdegcTABiofilm_FD_59184 | JGI IMG/M metagenome (GOLD analysis project Ga0067045, IMG submission 59184) | Combined Assembly of (Gp0054472, Gp0054536) Wastewater bioreactor microbial communities from Singapore -Terephthalate degrading...
TATAAGCCCCGCTCTTTGAATACCAGAGTCGGTAGCCTGCTTTTGGCCAAACCCCAGATCAGAGAGTTTGCCTTTCAGACCCAACTCTTTGAGAATTACCAGAGAAGTGAAAAGGCCTTACTTGCCAGTATCTGTCAGATGGTTACCGATGGTGTCTCCACCAACCGGGTAAAAAAGATCGTAGCTGAGTTATCACCGGATCTTATCTATTCCAAATCTACGGTCAGTAGAATCACTCAGGAGCTAGATCCCCAGATTAAAAGCTGGCGAGAAGAACAACTAAAAAACTATTACCTATATCTATTTACCGATGCAGTATACTTTTTTATCAGAGTAAATCACCAGGTGGTCTCCTGTCCTCTCCTGATTAGCATTGGTGTAGATCAAAATGGACATCGCAAAATACTAGGAGTTGATCTTGCCTTTGAGGAAAGATACCAAAGCTATCTGAATCACTTTGAGAAAATCAAAGCAAGAGGCCTAAAAAAGGTTGATTTAACTATCTCTGATGATCATAAAGGACTCATTAAGGCACAACAGGAAATATTCCCTAACACTCCCCATCAACGCTGTATTGGTCATTTTATGCGTAATGTCCTATCTCATGTTCCCTATAAGGAAAAAACACAATTGGCTGATTATCTTAAGCAGATCTTTAATTCTCCCAGCAGAGAGATGGCCACTACTGTAGCTAAGATGATTGCCCAAAATTATCAACAAAGTTATACCAAGGTCAGTCAAATGTTGGAAGAAGAACTGGAATTTACTCTTACTTACTTAGGCTACCCTGAACCTCACTGGCGTAAGATTAGGACCACCAATCTCATTGAGGGGGTCATCAACAAAGATTTAAAACAACGTTCCAAGGTAGTTGGTATTTTCCCGAACCAACAATCCTGCCTGCGCTATGTCTGCCTTAGGCTCATGGAGATTGATGAGGAATGGCAAACTGGTAGAAGGTATATGAAGATAACCAAAGAGGATCAAGATTCAGAAGAAGATGATCCTCTATTAAAAGAAATAAAACAAATGAAAGAAGGAATCAATACTCAGGAGGAATTGGTGGTAACTTAATTTTACAGAAAAATTGGGATTGACTCTAAAAAAACATAAAAATATTTTTTATTTCAAACAATCATATATAAAATTAAATATAAGGTAGTAAAACATAATTATGAAATACATTAGTTCTAGGGATAATATGAAAGCAGCATCAGCAATAGATGCCATAAAGAAGGGAATGGTGCCTGAGGGGGGGTTGTTTGTACCAGAAGAGATTCCCTTGATTTCTCCAACAGAAATTACTTCCTGGACTAATCTGTTATATCCTCAGTTAGCCCAAAGAATTTTTCAATTATTCTTAGCAGATGATTTTTCTGAAAAAGAGATTACTCAAATAGTGTGCCAGGCCTATAATAAAGAAAACTTCATCACCGAAGAAATCACTCCTCTTACTAAACTGGACAATAAACTATATATTCTGGAACTCTTTCATGGTCCAACTGGTGCTTTTAAGGATATAGCCTTACAGATACTCCCCCATATTTTATCATTGATTATAAAGAAAGTTTCTCTTCACAATCAGCTCTTAATACTGGTAGCTACCTCTGGTGATACGGGTAAGGCGGCTCTGGAAGGCTTTAAAAATATCCCCGGAATACAGATTATTGTTTATTATCCTTTCCAAAAGGTAAGTAAAATACAGGAATTACAAATGCTCACCACAGAAGGAGACAACACTCATGTTATTGCTTTAGAAGGTAATTTTGATGATTGTCAGAATGCGGTAAAAGAAATCTTTGCTGATCAGAAGCTCAATATTTATTTAAAAGGACAGGGATTTGAATTTTCTTCTGCTAATTCCATTAACTGGGGACGATTATTGCCCCAGATAGTTTATTATTTCTATGCTTATTTAGATCTTTTACGAAAAAAACATATTGAGCCTCAAGAAAAAATAAATTTTGTAGTACCTACGGGAAATTTTGGTAATATCTTGGCTGCCTGGTATGCCAAAGAAATGGGTTTACCTGTCGAAAAATTAATCTGTGCCTCCAATATCAATAAGGTCCTTACTGACTTTTTTCATACTGGTATCTATGATATCAATAGACCACTGATTAATACTATTAGTCCTTCCATGGATATACTGATTTCTAGTAATTTAGAAAGGTTCCTTTTTGAAATTGGCAACCGCCAGGGAGACCTTATCATGACCTTGATGAAAAATCTAAGGGAAACAGGTAAGTTCACAATAGAAGACTCTCTGCAAAACAAGATGACAGACATAGTTTATGCTGGCTATGCCGATGAACAGGAAACATTATCTACTATTAATTCAGTATATCAGAATTATCACTACCTTATTGATCCACATACCGCTGTTGGAATAAAGGTATATAATGATTACTACAATTCAACCAGGGCAAAAACCAAAACAATTGTCGCTGCCACCGCCACACCCTTTAAATTCAATAAGACTGTTTTAACTGCCTTAACAGGAAATAATTCCTCTTCTCAGGAAGAGGAACTTATTCTCTTATCAAAGTTAAGTGCTTATACTGGACTTACTATACCTGTTTGGCTTCGTGATTTAGAACAAAAACCAAGAAAAAAACAATTTCTTTGCACCAGAAATAAAGCTCAGCAAGGATTATTAGAGATATTGAAATTAAGTTAAAAAATTATTGTAAATAATATTTTTAAAGTCTCCTGCTGTTCAATTTGCTACTTTTAAAAAAATACTTTCCACAAAAAACTTTTATTTATTATTAGATGGTGAGCTTTTTTAACAATAATCCCACAAAATTAAATGTTTAGGAGGTTTGTCGAGGAAAATCTTTTTTTGTGGCTTTGATAAACTATCTTTTTATTAGCCAGATAATGTTAAGTGAAAAATTAATATCTACCTCCTTTTAAATTGATGAGATATCTTTATTTTGATCATACTGATGTTTAATTACTTCTCCTTCAACCATAAATACCACATCTTCGCAGATATTGGTAGCATGATCCCCCATTCTTTCTAAATCTAAGGCGAGAGATATTAATTGAAAAGCCCTTTCTATAGTTGTTGGATCAGAGCTCATAAAGGTAAGCAGTTCTCTGATTATCTGATCTCTCAAGGCATTAACTATCTTGTCCCTCTGAAAAACTTCACGGGCCAGCTGGGAATCGTTTTCAATAAAAGCCTGAACACTTTCTCTTATCATTCCTTGAACAATATCAGCCATCCTGGGAATATCAATATATGGTTTTACCTGGGGTCTCTCAATGAGGAAAAGGACACTTCGAGACATACTTGCCGCTAGATCGCCAATTCTTTCTAAATCTCTATTAATCTCTAACATCATCAGGATAGTCCTTAAATCAATAGCCATAGGCTGAAATTGAGCCAGAATCCAGGTACATTTTTCATCCAAATTAAGTTCATAGCGGTCAGTCCTTGGTTCATCCCTGGTAATAACTTCCAGCAGATAATCCTTATTCTTTTCTAAAAGCCCTTTAATTACTTTGACTACCATATTTTCGGTCAGAGTAGCATATTCGATTAACTCTCTTTTTAATAATCTTATGCGTTCTTCTAACATTAATTTTTCCTTATTTTTTATAAAAACTATTCATTGTAAATTGGGCAGAAATACCTTTGAATTGCTTTATTTAATTTAACCAAATTTTCCGGTCAGATAAGCTTCAGTCATCTTATTCTTGGGAGTGGTAAACAATCTCTCTGTTTCACCAAATTCAACTAATTCTCCTAGATATAAAAATGCCGTATAATCAGATACACGAGCAGCCTGTTGCATATTGTGAGTTACAATAACTATGGTATAATCCTTTTTCAATTCTATAATCAATTCTTCAATCTTCTGGGTAGAGATAGGATCAAGGCTGGCACAAGGTTCATCGAATAATAATACCTCAGGAGCAACTGCCAGACAACGAGCAATACAGAGACGCTGCTGTTGACCTCCTGATAACCCCAAAGCACTCTCATTAAGGCGATCTTTTACCTCTTCCCAGATAGCAGCTTTCATCAAAGATTTTATCACAATTTCTTCTTTCTTTCTTCTATCTTTAATACCATTGACTTCTAGCCCATAGCTGACATTATCAAAGATGCTTTTGGGAAAGGGATTTGGTTTTTGGAAGACCATTCCCACCCTCCGCCTAATCTCCACCACATCAGTTCTGGGATCATTTATATCTTTTTTATCTAAAAGGATAGTTCCTTCTAATCGGCCAATGGGTATCAGATCATTCATTCTATTGAACATTCGAATTAAAGTGGTTTTGCCACAACCTGAAGGACCAATAATGGCAGTAACTCTTTTTTCCAAGATATCAAGATTAATCTTCTTCAATACCTGCTTCTGACCATAATAAAAGGAGAGATTTCTCACTTCAATCTTGATTTTATGTTCCATAATAAGTATAGCTCCTCTGCCTCTGTCTTAAAATAATAGCCAAAGTGGACATTGATAAAACCAGAATTAATAAAATTAAAGCACATCCATAGGCTATTTTGGTTTGCGCTTCAGGATGAACCCCTTCTGTCATTAGGGCATAGATATGATAAGGAAGAGCCATTACTTCAGAAAAGATGGAATTAGGATATCTTCGCGTATAGAAAGTAGCAGCAGTAAACATAATGGGAGCGGTTTCACCAGCAACCCGTCCAATACTCAAAATAATACCAGTTAAAATCCCCGGTAAAGCGCTGGGTAAAACTACCTTCCTTATCGTTTCCCATAAAGTGGCACCTAGAGCTAGAGAGGCTTCACGATAAGATTGTGGTACTGCTAAAAGCGCTTCCTGGGTAGCTGAAATAATACCTGGCAATACCATTATTCCCAAGGTCAAGGAACCAGACAGGATGGATACCCCAAATCCGAAATATTTTACAAAGACTGCCAACCCAAACAAACCAAATACTACTGAAGGCACTCCGGCTAAATTGTTAATACTGATGCGAATAATATTAATAATAATGCTCTTGGGACTATATTCACTTAAATAAATAGCACATGCTACCCCTAAGGGAATAGCAAAAATCATTGCTCCTAAAGTGAGATAAAAAGTTCCCACAATAGCTGGCGCTATACCACCAGCAGTCATAGATCTTTTGGGTACTTGAGTAAAAAACTCAAACGATAAGACCCCAAATCCTCTTACTATTATAAAATAGAGAATCAAACCCAAAAAAAAGATGGTAGTCAAAATGCAAAGAAAGAGTAAAAAAAATCCCAATTGTTGTTTTCTATTTTTCTGCATCACTTTATCTCCCTAAACCTAATTTTAGCCTATAGCGACGACTAATTACCTCAGCAATAATATTAAACAATAGAGTAATTATAAATAAAATTAATCCAATGGCAAATAAAGCATGGTAATGGATACTGCCTACTGCCGCCTCTCCCATCTCAGCAGCAATAGTAGCGGTCATCGGTCGTACTGGTTGGAAAAAAGAAGTAGGAATAATTGCCGCTCCACCAGTAACCATCAAGACGGTCATGGTTTCTCCGATAGCCCTGCTCATACCCAAGATAATTCCGGTAGAAATTCCAGAACCAGCTGCTGGAATAATTACCTTGGTTAAAGTTTGCCACCTATTTCCTCCTAAAGCTAATGAGGCTTCACGATAACTCTGGGGTACAAAATTTAGGGCATCTTCAGAAATGCTACATACTGTAGGAGTGGCCATCACTCCTAATATTAGACTACCGGTAAAAGCGGTTTGACCCACCGGAAGGTGAAGGATTTTTTGCAAGTAGGGGGCAACCAAAACCATACCAAAAAACCCATAAACAATAGAAGGTATACTAGCTAAAATCTCAATAACAGGTTTCAGGATAGATTTTTGCTGGGGAGTGGCTAACTCATTAATAAAAAGTGCACTTCCAACACCTAAGGGCACACATATCATCACTGCCCCTATGGTTACTAGAAAGGAGGCTACAATTAAAGGAAAAATTCCAAAAGAGGGAGGGCTATAAGTAGGATACCATTCCCTTCCAAAGATGAATTCCAATAACCCTACTTCTCGAAAAACTGGTAACCCGGAAGTAAATAGAGTAATAGTAATTCCAACCAAAAAAAATAAGGAAGAAAAGGCTAATATGGAAAATATACCTTTGATTATTTTCTCTCTTCTCGTAAACATTACTTATATTATCTCTCTTGGCAATTAACTATTAGCTAATTTTAAAAATTAACCACTGGACCGAGAATAACTCTATTTCCCGGTCCAGTTGCACTTATATTCTCATGGACATAAAGATGTAATCATGATAAGTTAAGGCATAATACTAATAAATCCATTTTCCTCTACTAATTTCTGTCCTTCCGCACTCAAAACAAAATCCAAAAATTCTTTTACTGCACCACTAGGTTGGCCGTTGGTATACATAAATAATGGTCTGGCTAAGGGATATAAATCTGCATTCACTGTTTCCTTACTGGGCAAGACCTCATTAACCTTTATAACCTTAACCTTATCGGTAACATAACCCAAGCCAATATAGCCTATTGCTCCAGGAGTATGAGCTATTGTAGTTGCTACTGCAGCATTGGAAGCCTGCAACAGGGCATCTGGTCTTAGTTTCTCTTTATGCAGAGCTAACTCATTAAAAGCCTCAAAGGTACCACTGGCTGAATCACGGGAGACAACTACTATCACTTGCTGGGAACCACCAATTTCTGACCAGTTAGAGATTTTGCCTGTGTAGATATCCTTAATCTGGTCCAGTGTTAAACCATCAATCTGATTTGCTGGATTGACAATTATGGCAATGGCGTCCCTAGCAATAATGTTAGTATAGATTTCTACTCCTTTTTCCTGAGCCTTCTTGATTTCTTCATCTTTCACCGGACGGGAAGAATTACCAATATCACAGGTACCTTCAATGAGAGAGGTAATGCCTACTCCCGATCCACCCCCCTGTACGGAAATATCAACATCAGGGTTTTGATCCATAAAGACTTCAGCACAAGGTTGAGCAATAGGAAGAACAGTAGTAGAACCTTTTAAAACAATCACTTGACCAGAGGCAAAAGTAGCAAAACCGAACAGCAAGAAAGAAATTGTCATTACCATAAAAAGAATGACCGTAAATTTTGGTAAAATTTTCATTTTTTTCTCCTTTTTTTAGATCTTTATGATCTATTTTTTAATTTTAAAATAAAGGAGTTATGTTAAGAATATATAAATAAATTGTTAATTTTTGGTTAATTTTAAAAATTTTCTACAAAAATGTAGTAATTTTTTGTTTTAGACTGAGTCAACAGGCAATATTATCTTAACTTTAGTCCCCAAGCCTGGTTGACTATCAATACTAATCTCACCCTTATGTAATAAGACAATATGTTTGACAATGGAAAGTCCTAATCCCGTTCCTCCCTCTTTTTTTGATCTCGCCCTATTAGCCACATAGAATCTCTCAAAAATGCGGCTGAGCTCATCTTTTTTTACCCCGATACCTGTATCAGCAATCTCAATTTTTATCCTCTTTCCATTGATTAATTCCATAAAGACAGTTATCTTACCTTTTTCTGTAAATTTAATGGCATTATCAATCAAATTAATAAACATCTGCTCAATTTTAAAATAGTCAGCTTCAATTCTGGGTAGATCAGGAGGAATGTGGACTTTAAAACCTAAATTTTTTTTCTGAAGGGAAAGGGTAAAAAATTTATGAACATTACCTATCACCTCTCCTAAATCCACCTTCTCCATATTTATTTTACTTTTTATATCTTCATCTTCTAATTCAGACAAGAGAAGAAGCTCACTAATCATTCTATTTAGTCTTTCCATATTTCTTTTAATAATAGCCAAATATTTTGCTCTATCTTTGGTGTTAGCTAACTCTAAGGTCTCAAAATAGCCTTTGATTACTGCAAGAGGAGTGCGAAGTTCATGAGAAATATTGGTTACCAGCTCTTTTTTTACCTGTTCTAATTTTTTCGAGGAAGTTATATCCGAAAATACGAGTAATGAAATCTTCTTCTTCTCTAAATAACTTCCAGTAACAAGATAAACATTTCCATTAAATTCTATCTCTGTTGTAAAATTACTTTTCTGTTCAATTAGAGCACTTACTTTCTGGGTTAACTCACCTTTCCTCAGTATTTCCCAATAATATTTTTCTTTACTATTAACAGAAGAGAAGGAGAATAATTGGTCAAAATAATCATTAGATAAAATTATCTTTCCTTTCTCATCCAGCAGAACAATGGCACTGGGAATAGTAGCAATAATGCTATTTAATTCTTCGCTCTGACTTAGTAAACCTTGAATAATCTGGTTTATTCTTTCAGTCATTCTATTAAATTGATTAATAAGTTCTTTAATAATTGGCTCTTGAGATGTTAGTAAAATTCTGGTTTCCAGATTACCATCTCCCACCTTTTTAAATCCTTGAATTAGTTCCTGGAGAGGTCTTTTTAGCTGATGAGCACTGAGATAGGCCACACCCACAGCAAGTAAGATAATAAAAATGGTAATCAAAATTATCCTATTTCTTAAATGTTTCAAAATATAATCTAATTCATCCAGAAAAACACTTAATCTGATAACGGCCTTGAGTTGACCATCTATAATAAAAGGAACTGCTACATAGAGCATGTCTTCTTTTGTAGTGCTACTGTACCTGATTCTATGGGCTACCTCCCCTCGTAGGGCAGTTCTTACTTCTGGTCTATGGAAATGACTCTCCATATCGGCTAAATCTTTATATGTTTCTGCAATTACTTTGCCATCAGTAAGGATTATTGAGATTCTGGTCTCTAACTGGCTAAACATATCTTGAATAAGATTTTCTAATTCTGGCCAATTTTCCTCTCTTACCAAAGGCTCTATAACCTTCTCTAAACTGGAGGAAAGATGGGTAAGCTCATTAACCTTACCATTGATATAGTGAGATTGTAGCAAAGGGGGAAGATAGATTAAGCACAATGCTGAAAAGAGCACAACAACAACAAGATAACCAAATAAATATTTTAAAGAGTTTAATTTAATCATTATCTAATTTATAACCTATTCCCCTTAAATTCTTGATAAGACTGCCTTTTGGACCTAGTTTTTCCCGTAAATTTTTCACATGAACATCAATTGTACGATCTAACACAGCTTTTTCCTCACCCCAGAGATAATTCAGTATCTGTTCCCTGCTAAAAACCCAGCCTCTTTTACTGGCCAGTAAAGACAAAATCTTAAATTCAGTTGCAGTAAGAAATACCTCCTGCTGATTTATAAAAACCTGATGTTTTTCTTTTTCTATAATAAAATCTTCAGCAACTATTATTTTACTCTCCTGCGACAGATTATTTTTTCTTCTTAACACTGCTTTAACCCGGGCTACCATTTCTCTGGGTGAGAAAGGCTTGCTTATATAATCATCAGCTCCCAGTTCTAATCCCAGAACTTTTTCTGCTTCTCCGGTCAAAGCTGAAAGAATAATAATGGGTATGGCACTAAATTTTTCTTCTTTTTTTAAATATTTACATACCTCCCAACCACTCTGTTCAGGAAGCATTAAATCTAAGATAATTAAATCAGGTATTTTTTTAGCTAGCTCTTGATAGAAAGAGATTATATCTACAAATCCTTGTGCCCGAAAATTATACTTTTCCAGATGTAAGGTAATAAGATTAACTATATCTTGTTCATCATCAAGAACATAAATAAGTGGTCTCAAATTTAAACCTGCCTTCCCCAAAAGTCCTCAGGATAGTCAAGAGGAATACTTCCTTCTGAACCCTATTTTTCTGATATATAGTATTGCATGTTCCGTATCTAGTCGTTAGTCGTTAGTTGCTGGTATTTAGTATTTAGTCGTTGGTGTATAGTAATTGCAAATTTCAACCGAAAAGTACACTATATTTCACTCCAAAAGTGCACCACTATCTATAAAAAAATTAACTCAATTTAGTCCATCTTTTTCCTCCTTTTCCTGTCCTGCCAGCCACTCTCTGGTTTAATTCTCCTCGGGTAGAAGTGGATGAGATTGCTTCAGCGCTATGCGCTTCGCAATGACAAAATCGTCGATAGTCGTTGGTCGTTAGTATTTGGTATTTAGTCTTTAGTATATAGTATTTCATGGTGTGTTAATTATAGCCCACCATTATACCCAAAAGATATTTAACTAAAAACTATAAACCAAAAACTATCAACTATAAACCATACTGCTCTCAATTATTTCCACCCAAAACTATATACTTGTACAATAACTAATTTTTTAGGGTCCTGAGGAGTCATATTCTTGAGTAATAACCGTTCTCAGGATAGTCAAACAATTATTTTCAGAGAAAATTTAATATTGATGTAGTGCACAAAAGAAGAAAATTCTATTAACTTACCAATTTGTAACTACTTTTTTCTGATTATCCCTGTTTTTAGATTTTTTTTCCACAAAAATTTTTTCTCCAGTAAAAGGATTTCTTTCTGTATAATACATAACGGCAGAATAAGTAGAAGGTGCTGGGATAAATATCTGGACTTGCTGAGGTTTTATCTTTAACTCCCGTTTAATAAACTCTTTTAGAATAAGCATATCTTTTTCTCTACAACCAGGATGAGCAGCCATAAAATAATAGGTAAGATATTGTCTGCATCCTTCTTGATTATTTATGCGATCAAATAACCTTTTAAATTTCCTTAGCATCTTATGGTCATCTTTACCCATTAATTTTAGAATTTTTTCCTCTATATGTTCCGGGGCAATCTTTAATTGACCGAAAAGATGATCTCTGATTAGCTCTCGCAGATAGTGCTGACCATTTTTCCGATCGGCTAATACCAGATCATAGCGAATTCCAGAGGCTATAAATACCTTTTTAATTCCTTTTATTTTCTTTACTGCTCGTAATAATTTGATCTGTTCTTTATGGTCAACTGATAAATTGGCACAAAAAGAAGGCACCAAACAGCGTTGCCTTACACAATAATCCCCCTTTCTTTTTTGCACACAACCCAAGCCATACATGTTGGCCGTAGGACCACCTATATCCAGAATATATCCTTTAAAATCCTTCCGATATGTTATTTTTTTAATCTCTCTCAGAATAGACTCCTGGCTTCTTGATTGAATACACTTTCCCTGATGTACTGTAATAGCACAAAAATTACACTCTCCAAAGCATCCCCGATGAGAAGTAAGGGAAAACTTTATAGTATCCAGAGCCCTTACTTTACCCCACTGACCATAATAAGGATGTACTTCTCTCTCATAATCCAGTTCATATATGGCATCTAACTCTTTACCAGTCAAAGGAAAAGAAGGAGGGTTATGAATTAGATAGCGATCATCATATTTCTGAGCCAAGGTTTTACTAGAGAAGGGATTCTGATTCTCATAAAAGATATGAAACATCTCGATAAATTTTTTTCGTTCTTTTTTCACTTCAGCAAAAGATGGTAAAACAATACTGTTTGGGGTTGGTAATTTTGATATATAACAGATACCTCTTATCTGGGTAAGATAATCCGGCCTATTAATCTGCTCCGCCAGCTGTAATAAACTCTTTTCTGCCATTCCATAAACCAAGATGTCTGCTTTACTATCAAATAAAATGGAGCGTCTAATTTGATTATCCCAGAAATCATAGTGTGCTATCCTTCTTAAGCTCGCTTCAATGCCACCCAGAACGATTGGTTTGGTCTTTTTAAAATATCTTCTTATAAGATTACTATAGACAATAGTAGCTCGATCCGGTCTGCGGTTATTTATACCCCCCGGTGTAAGATCATCTTTTTTTCTCTTCTTACCAGTAGCAGTATAGTTAGCCACCATGGAATCTAAGGAACCTGCTGTCACTCCCCAGAACAGTTCAGGTTCTCCCAAGCGACAAATATCTTGAGGATTATCAATAGCCGGCTGGGCAATTATTCCTACCCGATAACCAGCATTAAGTAGTAGTTTACCAACAAGAGATGCTCCAATAAAGGAGCTATCAATATAGGTATCCCCAGTAACTATAATTATATCCAGATTAGCCCAGCCTAATTTTTTCATTTCTTCTTTAGTAGTAGGTAAAAACATCTTTTCACCTTTTTTCTATTTCTTTGCTTAAGAAGAGTAGTAGTAAATATCGCACCCGTATAGCGGGTGGCTTTAAGAACCCCGGTGAGGGATTTAACTTTTTTGCTCTTTTTCTGGCGATTTTTTATTTATACCTTTAGCCTTAATCTTGCTTAAGCAAGGGTATTACCAACCTGGGACTTCAGGTGCTCTATTATCATCGGGCCTATTTCAATCTTTTTATGGTAAAACCATTTTATTTAACCATTACCACTTTCTTAGCAGGTGGATTTTTATAACTAAATAAAATTGTAACTCAGTATGTAGCCTAATGTATAGAATTTATTTAATTGTTGGAAAGTAACTAACAGCATTTTAGTATAGGATTTTTAGTTCTAAGTATATGTTGATTTAAATTGAATCTGATTTTGTGTCTCCCCCATACCTCCATACCTCTCCATTAATTAATTTTTTCTTTCATAATATGATTACAAATTAGTTTGCAGAAAAAAATTTGTGGTAGAGGGGATTTTCAAATTACCAGGCTAATATAACCAATCTAAATTAATCCATAATCAATCTCTCCCCAAATCCCGATTTGATCCTCTTTAATGATAACTACACCTAAGATACCACCAATGCTTTGTGCCAAATTTTGTCCTTTAAAAATATCTTTTTTTTCTTGAATAATATTACCAATAGCGGTAGCAGCAGCATCAGCCAGAGCAGCAGAATAAGAAGTTACTGTAACTGCATCTGCCTTACCCATACTAAAGGAAGGACCTACTGTACCTGAAGAAGTACAGACGGCTACACCATTTTTACGTGCATCAATCCTGAGATATAACTTGTTACTGAGAGGAGAAGTCCCGGCATAGATAATTGCCCTTCTTAGTAAAGGGCTTTTAATATAAAGATCACCACCATTCTCAATGATAACTTCATCTGTTTTAGTAAGTAAACTCTGTGCTACATTCTGGGCAATACAACCAGCTACAGAAGCCATAGGACCCACCTGACATTGTGCAGATACCTCAATCATTTCCTGTATTATGGGAGGTGCATTTTTATCACAAGGATAGGGTTTAAGAGTAGTTCTAAAGAGTGGATTTTTTTGTATATAATGCTCCAGAATAGACCGGTAATATCTTAAAGAAGCAAGTGCTTCTTTTTCTAAAAATATGGGAGCCTGGATTAACAAATCACTCTCTTTTTCTTTGACCTGAAAGGAAACCAAATCAGAACTCTTAATTATTTCACGATAGGAGCGAAGGCAATGCTGGGGATCAAAACCAAATTGATAAGGAAAATTTTGTTTTTCCATAAAGATTTTTTGCTACTGCTTAGGTAATTAAAAAATAATTTCAATAGCCTGTACCGGACAGGCATCAGCACAATAACCACAGACTACACAATCCTGAAAATTGAATTCTAAAAAATAGGTTTGCTGATTAATTTTTAAAGCACCTACCGGGCAAATGGATACACAGGCCCCACAGTGATTACATTTTATCTTATTCCAGGATACTTCCTGTTCTAAAAAATCTACTGTTATATTCTGCTCCTTTAGATAAGCAAAGGCTTGGTCTAACTGACGTTTATCCCCACGTATTTCAATTACCAATTTGCCTCCCAGAGAAGGTTCAAATTTTGCTTGCAGGATATTAATCCACAGGTTGTATTTCTTAATAAGATAATAGGTAATCGGCTTTTCTACCGTAGAGGAATCAAAACGTAAAATGGCTTTTTTCTTAATCATTAATCCATTCCTCCCAGAATCTTTCCTGAAATATTTTGATGATCCTTATTAATTAATAAATTTTAATACTTTTCAATCTGTGCAATTCCTTTGAGGAGGAGAAAAGGGCAATGGGTTCCTGCAGTAAAAATTGCCCTTTTGCAATCCACTCTTTTAAAGTATGAGCAATAATCCTTGCCTTGGCATAACTGGACAGAGAAGAGGTGGGAACTTTTTTACCTTTAATCTCTATCTGACCAGACCTGAGTTGAGCATAATTGACCCAGCCAAGAGAAGGTTTTTCAGGATGTGGGCAACTATAATCTAAAATCTCAGTATAAATCTCTTCATCTTTTATGCTAACTGACCTCATAATATCCTCATCAAGAATGGGAATAGGTATTCCAATACCTACATATAAAGAGACACCGTAGCCAGCAAAATAGGCTGCTTGAATAAAATCAGGTTGCATATTCTTCAAATCTCCTATTACTGCCAAGGTGGCTCCCCGTTTTACTAGTGTACTTTTTTCTAAAATAGGAATAGATTTGGGGCTAAATTGAGTTCCCTCCCAAATAACATAACCTTCAGTACCACCAATAAAGATACGTGTCCCTATTCCAACAGTTCTCAAATCAGGATCATTTAACAGAGGGCTCAATTGCCCGCTGGTGCTGTAATTAGCATTACCTAAATCAGGTAAAAGAATACCCATATAGGTATATATTTTTTTTGCTGATTGATTTACAGCAACATTATAATTCTGATAGGCATTACGGGGATTAACCATAAAGGCCTGGTTAACTGTTTCTTTGGATATTAGTGCTTCAACTTCCCGAGCGGGATAGCAATCCGTACCACCAGAAAGTGCTTTTAATCTAATATTTTTCCCTTTAATAAAATCTTCAATAACGTGTGCTCCTCCATAATCATTTCTCTCAGATTCTGATAATTGAGTAGCACCTAAATAAATATCCACCGCAGCCAGACCGGCATAAGCCATTACCTCATTAAGCCAGACTTTTTGCATTCTAATTGGTGGATCACTATGTCCTACATTAAAGAATGCCCCAGAGGAACACATAGGACCAAAGGTACCAGTGGTTACCACGTCCACCATTTCAGCAGCTTTTTCTATTCCCTGCTCCTCTTTCAGTGTAATTACCTCTTCTGCAGTCATTACCACTGCTTCTTTACGAGCAATTTTTTTATTGATTTCCTGATATGTTCTTTTCAACTTACCCATAATCAATACCCATCCCTAATTGTAAAATCTGAATATTGCAGTGTAGTTCAATATTTGCTATTAACTGATCTATTTCATTAGTCCAAGAATATAAACTTTCTGGTAAAAATATTTCCCTAAATATTAAATCCAATAAAATCAATTGTCAAACAATTTTTATGACCAGGGATAAAATTTTTAAAAGCACCTACTACTATAAGTATTTGTCATCTACTATCTTATTAAATAATTAAAAATATAGATAGCTTCAGGTAAAAATTATTTATTTATATCAAACTTTCCTTCACGATAAGCTTTGATATACTCACAACAATATTTATCTTTGCCCAAAAGAGTTAAGGAGGCTTTTATTATCGCCATCAATCTTTTATCGGTAGAATCAATTATGGCTGCATCCAGTCCACTAGATAAAGCTAAAACCATGAAAACTTGATTAATAAGTCTTCTTTCGGGAAGACCATAAGAGATATTACTTAAACCTATCACTGTCTTAACTTCAGGATACGATTCCTTTACCCCTCTAATAGTATCCAAAACTATTAAACCATTCTGATCATTAGTGCCAATGGGCACTACCAGGGGATCAATAAATATATCAGCAAAGGGTATGCCAGCATCGGTTAATGTTACTATTAATTTTTGAGCAATTTTAATTCGTGTTAGGGCACTATCAGGAATACCCGCTTCATCCATAACTAGAGCTACCACCCTACATTTATACTTTTTAATGGTGGGTAACAGCCTTTCTATCTTCTCTTTTTCTGCAGTAATAGAATTAATTAAGGCTTTGCCCCTGGTCCAATTATGGACTGCTAAACCTCTTTCTATTTCTTGAGCATTGGGACTATCAATACATAGAGGTACATTTACTGCCTCCTGTACGGTTCTCACCAGCCATTCCATATTCTCTTCTCGGTTACCACTGGCTGCAGAGACATTAACATCGAGGATATGTGCTCCTCCTTCTACCTGTTGTCGAGCTAAATCTTGAACAGATTTTACATCTCTACTTTCAATCATCTTTCTAACTCTTTCCCGGGTGGAGTTTAATTTTTCACCAATAATTAGCATAACTCAATCTCCTTTTACTTATATTAGTTTAAAAAATTTAGGAAGCAGAAAATTATCAACTTTCCTACATCTAGCAAAGAGAAGCTTATTGCTGCTTTTAAAGTTCGGTTATCTGTCTAATAATTTCTGGAATAATTGTAAAGACATCCCCAATTACTGCTATATCAGCTATTTGCATCATAGGCGTATTGGGATTCTGGTCAATAGCTATTATTAAGTTACTGGACTGCATTCCTACCAGATGTTGAATCTGTCCGGAAATACCACAGGCTATATATACCTTTGCTTGCACTGTTTGCCCGGTTTGTCCCACTTGATGGGCATAAGAGATCCAGCCGGCATCCACCGCTGCTCTGCTAGCACCTACCGCTGCACCTCCTACTTTTTCAGCTAATCTTTTCAGGAGGTCAAATCCCTTCTTCCCCTGCATTCCTCTTCCCCCTGAAATTATTATACGGGCATCAGCAAGATTGACTGCGGTTTCAGTATCATGATAAATGCTAATTATCTCTTTGACTTTTTTAATATCATTGGCAAGAACCTTCTCTCTTATTATTCTGCCAGTACGGTTGAAATCTGGTTCCAGCATCTTCATAACTCTTGGTCTGACAGTAGCCATCTGAGGTCGATAAAAGGTACTGCGTATAGTAGCTATAATATTGCCACCAAAAGCTGGTCTGGTCTGGAGAAGATCTCCATTCTCAGGATCAATAGTAAGCCCAGTACAATCAGCGGTAAGTCCGGAATGAATCATAACGGCAACCCTGGGAATTAAAGCTCTTCCTCTGGAGGTTGCTCCACATATTACTACCTCTGGTTTATATCTGATGATAAGTCTCTTCAATATTTTCGCTTCTAGTTCATCAATAAATCCAGACCATACCGGATTATCTACTATTATTAATACATCTGCACCATAGGCAAATAGCATATCCCAATTCTCTATTGCTCTCCAACCTAGAACAACAACCCATACCTCGCTATTCCTCTGCTTAGCCAAACCTTTGGCCGTTCCTATTAATTCATAAGTTACCGATTGTATTTTTCCTGAGGAAACCTCTGCTACTACCCAAATATTATTATACTTTTTCCTTTCCAATTCGGTAAAAGCCTTCATACTGTCACCCTTTATCAAGATTATATTATATTACGGCTTCTTAATTCTCGCAGTAGACTCAGAGCACATTCTCTTGCTGTTCCTTCAATCCTTTTGGTTCTAGTTTGTCTGGGGGGAGGTGGTTCAATTTTTACCACCATGGTTGGTGAACCATTAAGTCCAATCTTTGTTTTTACAGCCTTGATATCTTCTGGTTTCCATACCGGAATGTCTTGCTTAAGTGAAAATAGCCATCCTTTGAGCGTGGGTACCCGGGGAATATTTACATCTTTTACCACAGTTATCAAGGCTGGCAAGGAAATTTTACAAATATCATAACCGTCCTCATGCATTCTTTTCACTCTGATGCAGGAAGAAGACAGCTCTTCTACTGCCATAACATAAGTTGCCTGCTCCCATCCCAAATGAGCAGCAATTCCTGGACCTACCTGTGCCGTATCTCCATCAATAGCCTGTTTCCCGCAAATTACCAAATCTACCTGACCGATTCTTTTAATAGCTTGAGCCAGAACATAACTTGTAGCCCAGGTATCTGAACCAGCAAAATTCCTATCACTTAGCAGAATTGCTCTATTCACTCCCAGAGCCAGGGCTTCTCTTAATATCTGTTCCGCTTTGGGAGGACCCATAGAGAGAGCTATAACCTCACCACCAAATTTCTCCCTTAGTTGGATCCCTTCTTCCAGAGCATAGGTATCAAAAGGATTAAGGATGGCTTTTACTCCTTCTCTGATTATCCTTTTTGTCTCCGGATCAATTTTGGCCTCATTAGTTGCTGGCACCTGCTTGATGCAAACCACTATCTTCATAATGCCTCCCGGTCTTTTTATTACTTATATCCTATATCCAGGTATCTTTGAGCAAATCATACTGGGTTTTAAATCCCAGAAGTGATAGATAAAATCCACACCCGGGATATAATTTGTGAAGTAATTTTAGATTAGCTATGGGATCATATTCTTCCTTCAGTCCTATTTCATAACCAACGGCCTGGGAAAGAAGATTAATATTTTTACTCATCCAGGCTTCTACTATTACCGGTATTTGGGGATACCTGTTAATGAGTTTATCTAACACTTTATTTCTTCCTATTATAGGTTGGGTAATGATAAATTTTGCACCAGCCTTGATTTTTCTAGCCATCTTTTCCAATTCGTGCTCTTCCGGTTCATAAGGATTAAAGGCTACTCCCAGGCAAAAAGATCCTGGATATTCACGATGGATATAACTTAGCAATTCAACTGAAGTAATAGAATCAATGTTAGTAAAATTTACATCTTCAGGGCGTAGCTTGGGTAGACGAGGTGATCCATCACCAGTTATTACTAAAATATACTCTATTTCTTTTTGGTGGCAAGTAGTGAGAATATTATCCAGGTCATCTTTTCTATGGAAGGTATTAAGATGAATCATTACCTGTTTGGGCAGGACCGAAAGTTGAAATTCTTCAATGATTTCCGTTCCCTGAAATGATAGATTGCCCATAGTATTATCTGTAATACAGACGCAATAACCACTGTCAATAACTTTTCTATATCTGGTGCAAAATTTTTTTAAATCTGCTTCTAAGTTTTCTGAATCCTGTTTGGGCGGTAAAACTTCTACCAGATAATTCTTATTCAGGATATGATGGATCATGGAATTCTCCCTGAAATGTTGTTAATTTAAGCAATAAATTTTTTGGCATCCTCAGCTGCTGAGGCAGCATCAGGAGAATAACCATCAGCACCAATTTGATCGGCATAATTTTGTGTTACCGGTGCTCCTCCCACCATTACTTTTACCTTTCCTCGCAAATCTGCCAATTGAAGGGCTTTAATAACCTCCACCATATTTACCATGGTAGTGGTTAAAAGTGCTGACATTCCTAATATATCGGGTTGGTGTTCTTTAACAGCAGAAACGAATTTATCTGCGGAGACATCTACTCCTAAATCTATAACTTCAAATCCTGCTCCCTCTAACATCATTCTAACCAAATTTTTACCTATATCATGCAAATCTCCCTTAACAGTCCCTATTACTACCTTACCAATGTTCTTTACTCCTGTCTCCACCAGCTTCGGTTTCAAAACATTCATTCCGGCATGCATAGCCCGGGCAGCAATTAGGACCTCCGGAACGTATACTTCATTATTTTTAAATTTCACTCCAATAATATTCATTCCTTGAATTAAACCATTTTCAAGTATAGCTCTGGGAGAAAATTGTTCTGTTAAAGCTTGCTGAACCAACTCTTCTACTTTACCAGCATCACCTCTTTGTAGTGCTTCAGATATCTCGTTTAAATCCAACATCTTGTATCCCCCTTTATTAATAACTTTCATTAATTGTAAAGAATAGGTAAATTCATTAATAGAGCAGAATTGTCCTGGTAGGTATTATCTTGCTTTTTCTCCAGTATATCAATAGATTTAAAATTATCTTCTTATTTTTTCTTTGTATTCAGTAGTAGAAATACCTTCTGTCTTTTTGAAAACTTTACAAAAATAGCTCTGATCGGGGTAACCTACCTCAAAAGCAATTTGAGTAGTGTTATAGGTACTATTTTCTAATAATCTTTTTGCTTCTTCTATTCGAACTCTGGTAAGATATTCCAGGATAGTAGAACCAGTTTCCTTTTTAAAAATATGGCTCAAATAATAGGGACTTATATAAACTGCCTTACCAATATCTGAGAGGGTTATCTTCTTCTTATAGTTTGCTCGAATAAACTCTCTGGCTTTTCTGATAATATCGACATTTTTAATATTTCTGTTTTCATAAACAGATTCAGTAAATCTATCCAGCACCTTTACAATCCAGATACACAATTCTTCTATAGATTTTTGCTTACCAATTTCCTGGATATATTCAAAATTTAATCCTAAAATCATTTCTAATTCCGCCTTAGCTTCAACTGCCGCTCGGGATAGGACCACTGCTAGTTCCAAAATGCGAGCTCTAACTAACTCAACCTGTCCAGCGTTCTTAAATAATATCTGACCTAAAATTTCATTTAATACTTCTTTGGCCCCCTCTTTGTCACCTAATCTTACTCTCCTTAATAACTCTCTTTCTGTCTCTAAGGGATACAATGAAGATACTGGGAGAAAAGAATTTTCATCCTCTTCTTTCTGTTCCATAAACTCAAGGGCAGTTCTTTTTCTACGCTGAATTTCTTCGGAAATTTTGGCTTGTTGTAAATATTTTTCCTGGCGTAAGGTAATATTAACTAACTCCATCTTCACTAGGTAACTGGCCATTATAAAAAGAATGTCGGCAGCTGCTCTAACCTGATTTTCCGAAATCACTTTTATCTTGCGGAAAGCCCCTTTCAAAGAAAACTCTTCTATACCTAGAGATCTGCTTATTTTCTCTATCTCTTTCCAGAAATAAGTCTCTGGTTCCCTCATTAATATTCCGCCAGAGACAAAATTACCTAATAATTCACCTTCACACCAGAATGGCGCTGACCACTCAATTAGTCCAGTATGACATTGGTAGATATAAGGAAAACCAAACTCAATACTCTTTTCGGCACCATTATGAAAATTATTGAGACAACGCTCTTTACCCGTTGAACTCTTCTGAATCAATTTACAGAATTCACAAAAATATCTATTTCTACCAGTGGGGAAAAGAAAATTATCATTTCGGTAGACAAAAATTACCCCAATTCCTAATGCCTGGTAATAAGAATCCAGAAGCCAGTTTATAGTATCAACAATCTTCAAATTTTCTTTCTGATTCATTTCCTTTTTTCATTAAATCTATAATATATTTATACAATATATATATCAATATCCATCTGCAACCTTAATAATATAAACTATTCTCTGATAATCCTAAATGTGTTAATTTGATAATCTTAAAATTTTTAATTATTGGGAAATAATTCTTTGACGATATTCTTCTACCGTTTTTACTATAGCCAGAATATTGTCATCGGGTACATCCCAGCCCATATTAATACAGCAA
>Ga0067045_1029387_pt1 | contig 21146 bp, 13 predicted proteins | sample TerdegcTABiofilm_FD_59184 | JGI IMG/M metagenome (GOLD analysis project Ga0067045, IMG submission 59184) | Combined Assembly of (Gp0054472, Gp0054536) Wastewater bioreactor microbial communities from Singapore -Terephthalate degrading...
CCTGCCAGTGCCGTACTGCGCACGGCACGGCTCCAACACCACGGGTACGGGGCGCCGGCCATACACGGGGCTGAAACGCCTCTCAAGGAACGTGCCTGGTGGGTCTGACGGCGAAAAGTGGGTGGGGGTATGCCACCCGGGCACGGTCCCCTCGTCAACCACGCGCCGCAATGTCGCAGGCTGTTGCCCCGGCCTCGCAGCCCGCTTCGCGAGCTGTAAGGCCGGACTCAGAGCCGGAAGGAGCGGAAATGCTCGGGCCGGCTATCAGGCGACGGGTGATTACACACAAAGACCGAGTCCGACACCGTGCCTGGTCAGGGCCTTGACACGGACACCCCGCGGGGCTACACTCACTTTACGGGACCCCGATCCCGCGGTTTTGTGTGCTTCGACCCAGGGGACTCCACCTGGGTCTTTTTCGTGCTCGGATGAGTCCAAGGAGTTGAGTTGCATGGCAGTCAAGGTCGTTGTGGGCGCCCAGTGGGGCGATGAGGGCAAGGGCAAGATCACCGACATCCTCGCGGAGAACGCGGATGCTGTGGTCCGATACCAGGGCGGGAGCAATGCCGGCCACACGGTGGTCGTCGGTGGAGAGAAGTTCAAGCTGCACCTGATCCCGTCCGGCATTCTCCACGAGAGTTGCCTGTCCATCATGGGCGACGGAACGGTGATCGACGTGACCTCTCTGGTTGAGGAAATCCACGGACTGAAGGAGCGCGGCATCACCTGCAGCGGGCTGCGCATCAGCGGCTGCGCTCACGTGATCATGCCTTACCACCGGCTCCTGGATGGGCTGCAGGAGGATTCCCGGGGGGCGGGGAGCATCGGCACCACGCGGCGCGGGATCGGCCCGGCTTACACCGACAAGACCGCGCGCATGCCTCGGCCCGTGCGCATGTTCGACCTGCTGTCCGAAGACGCCCTCAGGGCGCGCATCGACGAGCAACTCGCGGTCAAGAACGTGCTCTTCCGCGAGCTCTACGGCCATCAGGGCATGAAGGCGGAGGAAGTATTCGACGAGGTTTGGGCGGTGGCTGGCGAGGTGCGCGAGTATATCTGCGACACCCGCGCGCTGCTCATGCAGGTAGTGGAAGAAGGCGGCAACGTGGTCATGGAAGGCGCGCAGGGCACTTTCCTTGACCTGGACTGTGGCACATTCCCCTTCGTGACCTCCTCGCACCCCATCGCCGGGGGCGCGTGCCTGGGAACGGGGATCGGCCCCACCGTCATCGACGACGTGTTCATCGTCGCCAAGGCCTACACCACTCGCGTCGGGGCCGGGCCTTTCCCCACCGAAGACAAGGGCCCGGACGGCGATCTCATCCGCGAGCGCGGCTACGAGTATGGGACCACCACCGGACGCCCACGACGCTGTGGCTGGCCGGACCTTGTGGTCGTGCGAACCTCCGCCCGGCTCAACGGTGCAACCGCTATCGCACTCACGCTTCTCGATGTGCTTGACGTGTTCGAGAAGCTGCCCGTCTGCGTGGCGTACGACATCGGCGGCAAGCGCCACGAGATGGTCCCCAGCGACGTGGACCTGATGAACGAGGCGAAGCCGGTCTACGAAGAGCTTGACGGCTGGCAGACGGATATCAGCGCCTGCCGCAAGTACGAAGACCTGCCTGAGAAAGCCCGCAAGTATGTGGAGTTCATAGAGAAGACCACGGGCGTCCCCGTTGGCATGGTGTCGGTGGGGCCGTCGCGGGATCAGACGATCATACGGGACTGACGGCACCGAACAGACGTCTGATGGGCATTTCGCGGCGGAGGGTTCATCCTTCCGCCGCTGTTTCTTGTGCGGGAGGGACAGGCGCTGTGTGCGGGGAATCAGGCAGGTGAATGCTCTCGACCAAGCCCGGCCCGCGAGGTGTCTGCGATGCCCCGAACGACGCACCCTCTCCATTTGCTCACGGTTCTCCTGCTCTCTACGCCCTCTCTCGCGGACCTCGGCGCTACTCCCGACCTGGTGCTCAATGGCGGGTTCGAACAGGGCATGCCTCCCGCTGCCGCCGACTGGGGCATCTGGCCTCCCCGCAATGCGCGCGAGGGTGTTTCGAGCGAAATGGACGGGGACGTTCGACATTCAGGCCAGTTCAGCGGTCGCCTGCGTGTCACCAACCCGGCGTTCGACGGCGTCTGCACCTGGCATCACCCGGCAGCACCCGTGGAGCCAGGGCAGGAGATCGTGGTGCAGTTCTGGATCAAGGCCGAAGGGGTCAAGGGCAGTTGCGGAATGGACGTACAGTTGCGCGAGGGCGTCCAGCAGATCGTGGGTGGCAGGGCCACCGCAAGCTGGACGGGAACCTTCGACTGGCGCAGGGAAACCCACCGGTTCATCGTTCCCGAGGGCGTGGACCACATCTGCCTAGTGCCGCTCCTGCGGGGGACAGGTACCGTCTGGTTCGACGATGTTTCGGCATACGGGACGCCAACGGTGACTTGCTCGACGGTGGAGGATGCGCCCGAGATCGACGGTCTGCTCTCCGAGGCCTGCTGGGACGCGGGCAGCGCGCTGTCGGGTTTCCGTGTGAACGACGGCTCAGCCCCGGATCTGGACACACGCGCCTGGGTAGTGGGAGACAGCGAGAGCCTCTACTTCGCCTTCCACTGCCCACGCAAGCCCGGCGTCCCCCTGGTGAAAACGATCACCCAGCGCGACGGCCCGGTCTGGATGGACGATGATGTCGAGGTGTTCATCTCTACCAGCCCGGTGCGCGGGGACTACTGCCAGTTCGTGGTCAATCCCCTGGGCACGCGGTATGACTCGCGGCGCACCGATGCATCCTGGAATGCGGACTGGACCGCTGCCGCTCGTGAGAGCCCGGATGCCTGGACCGTTGAGATGGCGATTCCCGTCAGCCAGTTGCCGCTTGAGCTTGGGGCCGGTAGCCGCTGGTTCATCAATCTGGGGCGCGCGGACAAAGCCTGCGGGCAGGCGAGTTCGTGGTCCTGCACATTCGGCGGTTTCCACAACCCCGCGCGATTCGGGGCGCTTGCGGATGTCCCCGCGAACCTGGCGCCGCGACTGGCCAAGATGGCGCACGACCGGCTGGCGCCCCTTGCGGAGCGGTTCCGAACGCTGACAGCCGGGCTGGGCCTGGACGGCGTGCCCGCGACCGTGGCCGGCGCAGTTCCCGCTCTCCTGCCTGAAGCCAGAGGGGAACTGGATGCGCTGGAGGGCTTGCTTGCAGCGCCCGAGACCGTCCCCCCGGACACCTGGCCGCAACTCACGGGGCGCATCGCCGCGCTGGATGCGAAGGTCTCCCAGCTTGCGGCGGCGGCTCTGAAGCTCCGGGTCTGGACGGAGTGGGGCAGAGGACGCGGGCAGCCCTCCTTCGGGCTTGCGGTGGCGTCTCCCCTCGAGAAAGTGTTCCGAGACGGACAGGGGTTCCAGGGGGATGTGGCGAGAACTCTGGACGTCTCGGCCGCAGGGAATGAGTACGAGAGTGCCCAGATCGTGGCGGTCTCTCTCTCAGACCGTGATACGGAAGACTGTCGGGTGACTGTGAGCGACCTCGCGGATGGTGATGGGCACACGATCCCCCGCGAGAACGTGAAGGTCAGCCGCGTCGGGTACATCGAGACAGGAGAGCCGGGGTATGCCACCCTCCGCGTGGGCGCCTGGCCGGACCCGCTCCTGCCGGACGCGCCATTCACACTGCGCGCCGGCGAACTTCAGCCCATCTGGCTGCGCCTCTACGTTCCCCCGGGCACGCCGAAAGGCGAGTACACGGGAACCGTCAGCGTCTCGGCGGGTGAGGAACGCTGCGAGATGTCCCTGAAACTGCGGGTCTTCGGTTTCGATCTGCCCCGCAGACAGCACCTCGCCACGCCATTCGGTTGCGCGGCCGGGGAGATCTCCCGCTGGTATACGGGTAGCAGCGACTACAAGGTGAATCTTCCGCCCGAAGTGTTCACTCGCTGGAATCAGTTCCTCCTGGATTACCGGGTCACTCCCACTGCGGTGGGCCAGTCATACGTCGGCGAAGTGGTGCGGGGAGATGGTACGCTCGCCCCGGACTACACGGTCAGCGACGCGTGCATGGAGGCTATTGTCGACCGCCTGCCGCCTCTGGGGGTGAGCATGGCGAGCGTGGGGCAGTTCGGCTGGCACGCCGCGAACGCGCAGGGGCTGGAGTACGTGCGGGATGTGGTGCATTCCGGGGAACGCGCGGGTCTGATGAAGTGGCCGAAGACCGATTCCTGGGCCTCATTGAGCCGCCCCATGGCAGGCCGCGAGTTGAGCCTTGCCGGCTGCAAGGCCTTCCGCTTCTGGGTGAAGCCGGAGACCGCGGACCTGGTGGGCGAGCGCGTCGTGGCCTTCGTGAACAACTCCCCGGACCGGTGGATCACCACGTTCACAGTCGCCGAAGAGAACTGGCATGAAGTCCGCATCCCCGTCTCGCAGTATCGCCATAACCAGACCGGGGAGGCCCTGAACCCGGACACACTGGCGGTGTGTGGCAACTTCCAGTTTGTGATCGACAAGAAGGACCGCCCGCTGCGCATCTACATTGATGATCTCGTGGCCGAGTGCGAGGGCCGTGACGTTGTCATCGACGACTTCGAACTGAAGACCGAGATCGCGGAGATCCAGAAACAGGTCGGGCAACAGATCGACCACTGGCGAGAGAAGGGCTGGCTGCTTTACGGGCATGTCTATGGTTGGGACGAAGCGCGTCCCGAGGAGTACGAAGCGGTGAGCACCGCCTACCGTAGGGTGCTGGAAGTCGTGCCCGACGCGCCCATCATGCAGACCTACTATACCAACCGGACGCCAGCCGACCTCAACGACACGGTGCGCATCTGGTGCGCGCTGACGGCAAACCAGGATGACCCCTTCTTCGAGGCGCGCCGGGCCGAAGGCGATGTCACCTGGCTCTACGTCTGCTGCGGTCCGAAGCCTCCTTACGCCAACTTCTTCATCGACCAGCCCGCCATCGACCACCGGGTGCTCTTCTGGCAGACCTGGCAGAAGGACTGTACGGGCTTTCTTTACTGGCGTGTCAACTACTGGTTCGGCCTACTGCCTGAACAGCCCGATGGGCAGCACTGGCCGGATGAGGCTGACTGGGACTGCCGGGACCTTGCGACCTACAAGGAGTTCAAGGTCAACGGTGATGGCTGGCTGATCTACCCCGGCCGGGACTTCGAACCCCTGTCATCGGTGCGCCTGGAGACGGTCCGCGACGGCATCGAGGACTACGAGTACCTGTGGCTGCTGCGGGAGCTTGATCCTGCGAACCCTCTCCTTCAGGTGGGTGAGGACATATCCCAAGACTACACCCATTTCAGCAAGGATCCGGGCGCGATGCTGCGGCGCCGGGAAGCGGTAGCCGGGGCGATTGAGGGTTTTGCCTGGCGCGCTACGGGTCAATAAGGTGTAAATTCCGGTTTCAGTCTTGTATCGGCCTTGACCGATGGTTAAGATATATCATGGCGAAATGGATAGATTGAGCCAGTCCATGTCCGATGGCGTCCATACTGCTGCTCTCCAGGAGGGGCAACCGTATGCGTAACGGCCTCATTCTGCTCGGACTGCTCGTGATTGCGTCGCTCGCGGAGGCGCAGGATTTTGACATTGGCGGCACCATCACATCATCCTTCCGTGACCTCGCTCTTCTCCCCACCCGCCTGACCTATTACAACCAGCACGAAGATGCTGCTACCGCCAGTTACACCTGCTGCAAGGTGCGCCAGGAGAAGGAGATCCAGGCGGCCATCGTCGCCAACGCCGCATTCCTGAACCGATTCTCGGGCACGCCGTACGCAGATGACACGTACATGCACTACGCGTACGTGTCCTCGTTCAGGCCCGAGTCCTTCCGCAACGAGGAATGGGGCTACCGCTGCCTGGTGCAGATGTTCCCTGATAGTGACCTCGCGGATGACGGGGCCTGGATGCTGGGTAATCTGTACCGCAAGGACTACGACCACGAACGGGCCATCAAGGTTTACGAGCATATCGTGAAGCAGTGGCCCCAGAGCACCTGGGCGGACGATGCGCTCATGGCGCTCGTGGAGGAGTACACCCACATCGAGGCCACCCGTGAGGCCCTCGATGCCCTGAACCAGCTGGCATACGACTACCCCAAGAGCGAATTCTGCTCCCGGGCGCTGACGATTCTCTCCCAGAAATACATGGAGGTTCAGGACTACCAGTCAGCGATCAACGCATGCAGCGACCTAATCCGGGACTTCCGCTACTGCGACTGCGCCGACGATGCGCAGATGCGCATCGCCGAATGCTATCGTCTGATGAACAGGCTCCCAGAAGCACTGGATGCTTACGAGAAGCTGATCAAGGACTGGTACGGCAGCGACCTGACCAACCAGGCCATGCGCGAGGCCAACAACCTCGTGCAGCGGCTGAACCCGGGGCGGGCGCCAGAGGAGCTGGACCTGTACGACACCCTGGCGTGGAACCCCGCGAAAGACGCAAAGGAGCTCTGGAACGGCGAGGCCAAGCACTATCAGAACAACGGCATGCACGAGATGGCCGTCGCCAAGTTCCGCGAGTTCATCGAAAAGTTCCCCGGCAATGACCTGTGGGACGACGCCTGGTATGAGATCGGACAGACCTACCTGCGCCAGGAGTTCTTGTTCAACGAGATCAACAAGGCGTCCGGCCCGGAAGACCTTGACCGCCTGAAAGAGGACTACCAGGCGTCCACCGGCGACCAGGGACCGGTCCCGGCGGACGGCTCGCTGAGCGCGCTCGACAAGGCGACCGAAGCTTTCGCGTACATCGCCAACAATCTCAAAGGAAGCTGCCTGCAGTGCAATGCTCTGGGCATGGTGGCCCGCTGCTACACGCCGTACGGGGACATTGACACCGGCCCTGTCACCGGTGACGCTGCGTACACCCACCAGGAGATCGTGATCCACTTCCCCTTCAACTCAACCCGGCTGCCTTTCTTCACAGACGGCGCAGTGCCGGTGTTCTCCTTCTGCAAGCTGATGAGTTTCTACGCGGACGAGAAGAACTGGGAGACCGCGCGGGAGATTTACCCGGAGCTTTCGGCCGAATACCCTGGCGTCTTCCCCGTTGGGCTGGAACAGGATAAGGACGCCTTCTACGAACTGATGAAGCTGTACAACCTGAAGGTCAGCTTCGCCTACTCCGAGATCAACCACCACATCAAGTACGCCATCGGCGTCTCCGACCTGATCCCGGAGGCCCACTACTTCCAGGCTGCGATGCTCATGGGCCAGGGCGAGTATGCCCGGGCGGCGGAACTGCTCGCGCCCCTCGCGGAGATGCAGGGCCATGATCTTGCCGCTCCAGCTCTTTACCTGTATGCCCAGGCCAATATCCGCCTCGGGCTGTGGGATGAGGCTCGGGCGGCCTTCGAATCGCTGGCTGTGGACTTCAAGGACTGTGGTCTCTCAGACGATGCCCGCATCTGCTGGGAGCAGTTCCAGGACGCCGCCACTAACCCGGGCAAGTACGACATGACCGAGATCACCAGGAAGGTCTACGAGCAGTTCGGAATTGTCCCGGCCAATATGGATGTTTTCATCGGCGATGGGTGTGTAGTGCTGGCGCCGTTCACGAGAGCGCCGCTCATGCGCATGTACAACATGCCGAACGTTTGGGACGAGGCGCAGCGGGTGCTCAAGGACTGGACTGGGGCGGAGAAAGCCGAGCGCGTCGTCATCGTGGTGGACCGCGGATGCGCCAGCACCCAGGGCAACCCGTTCAAGGTCCCCGGTTGCCAGATCAAGGACCCGCCGCAATGGGGCATGGGGCTCGTGAACATCGCGTCCAACGTGCTCGGTGAAGCCGTCCCGTTCCTGCGGGAAAACCAGGACCTTCTCGGCGGCGTGGCGGAGTTCGCGGCCGCGTCCCTCCAGTATGACCTCGTGACGGAGACCCGGGATGCCATCGGCAGCGCGGCCGCAGTCAAGCTGCCGCAGGAGGAAGTCGTTCGTGCCCGCGAGCGCGCACTCAAGTCACTGGATGAGTACGTGATTCAGGGCGAGGACGCTTCGCTGAACCGCAATGTGGTCGCGGGGATGATGTACGCCCTCCTGGACAGCAATGGGTTCAGCAAGTCACGCATGATCGACCGCGAGCCCTACCGCTCCTTCTTCGCGGCCCTGCGCGATGCACCCACCAAGGGATCGAGCAACGAGACCTTCGCCAGGGCCGTCAAGGCCACGTTCGGCGACGGTTGCGACCAGCAGCTCAAGGACTGGCGCCTGCCGGTGACCACTGTGGAGGCAAGCTCCCAGGCGCGCGAAGTCAAGATCGGGATGATCAGGTAGGCCAACCTCTTGTGCGGACTGAGGGAGGGCGATGGGAGTGGGCCTCGCCCTCCCTGTGCTTTGGGGCTGGAGCTACGCGAACCGCGGGTCTCCTGCCAGCGTCGTTTGCAGGAGAGATCCGCGACCGGTAACGGAGGACAGCGAACGTGAGCAGCGATAGACTGGATCGCCGGGACTTCGTGGAGACGGTGGCCCGCGGGGCAGCATGCATGGGGCTGGCGACCCTCGGCGGGACCGATCTCCTTGCCCGGCTCAGCGCCGGGGCCACCGTTACGGCGGTGGGCAATGTTTCGCAGCAAAGGGCCATGTACTGGCATGTGAAGGAGGGCAAGGAGACAGTCTGCGACCTCTGCCCGAGTCTCTGCGAGATACAGCCGGGGGAGCGCGGCACTTGCGGCGTGCGCGAGAACATCAACGGCTATTACACCTCGATGATCTATGCCCGTCCCTGCGAGATCCGCGCCGACGCCATGGAAAAGGGGCCCTTCCTCCACGTCCTGCCGGGCACCCAGACTCTCGCACTCGGGTTCGCCGGCTGCAATCTGGACTGCAAGTACTGCCAGAGCGCGTCCTTCGCCAAGGCCCGTCCCGAGGCGACGGACAACAAGACCCTCTCGGCGAAAGGCCTCGTCGAGCAGATGGTCAAGTACAAGTACCGCTCCCTGACCTTCACCTACAGCGAGCCCATGCAGGCCATCGAGTATGTCCTCGAGGCCGCCCAGCTTGCAAGGGCGAAGGGCATAAAGGTGGCGGTCCACACAGCTGCCCACTTCCTGCCCAGGCCTTTTGAGGACATGTGCAGCGTGATCGACTGCATCAACATTGACCTGAAGGGCTTCACCGAGGACTTCTACAAGCGCGTGACCGGGGGCTCGCTGGCGCCCGTTCTCGACAACATCAAGCGCGTCCGCAAATTCGGCCATCTGTGGCTGGAACTGACCAATCTCGTGGTGCCGGGGTACAACGACGGCGAGGCCGACTTCAAACGCATGTGCCAGTGGATCATCGACAACTGCGGCGCGGACACCCCTCTGCATGTGAGCAAGTTCTTCCCGCAGTACAAGTTTCGCAATGTACCGCCGACGCCGAATGACACCATCAAGAACCTGCGCAAGCTCGCATACCAGATGGGCATGCGCTACGTCTACGTCGGGAACATGCCGGGAGACCCCGGGGAGAGCACCTACTGCCCCAAGTGCGGCGTGAAGGTCATCAGCCGGGTCGGTTATGATGTAAAGTTCAACGAGTTCAACCACAAGACCGGAGTCTGCACGAGGTGCGGGCTGCAGATCCCGGGCCTGTGGGGATAGGCGCCGCATGTACGAAGCCCACATTCGGCCAGGAGACGACGCATGGATCGCAGACATTTCCTGCGCGCTACAGCATCGGCGGCATTCATCGCCGGGGCAGGTTCGCTCCCGTTTCGCGCCTGGGGGCAGGCCGGCAATTCCCGCGTTGTGGTGGTCCGGAACGTGGATATGGCCACCACAACAGAGGACACGGCCATCAAACGCATGTTGGCCGAGATGGTCCATGAAGGCGTCCGCGCCCTGGTTGGCGGCGATGTGACCCGTGAGGAGGCGTGGCAGACATTCCTCAAGCCCGGCGATGTCGTCGGGGTCAAGGTCAACGGAATCGCCCCACCGATGACCACGCATCCTGCTTTCGCGGACGCTGTGGCCGAAGGCGCCTCATTCTGCGGCATCACCGCCAACAACGTGATCGTCTTCGACAAGGAAGATCGCGACCTTGCCATGAGCGGGTTCACAATCAACCGTGGCGGCAATGACATCCAGTGCTACGGTACCGTGGGGCCCCAGGGCAGTGGGTTCATCGGCTACGAAGACCGTCAGACTTTCCGCCGCGACACCGCCTATCACCTCAGCAGAATCGTCTCCCGGCAATGCACCGCACTGGTGAACGTCCCCGTGATCAAGGACCATTCGTATGCGGGGATGACCTGCGCTCTCAAGAACCACTTCGGGTGCATCGACAACCCCAACCAGTTCCACAAGATCAGCAGTTGCAGCCCCGCCATCGTGGATGTGAACCGCGACCCCAACATTCTGAACAAGCAGCGTCTAGTCATCTGCGACGCCCGAGCCGTCCAGTACAACGGCGGGCCCTCCTTCAAGCCCCAGTTCCTCCAGCCCTACTACGCGATCCTCGTGTCGACCGACCCGGTGGCCGTGGACACCATCGCCATGGAGATCATCGAGATGTGCCGGCAGAAGAACGGCATGGAGTCGGTGATGAAGCACAAGAACCCGCCGCGCCACGTCGCTGAAGCCGCTCAGAATGATCTGGGGACCAACGACCGCGCGCGCATCGATCTGGTGGTGCGGGAACTGGGCAGCGGTAAGACCTGATCGCCTCGCGAGATCCGAACAGAGCCGCCTTCGGGCGGCTTCCCCGCGATTCCCTGCCACGCGCGCGGAAGGGCATCCCCTGGCGCGACTGGAATACCTCCCCGAGCACGTTCTCGACACCGTCTGCCGCAGCGGACCGTTACCACGACGAGGGACACCTGATGCGCATTCGATACGTCCTGACCGCACTTGCCGCCCTGTGTGTAACCTCATGCCTGGCCGGGACGATCTCCGGCCACGTGTTCGTCGACACCAATGATGACGGACAGTGGCAGGCCACCGATCAGGCTTGCGCCGGGGTCCTGGTGAGCGATGGCGTGGCGATCGTTACGACTGGGACAGATGGCGCCTACGCGCTTCAGTGCCCGGACGCCGCCCAGGTCGTTTTCATTGACAATCCCCCGAAGACCTGGCCGACCCGGGGCTTCTGGCGCCACCTCGAGACGGGCGCCGGCACTGCCGACTTCCCCTTGGCCGCGCAGGAGCAGAACTTGCCCTTCTACTTTGTGCACGGCACTGATCTGCACACCCGTCCGGACGTTGGGGAGCAGATGGCCGAGTACGTAGAGACGCTCAACAACCTCCCGGTGCCGGTCGCTTTCGTCGTGCACACGGGGGACCTTGTCGTGGATTCCGCGGCCGGGGAGACCCCCGGTGGGCGCCTGCTCTTCGAGGTGTATCGGAAGCAGATGGCTGATCTGCAACCTCCGCTGCTCAATCTTGCGGGGAACCACGAGCATGTCTCCTGGTACCGGCCCAGTTTCGACCCGGATGCGCCCGGTGTGGGCAAGAAGCTCTACCGCGAGATGTTCGGCCCGATGCACTATGCCTTCAGCTATGCCGGCGTGCGGTTTATCGCCCTCGATGGAACCGACTACTTCGACGGCGGACTGCAGTACAGCATGCCCGCGGGCTGCATCGCATGGCTGAGGGCCTACCTGGAGCGCGTCCCCATGGAAGACCGGTTGGTGCTCCTGTGCCACGAGCCGCTGTTCTCGCTGCCGCAGAAAGCGGAACTCGAGCAGATTCTGGCCGGGCGGAAGGTTGTGCTGTCGCTCTCCGGCCACTGGCACACGACCACACGCTCCAGCTTCGCGGGTGCGCCGGAGATCATCGGCGGCGCGGTGTCGTGGTCATGGCACGGCGCGATTCCCGCTCTCGATGCCATGGGCTACCACGTGGTCCGCATCAACGAGGACGGCTTCGACAGCGGTTTCGGGAACGCGCGGGAGAAGTGCTCCGTCACCTTCGCCCAGCCCACCGTGTACCAATCACTGGCGGGCCAGGTTTCGGTGAAGGCGCAGATTCTCGATCTCGCGAGAGAGGTCAATGGCGCGCGGATCGAGCTTGGCGGCGCTGCACAGGACGTGACCGAACTCGCGCAGGAGGGCCTCTACCGGGTGGCCACGGCTACACTGGACCTCTCGGCGGTGCCCGAGGGCTTCCATGACCTGCGAGTCACCATGAACGGCGAGGGCGGACCGTGGGTGGAGCAGCAGCCCAGGCTGGTGGCATCCGGGAACGTGGAGGAATTTACGCCGACCGGTCCCGCGACGCTCACGGCGGTCCTGCGCAAAGTGGATGCCGAGAACGCCATCAAGGTCAATGGGGAGCAGATCGGGATCACTCCCACCGATCCGGCCGCAGGGGCGGCGTTCAAGATGCAAGTCCCGGCGCGCCTGTTGCGACGCCTGAACCGCATCGAGTTCGAGAGCGCGCTGCTTGCCGACGGAAAGACCTACGACGACTTCACCGCCGAGCGGGTGACGCTGCAGTACGGTGACGCGAAGTACAGGGACCCACGCACCTTCTCCGGCGCCCAGGCCACGCTCAATGGCAAGCAACCCACCACCGGGCCGCTCTGGATCGACCTGACGTACCCGGTGCGATAGCCGGCGCCATTGGGGTGCATTCCGCGAATGTGGGCATGGGCACAGGTCAAGGGTATCATCGCCGAGAAGCGGCCGCATGCGGTCGCCACGATGGGCCCTGTGTCTTGTCCTGGCGCACCGTGGGGTCCCGTGCGCTGGACGACGCGCACACCCCACGGTTGGCGGGGAATGCATTCGGCCTGCTTTCGGCAAATGCACCAGCGCGTGCAGCAGTCACGCGGCGACCCAATTCCGAGGTGACATACATGCGGGCGGTTCGCATTGCGGCCGCGGGTGATCTGCGGCTGGTTGACGTCCCGGTTCCCGAACCAGGCCCCGGCGAGATCCTGGTGCGCGTTGGCTTCGCGGGTATCTGCTTCACGGACATCGAGGTTCTGAGGGGCAACCACGAGGCGTACCTGTCGGGGTGGGGAAGGTACCCCATCGTACCCGGGCACGAATGGGCCGGGCACGTTGCCGCCGTGGGCGACGGCGTGGTGGGTTTCGCGCCCGGCGATCTGGTCACCGGAGAGACGGGCATCGGCTGCATGCAATGCCCGCTGTGCCAGTCGGGCGCGTACAACTGCTGCCCGGATGTGGTGGAGACGGGCATTATCAACCGCGACGGCGCCATGCGCGAATACCACCTGCACCCGGCGCGATTCGCCCACAGAATGGACGGTCTTACTTCGCGACTCGGCGCGCTCGTTGAGCCGGCCTCAGTGGGCGTCTATGCATGCCGAAGGGCCGGCGTCGGGCCAGGCGACCGCGTGGTTGTCTGCGGCGGCGGAAGCATCGGGCAACTGTGCGCCCAGGCGGCCAGAGCATTGGGCGCGGAGCAGGTCGCGGTCACCTCGCGCAGCCGCGAGAAGCTCGACCTTGCGGTGCGCCTCGGGGCTGACGCCGCCATCAACGCCGCGCAGGAGGACGCGCGGAAGTGCGCGCGGGAACTCACCTCCGGCGACCTTTTCACCGTGGCCATCGAGGCCGCGGGAACAAGCGCGGCGCTGGATGACTGTCTCGCCCTGGCTGCGCCGCGCGGCCGGATTGCGCTCGTGGGCTATGCTGATGACGAGCCGTATGCGCATTCCCTCGCGAAGATCATCGGCGTCGAATTGTCCGTGATCGGCGTGCGCGGCAGCCCGGGAGTGTGGCCAGAGACCATCGCCATGGTCCGCGAGGGACGGCTGCAACTCGCCCCGCTCATCAGCCACGAGTACCCGCTTGGGCAGTACTCGGAAGCATTTGAGACCGCCTCGAAAGGCGGCCCCAATGTGCTGAAAGTGCTGCTGAATCTGGACGCGGGGTAGGCAGGGACTCTCCGCGATCAGTCCATCTCCACCGGCGGCCAGATGAGCGCGGCGTCCGTTGATATTGGCGCGCCGTCGAGCTCCACGTGCCGCCCCACCACCTTCAGCCGGCCCTGGCAGAACCACTGGATCGCCTGCGCATAGATCCGGTGCTCCTGCGCGAGAATCCTCGCCGCCAGCGTATCTCCGTCGTCACTCTGCAGGACTGGCACCGCAGCCTGGATGATGATGGGTCCTCGGTCGAACTCCTCATCCGCGAAATGCACCGTCGCGCCCGCAATCCGCACGCCGTAGTTGGCCGCATCCCGCTGGCCGTGAGTGCCTGGGAAAGAGGGGAGGAGCGCCGGGTGGATGTTCATCACGGCCCCCGGAAACGCGGTGAGCAGGTCCGGCGATATCTTCCGCATGTATCCGGCCATCGCGACCAGATCCACCCCGCGGCTGGTGAGGGCGGCCACGATGGTCCGGTTCGCCTCTGCCCACTCCGGAGTGCCCGTGCGCGGCACGTGGACATGTACGGCGTCGATCCCATGCTTGCGCGCACGATCAAGGCACCCTGCATCCGCGACATCGCTGATCACCACCACTACCTGGCCGCCAATCGCGCCTGCCTCGCAACGATCAATGATCGCCTGCAGATTGGTGCCCGAGCCCGATGCGAGCACGCCGATCCTGGTGCCGCTTGCCATGCTGACCTCCGAAATCCAGTCGGCCCCGACAAGGGTTTTGCCGCGGAGCCGGCGAACGACGCGCTGCATTGTCGCATACCTCGGCCCGGCAGGCAAGACGCCCTCTTGCCGTTGCGGAGGGCGCTTCCAGCGAGGGGATGACTATCTTGCCGCACCAGAAACTTGAGACCGACGTCTGCGTGATCGGTGGCGGAAGCGGAGGCATCGGGGCCGCGATCACCGCCGCCCGCCTGGGTGCGCGAGTGGTGCTGGTGGATCGCGACGCGTGGCTGGGAGGCACCACCACAAACGGCGGGGTGAGCGTCTGGCAGCCAAGCGTCTGTTGCGACGCGCTGTGCCGGGAGATATTCGACCGCACCCGTGCCCGGGGCGTGTCCACACTGGCGCGCGCCGGTCTCAGACCGGGCGCTGCGATGCCTGTGAAGCGCGACGATCCGGCTGCGGTGTACTGCTACAGCTTCACGCGGATGATCCCCTGGACGCCCCAGTTCTGCAACGGTTACGTGATCGGGTTCGATCCCGCGGGGTTCGACGCGACCATCCGGGAGATGCTCGACGAGACTGGGTGCTGCCGTGTGCTGGACCAGACCACCGTCACTGGGGTCGAAGTCGGCGCTCCGGGGAAGCTGACCCAGGTCATCGCAAGCCGTGGCCCCGATACGCTGTCCATCAGCGCGCACCAGTTCGTGGACTGTACGGGGGATGTGGAGGTCGCCCGGATGGCCGGTGTCACAACCCGCTGCGGCGAGGACCCGAAGGCCCTGTATGGCGAGCCCGGCGCGCCGCAGGAGGAATCGCCGCGGCTCAACGGGGTCACGCTCATGTATGCTATCGGCAGGGAACCGGGGCTTGCGCGACCCGGTGACTGCGAGGAGTACCGGGGCGGAGCGATCCATGGGTCGGCGGATATCGCGGAGCTTCCCGGCGACCGGTTCTCGGTGAACAACTGCTTCATGATCTCCGGCGACGAGGCCTACGCAATGGGCCTGGACCGCGCTTATGAGGTGCTGTCAAGGCGGATCTGGCTCTACTGGGACCTCACAAGATCGAACTACGGGCTCGATGGCTACAACATCGTCTGGGTGGCGCCGCGTCTGGGGCTGCGGGAGGGCCCGCGCATCGTAGGCAGGTACGTGCTCACCGAGCACGATATCCGGGCGGGCATGAAGGGGCAAAGGCACGAGGACATCGTGGCTGTCACCAGCCATGCGATGGACACCCATGGGACGAAAAGCTACTGTCTTGAAGGCCCCAACGGGCCCTTCGGAATCCCATTTCGGTGCCTGCAGACCAACGAACTCGAGAACCTGCTGGTGGCCTGCCGGGGCGCGTCTTTCTCGCATCTCGCGGCAAGCGCGGCGCGTCTTCAGAGGACGATGATCGAGATCGGCGTCGCAGCGGGGAAGGCTGCCGCGGGGGCAAACCCGGTGCCGCCACGAGAGCACTGGGACTACTGATTCACAGGCCCCGAGTGCCCTGACGGTGGAGGAGATACAGGAAGAAAGGGCACCCGAGCAGGCTGGTAATGATACCGATTGGCAACTCGGTAGGGGCCAGCGCCATACGCGCCGGAATGTCCGCCAGCACTAGCAACAGCGCTCCGGCAAGCGCGGATATGGGCAGGAGAACCCGGTGATCGGGCCCCACGATGAGACGGCAGACGTGGGGAATGATCAGGCCGACGAAGCCAATGATACCGCTCACCGCGACCGCCGACGCCGCCAACAGCGCCGAGAGCGCCAGCAGCCAGCGCTTGGTGCGCTGAACGTCGAGCCCCAGGTTCAGTGCGGCCTCATCGCCGAGAACCAGCACGTTGAGCGGCCTTGCCATCACCACCGCCACCACCAGCCCTATCACCAGTTGCGGAAGCAGCGCGTAGACGTGCAGCCAGCTTCGCCCTGACAGGCTGCCCAGCAGCCAGAAGATCACCCCCGGCTGCAGTTCATCCCGGCTCAGCATCAGAAATGACGTGATCGCCGAGACCAGCGAACCGATGGCAATTCCTGTGAGCAGGAGCGTGGCCGTATGCACGCGCCCGCCGCGCTGGGCAAGGACGTAGACCGTGACTGTGGCGGCCAGCGCCCCCGCGAAAGCGAGGATCGGCACCGCGGTGAATCCGGCGATGCGCAACTGGATGTTGAGCATCATCGCCGCCACCGCGCCCAGCGCCGCGCCACCGGACACGCCGACGATGTACGGGTCCGCCATGGCGTTCTGGAAGAGCGCTTGCATCACCGCTCCGGCAAGTGCGAGACTCGCGCCGACCAGGCACCCCAGCAAGACTCGGGGTAGGCGGATATCGAGCACGATGGTGTGGGCCGGGTCGCGTGGGTAGCTTTCCCCGAAGACCACACTGCGCGCGCCATCGCCCAGCGCATCAAGCACAACCGGCAGTGGCTGCCCGGACGGCCCGACCACAACCGCGACGATGCCTCCGGCCACCGTCCCAAGGGTGATTAGCAGAGCGACGAAGCAGTAGAAAACCCGGCGTCGTCTGCGCAGGCTCGTCATTCGGCGCCGACCTCCTGCGCGGTGAGAACCACATGCGGACGGCCAGTGAGGGGGTTCTTGCGTACCGGAACGCGCGTGCCGTACAACTCGGTCAGCCGATCTTCCGTGATCACGTCCTCGGGCGCGCCGTCGCCCACGATGAACCCCTCGGAGACGAGAACAATGCGACGGCAGAATTCAGCCGCCAGGTTCAAGTCGTGGGAGACCCAGATGACGGTCATGCCGCGCTCGGAATTGAGGGACAGGAGCAGGCGTCCGATCTCAAGCTGGTGGTTGATATCGAGATGGTTCGTGGGTTCATCCAACAGGAGCGCACGGGGCTCCTGGGCAAGGGCCCGGGCGATGACCACGCGCTGCAGTTCGCCCCCGCTCAGTTCGGTCACCGGCCGATCCGCCAGCTCAGCGCAGTCGGTGCGCTCCAGGGCCCAGGCGACCGCCTCGCGATCGTGGGAACCCAATCCCTGCATCAGTCCCAGGTGAGCGTGGCGGCCCATGGCCACCATATCCCGCACGCTGAAGGCGAAGCTGAGTGGCGAGTGCTGCTGGACCACGCCGACCAGGCGGGCGCGGTCCCGGGCGCGCATCCGGTGCACAGGACGACCAGCCAGCAGAACTTGCCCCGACGCCGGGTGCAGCGCGCCGCTGAGCCCGCGCAGAAGCGTGCTCTTCCCGGAACCATTGGGGCCGATGATGCCCACGAAATCGCCGGAGTACAGGCTCAGACTCACGCCGCTGAGCACCTCCACTCTGTCGTAGGCCATGTGCAGGTCCCGGCACTCGAAGAATGGCGGTTCAGGGCCGGTCATTCTCGGCCGCCTCGGGCGCATCAGGTGGGAAAAGATCGGGGTGCAGGATGGCGGCCAACTGCCGCAGGCCTTCAGCCAGTCGCGGGCCGGTGCGCGACACCAGGTCGCTGTGGATGAAGCCGATCCGACCAGACCTGACGGCACTCACCGTGGCCCATTGGGGATTGGCCTTCAGTTCGGCGATGTAGCTCTCCTGATCCTCCGGGGCGACGGACTGGTGGGCGCCGATCACCAACACATCGGGGTCCGCCGAGACCGCCATCTCCACGGAATACTGCTTCCAGGGGTTCTCGGTCTCGGCCGCTACATTGTGGGCGCCGCAGACCTTCATCATGTCGTCCAGATACGTGCCGGGGCCCGCGACGTGGAGCGGATCGAGCCAGATCACGAACAGGGCGCGGGGGCGCTTGTCTTCGGCGATGCCACTAACTTTCGCCTTGATCTCGTCGGCTGCGTCCTCCATCTCGCCGGCGACCCTCTCGCCGGCCTCCGGGACATTGCAGATCCGCGCGAGAGTGCGAACGTTCTCGACGACCTTGTCATAGCGTTCGGCATCCACCGCGTAGACGGTGATTCCGTTGCGTGCGAAGGCCTCCAATACGGGCTTGGGATTGCCCACCGTGGCCAGCACAAGATCAGGCTGGAGCGCGACAACCTTTTCCTCGCTGGGATCGATGATGCCGCCGACTTTCTCCTTGTCCTTCGCTTCAGGCGGATAATCACAGAAGCTGGTGACGCCAGCGACCCGGTCGCTCAGGCCCAGGGCGAAGAGCGTCTCGGTGATGGGCGGGCTGAGCGAGACGATGCGTTGTGGTGCAGCCTTGATCGTGACCTCGGTGCCCAGGTCGTCTTTCACAGTGAGGGGGTACGCGGTGGGGGAATCCAAGGCGTCTTCGGGAGGAGGCGCAGGGGCGGGTGCTGCGGATTCCATAGCGGTATCCGCGGACCTCCCGCATCCAGAAACCCAGAGGACGAGAAGACCTGCGACGACTACGAGGCTGCGAGAGATCCTGGCTGTCACGGTCAGCGATTCCCCTTACGGTGTTCAGCCCAGTCGGGCAGAGAGTGCGGCGATGTGATCGGGCGATGTCCCGCAGCAGCCGCCCACAACACGCGCGCCCGCGGCGATGAGATCCACCCCGAGATCGGCGAAGGCCTCCGGGCCCATGGGGAAGACGCTCTTGCCTTCCACAAGCTGCGGAATGCCCGCGTTGAACTTGGCCCACACCGGCAGGTCGGTGGCTGCCGCTGTTGCTTCGACCACGGCGCGCCAGCCCTCATTGCTCAGGTGGCCGCAGTTGGCGCCCACCAGTGTCGCGCCCTCTTGCGTGAGCGTTTCCGCGGCAATATCCGGCCGGATGCCCATCATTGTGGCAGGGCCGCGCGCCCCGTCGTCGTACGTCAGACAGGCGGCAACGGGGAGATCCGAGACAGACCGGACTGCCCTCAAGGCCGCGCGGATCTCCGTGAGGTCCGCGAAAGTCTCCAGCACGAAGCCGTCCGGGCCTGCTTCCAGCATGGCCTCGGCCTGCTGCCTGAACGAGTCCTCGAGGTCTTCCTCAGTGAGGGTGCTGGTCAGTCCGACCAGTTCGCCCGTGGGCCCGATTGAGCCGAACACGAGCACCTCTGGACCAGCGCCTTGGCGGCTCAGTTCAACTCCCGTGCGGTTGATCTCACGCCACTCGGCAATGCCGGCTTTCGCGAGCTTGATCGGCGATGCGCCGAAGGTGTTGGTCAGCACGAGCTCCGCGCCCGCGGCTGCATAGCAGGCGGCCACATTCGCCACGGCGTCGGGATGGCTCAGGCTCCAGGCGTCCGGCACGCCGCCGCTCAGGCCGCTTGCGGAAAGCTGGGTGCCCCAGGCGCCGTCGGCAAGAATGGTGCGCCCGGGTAGTCCGAGCAGGTCAGTCAGTTTCATTGCGGTCACTCCTCGCTTGCGCTCAGCCGGCATGGAAAAGACCGCTCGGTGAGAGCGGTCTTCATGTGCGGACAACCCTGGCGCCCGCCCTCGAGGAGCCATGGTTCTTCACGGTATCCTGACTTCCCGACCGGGCATCTGCTTCATGCGCGCCGGGTTACAGTTGCGGGGCAGCGCCGGACTTGCACCGGCTTCCCGTGGGCGGCGGATCGCCGCCGGTACGCTGATTGTCTGAGGGATAATATGCCCATTCCCGGCGGCTGTCAATCGCCGCGAATGGGCGTTCTCACGCCGTCTCTAGAGCCAGGCGTCAATGGCGGCGATGACCTTCTCGGGCGTGAAGCCGAAGTGGTCGGCGAGGGCCTGGTAGGGAGCGGACTCGCCGTAGCGATCCATGGCGATGATCAGACCGCAGCGCCCCACGTACTTCTCCCAGCCCATGGGACTGCCGGCCTCGATGGCTACACGCCGGGTGCCATCGGGAAGCACGGATGATCGGTACTCCTCCGATTGCTCCTCGAACACCTCCCAGCTCGGCATGCTGACTGCGCGAGCGGCCACGCCACGAGACTGCAGTTCTGTCGCGGCCGCCACGGCAAGATGGGCCTCGGAGCCGGTGCCGATAATGACGAGGGTCGGATCGCCTTCGCAGTCCAGCGCCACGTAAGCGCCGCGCTTGAGATCCATTGGGTCCAGACCGGCCGAGATGGTCGGGAGCTTCTGGCGGGTGAGGCACAGGAGTGTCGGTCCGGTAGTGCGTTCAAGAGCGATCATCCACGCAGCCGCTGTCTCGGGGCCGTCGGCGGGGCGAATGACCGTCACGTTCGGCATCGCGCGGAATGACGCCACGTGTTCGATGGGCTCGTGGGTCGGGCCGTCCTCGCCCACGAAGATGCTGTCATGGGTGAACACCAGGACGTTCGGAAGCTTGGAGATCGCTGCCACGCGAATGGATGGCCGCATGTAGTCGCTGAAGACCAAGAAAGTGCTTCCGTACGGCAGGATGCACCCATAAAGCGCCATCCCATTGCAGATGCCGCCCATGGCATGCTCGCGCACGCCGAACCGCAGGTTCTTCTGGTCGAACTGAAGCCGGGCTATGTCCCCGCTGCCCTTGATGAGGGTCTTGGTGGAAGGCGCGAGGTCGGCGGACCCGCCCAGCAGGGCCGGCACGTACTGGCTCACAACCTGGATCACCGCGCCGCCGTGATTCCGGGTGGCGTCTTCCTTGTCGCCCACGGCCTCCAGCAGCTTCGGGTAAAGGTCTTCGGGCACGGTGCGGTTCCACATGGCGTCCCAGACCGCGGCCAATTCAGCATCATTCGCGCGAAACGCGGCGAATGTTGCCTGCCAGGCTTCGTACGCCGGCAGGAGAGCCTCCGCGCGCTTTGCGAAGAG
>Ga0067045_1029388_pt1 | contig 21144 bp, 19 predicted proteins | sample TerdegcTABiofilm_FD_59184 | JGI IMG/M metagenome (GOLD analysis project Ga0067045, IMG submission 59184) | Combined Assembly of (Gp0054472, Gp0054536) Wastewater bioreactor microbial communities from Singapore -Terephthalate degrading...
CGGCCCGATAAACCGGGCGACATAGACAACATATAGACCTTATAAACCCCGCTCATCCGGCCTTTAGAGCCGAATACAAGGCTGAGATACTCGAACCGCCGAAGTCGCGGAGGTTGTTCAGCGGTTCCTTAAAAAAGTAAAATACAACCCATCCACCGGAAGCCCGCCGGAGGCTTCGGAACGACTCGCGAATGATTTCGATCGGAGCAATTCTGAGATGCAAGACAAGCTGTCTCATTTTCCCGACGAACTTTAGTATACTGACAGGGTATTCGGCGTCAACGGATTTGCGTCCGTGGACGGGTGGTTTTCAGATCGCTGGTTTAGGAGGGATGCCATGAAATCGAGCGTTGTGTGTGCGGTGTTGGCGGTCGGCCTGGTCGTTTTGGGTTGTTCCAAGGAACCGAAGGTCACGTTCAAGACCTATCCCGTCAAGATCACGATCACGCAAAAGGGCCAGCCTTTGCCGGGTGCGGATGTGCGGCTTCACCCCTTGGATCCCAATGGAAGAGGAGGGCAGGGCAAGACCGACATCTCCGGAGTGGCGGTGGTGAAGAGCTTCGGCGACGGGAACGCCATTGCGGAGGGGGCGATGGCGGGTAAATATAAGGTGCTCGTCTCCAAGATTCAGGCCCCGGTGACGCCCGAAGGCCAGGACTACGATCAGCTTCAGGCCCAGCAGGCCGCCGCCGACCCCTATGCCTCGGCTCCGAAACCGCTCCTGCCGCCGAGATACAACTCGTGGCAGGACACGCCGTTCGAATGCGAGGTCCAGGCTTCCGGCACCAATGAATTCTCGTTCGACATTCCCGAGTAATTCGGCTTCTCAGGCTTGGCGCTAGGGATCGGGCGAAAAAGGGACGCCCTGGATAAGAGGTCCCGTTTTTCGACCGACGCGGCAATTGCACCGGTGACGGTTCATCGGGAGGTCAGGCCGGCCGGCTGGGCTCTCGGTTCATGGTTTCCGGTCGTTGACACGCCGCCCTCGCAAACACCATACTAGGGCAACCTGACGCCGGGCGGAATCGCATCCGCCCGGCGGCAGGCGTGTCCGCGAGGAGAGCCGCGGGATCACGCGGTGTTGGGGACCTCATGCTTACGAGGGGAATGCGATGGCGGCCGATACTCATGCGATCGAGGAGCGGTATCAGCAGCGGCTGAAGCGTTACGTGGCGACCATGCGGAAGCAGAAGCCCGATATGGTGCCGATTCGGCCCTTCGTCGCTGAATTCACGGCGGTGTACGCGGGGTACACCATCCAGGAAGTGACCCACGACTACCGGAAGGCCCTGGATGCGGCGCTGCAATGTGCCCGAGATTTCGATTGGGACGCCGTGGTGGCCAACATGGTTTACGTGTGGACGGGTTTGGTGCAGGCCGTCAACCTGCGCTACTACAGCGTGCCCGGCGTGGATATCCCCGCGAATGTTCCCTTCCAATACCTCGAGCCGCCGGATGATAACGCGTGGATGCGGCCCGACGAGTACGACGCCCTGATCGAGGATCCGACGGGATTCCTGCTGAACGTCTGGCTTCCGCGGGTGTCGCGAGATGTGGTGCCGGAGGGACGGCCCAACACCTTCCGGAACAACATGTCGTTCTTGCTCGGCGGGATGGCGATGATGGATTATTTCGGGGCGTTGGGCGGCCAAGTCGCGCGACTTCGTAGGGAATGCGGCACGGTGTCGGCGATCTCCGGAATCCTCAAGGCCCCGTTCGACATCATCGCTGATAAGCTTCGCGGCTACCGGGGCTTGTGCATGGATATGTACCGGCAGCCCGACAAGGTCCTCAAGGCTTGCGAAGCGTTGACGCCGCACCTGTTTCACGTGGCCTTGTCCGGCGCCGACCCGGATAAGAACGTGCCGATCGGCTTGTGGATGCATCGCGGCTGCGTCCCCTTCCTTTCGCCGCAACAATTCGAGCGATTCTACTGGCCGTCGCTGAAAGAGATCATCGAGGCCCTTTGGGCGAAGGGACATCAGGTTCTGTTCTACGCCGAGGGCGAGTGGAACCCGAATCTGAAGTACATCGCACAACTGCCGGATCTCAGCATCGTGTACCACGTGGATCGCGGGGACATCTTCGAGGTGCACCGCGAAGTGGGACACAAGTTCTGCATCAGCGGCGGAATTCCCAACGACCTGCTGGCATTCGGAGCGCCGGACGACGTTCGGGCGTATTGCAAGAAGGTGCTGGACGGCGTGGCCCGGGACGGCGGCTACATCCTGGATGCGGGGGCCATCATGCAAAACGACACGAAGGTGGAAAATCTCCGCGCCCTGACCGAGGCGGCACGCGAATACGGAGTCTATTGAAACGTCCGACCGCAACACGGCGCCATGCCGCGGCGGAATCGGGGAGGACGCGGAGGTCGCCGGGGCCGCGCGGACCGGCAATGCCGGAAGCCCCGGACGAGGTCGCCGGGTTTTCGGCCGGGCGATCCATGAAAACGATCCTAAGAGGAGGGAGCGATGGACGGTGGCGAAATCTCAAAATCCGACAAAACCGCGGTGGTGAAACGTCCGCCGGGCACGTGTTTTCCGTGGGAGGAAAAGGTCAAAGACTTGCCGCCCATCCAGGGGGACGGCGAGCTTGTGAAGCGAGTGTGGCAGGACATCGACGCGCTGGGTTACATGTATATCTGGCAAGTTCTGCTGTCGTTTTGAGGCCGGCATGCGGCCGCCGATCCGGAATGAGGGGAATCATCAGGGATCGGGGGCCCTATTCTTCGGAGGGGAATTCTCATGGCGGAAAGCAGCTTGGCGGAGGCGATCGCGGTCTGCGATGAGCCGCGCGTGATGGAATTGTTGCGGACGCAATTGGCGGCCGGCGTTCCCGCGGGCGAGATCTTGAGCGAATGCAATCGCGGCATGATCGAATTGGGGAACCGCTTCAGTCGGGAAGAGTGCTTTCTGCCCGACTTGATGTTCGGCGGCATGATCATGAAGAACATCATGGCCGAGCTGGGGCCGCGGCTGGGACCGGGCGACGCCGAGAGCACGGCCCACAAGGCCGTCGCGGTGATCGGGACCGTGCAGCACGACGTGCACGATATCGGCAAGGACATCGTCGTCATGATGTTGCGGGGGGCCGGCTTCAAGGTGGTGGATCTGGGCGTGGACGCCCCTCCGGAGAAATTCGTGGAAGCCGTGCGCGAACATCGACCGGCGGTGGTGGGGATGAGCTTGCTCCTGACGACGTGCTATTCCTCGGTTGTGGCGACGGTGGAGGCGATCCGGGCGGCAGGGCTTCGCGACGGCTTATCGCTGATGGTCGGCGGCGCCGCGGCCAGCCAATTGCTGGCCGAAAAGGCGGGTTGCGACTTCTACGGTAAGACGGCCGCCGACGGCCTCCGGTTCGCTTGCCAAGCGGCGGGTATCGCCCAAGTGTAGTGGTGCCAGGACGTTCGGCGGGAGGGAATTCGACATCGACCCGCCGCGGCTCGCCGCGTCGCGCCGAACGCGTTGTTGCGCCCGGCCGACTGGGGCGCAGCAAGGGGCCCGCCGTGCGTTGAACGGAATCCGCTTCTAACCGGCGTGGCGGAGTTTGTTGCGCTACCTCTGAGCCTTGGCGGGTACTCCCGAGGGCCCACGCCACCCGCATGGTTACGCTTCCCCGACTCTCTTCCCGGTCAAGCCGCATTGACATTTCCGCTCGCTATTCGGTAGATAGCCGTTGGATTTCCGTCGGACTAGGGGGAGGGATCCCCAATTCGTCCAAGGCTCGGATCGCGCGCCGTAGGAAAGGATTTCGCGGCGACCATGGTTGAAGAGGAAACGCAGCAACAGCCGGAACAAGAGGTTCCGCAAGCCGGGCCGGGCGGTGAAGCCAAGACCGGGCCGGTCGTGAGGGGTGCTCTGCGCAAGTGGCGCTGGATCATCCTGGCGGGATCGGTTTCGGTGCTGGCCACCGGGGGCGTTACCGCCTATTTGCTGCTGACACGAGAGCCGACGGTGACGGCGGAGAGCATCTTGCAGGCACTGGCGGCCGAAGATTACGCCGGGGCAAAAGCGTCGGCGTCCAAGGTCCTCGATTCCGGTAACTCCGACGACGCGGCATATGGGGCGGCCATGTTCGCCTTGGGTGTCTGGCACTCGAAGGAAGGAGATCGCATCAGCGGTAACGAACAGAACCGCGAATATGCTCTGAGTGCCGCTTATCTCTCCGCCGCGGCGACGAGTGGGTTTCCCAAGGGCTGGGAAGCCGAAGGCAGGTTCCTGCTGGGACGCAGCCTGCACTTCTCCAATCGGTTCAGCGAAAGTCGCAATGAGCTTCGCGAGGCGGCTCGACTCGATCCCGCGTACCAACCGCGGGTCTTGTGGCTGCTGGCCGAGTCCTTCTTGCTGGATCGACAACCGAATCTGGAGGAGGCGTTGCGGAGCAACGGTCAGTTCTTGGAAATCCCCCGGTTGACGGTCGAGAGCCGTAACGCGGCCTATCGCCAGCGGGCCAGAATCCTGCTCGAGATGCGGCGCCCGGAGGAGGCGGACGAGACGCTGCGTCGCTTGAGTCCCACGGCGGCGCAGACCGCGGAAAGCGGCCTGTTGCGTGCCCAGGTCGCGCTCTTGACGGCGGAGCTGCTCGAACCGCTCGACTCTGCCGAGAAGCAGGCGAAATACCGCGAAAAAATGGCCGAGGCACAGGAGATTCTGGGCGGCGTGGAAAAGCAGGCTTTGGCTGACGATGCTCTCCTCGCTCAGGCCTCCTACCTGCGTGCGCGGAGTGCCGAGTTGTCCGGGGATTTCGACAACGCATTGAGTGGGTATGAGAAGACTTGGATTCGCTTTGCCGGACGTCCGGAGGCCTGGGCGGCCCGATTCCGCATGGCCCAATTGAATCGGCGACTGGGACGCGTCGAGCAAACGGTGGAAGGCCTGCGCGGCGTGCTGGGCGGGATCTCCGACGCGGACGCCTTCGTAAACCGCTGGGTTTCCTTAAATGAGGTTCGGGACGAAACTGCGGCGGCTCTCCGCCAGTATTTGGGGCAAGGGGAATTTGCCGCATCCCTGAGTCTTACGGAGCCCATGTCCCCGGTCTTCGCCGCCAGTGAGATTCACGCCTTTCGCGCCCAAGTTCACCGCGATTGGGCGCGACAATTGGTCAAACAAAGCGAGGGGCAGCCTGCGGGCAAGGTAGAGGGGTTGCTTAAGGAGGCGAGGCGGCACTTCCGATCGGCGGGTGACGAATTTACGCGATTGGCAAGGACGCGGGCGGCGACCAAGGCTTACCCCGAGGATTTATGGGACGCGGCCGACAGTTATTTGGCCGGATGGTCCTTCAGCCGGGCATCACGGGTGCTGCGAGAGTATCTGCGGAATGAGGCCAAGAAACGGAACTCGCTGGCCTTGCTGCGGCTGGGCGAATGCCTGCTGGCCATGGGCCGGCTGGACGAGGCCCTCTTGGTGCTCAATGAGTGTATCGAGTTCCACGCCAAGGACGCCGCCTCGTACGAGGCCAGATTGCTGGCCGCCCTCGCCTATCAGGAAAAGGCGGACTATGCGCAGGCGGAAAGCGTCCTGCTGCAAAACCTGAACGGCGAGTTGGCGCCGAGTAGCCGGGAGTGGCGAGCGTCCCTTTTCGCGTTGGGACACCTCTACTACGAGCAAAACAAGGATGCGGAGGCCGTGCCGCGTCTGGAGGAAGCCGTGACACGCTACCCGCAAGACGAACAGACGGCGCAGGCCCGCTACGAATTGGCCGAGATCTTTCGTCGGACGGCCGTCCAGGCGTTGGGATTGTCCTCGGACACCGCCTCGACGGCGGACGAAGCACGGCTTCCCCTTCGCCGCGATGCGCAGAACCGCCTCCTGGCGGCCAAGTTCCATTTTGAAGCCGTCCGCGAGACGATGAACGACCGCGCGAACCAGCGGCAACTGCTGAACCGGGAGTTGGTCCTGTTGCGAAACGCCTATTTCGGCTTGGGGGACGTGTGCTATCGGCTGGGACGGTTCACGGAGGCCCTGGAAGCCTATCATGCCGTGCTCAACCGCTTCCAATCCCGACCCGAGGTCTTGGAGGCGTATGCCCAAATCGTGCGTTGCTATCAAGCCATGGGGCGGGAAGAGGAATCGCGGATCGCCTTGGAGCAGGCCAAGATCGTGCTCCAGCGATTACCGAGAGATACGGATTTTGCGGCCGCCACGGTGTTGGACAACGCCGGCTGGATCGCGCGTTTTCAACGCTTGGAAAAGACTTTGCAATGAAGGCGCCGACGGCGGCCGGGCGGGATTTCGTCGGCTCTCAATTCGAACGCGGAAATGAACGACCTTTTCGTGCGGATGATGGACGCGATGCCTCAAACCTCCGGAATTGTCACCGAAGGCTGGAACTCCGCGGACCGCTTGGCGGAACTGGTTCGCGGGAAGCAGTCCTGCCTTGCGGAGTTGTTGAGCGTCTGTCGCAGGCAAGTGGAGCTGGTGGACGCGGGCGACATCGAGGGGTTGTTGGAGCTGCTCGCCTGGAAACAGCGTTACTTGCAGGAAATCCAAAGACTGGAGGCGGAGTTGGCTCCTTATCGACAGGAGTCGCCCGAGGTCCGGTTGTGGCGTTGCGAAGAATTGCGTCGAGAGACGGCGGGCAGGTTGCAGGACTGCCGCCGGCTCCTGGCGGAGATTCTAGAGATCGAGCGGCATTGCGAACAACGGATGATCGCTAGAAGAGAAGAGGTCGGCCGTCGCTTGCAAGAGGTACAGGACGCCGCGGAGGCGAGAAGGGCGTACGCTCGGCAAGAACGTGCCGGCCAAGACGCCGACGTCTTGTGGGAGGGCTGATCGTCCGGTGCGGTTCGTCGCGAAGCGCGGATGGCAAGGAGAATCGAGAGTCGATCGAGGCTTCGGGAAGGTTGGAAATATGGATGACGCAACCCCGCTGCGAATCGCGGCTGAAGCGACCCCGGCGGCGAACCCGGCCGCGGATTGGGTCTTACCCTCGGCCGAGGATGGATTGGGGGCCGTCTTGCAGGCCTGGCAGGCGGCGACGGTGCGCTTGGAAAAGACGCACGAGGCGCTCCGCGCCGAGGTCAAGCGCCTGACGGATGAATTGGAGCGCAAGAATCGTCAGTTGGCCCAAAAGGATCGCTTGGCCGACCTGGGCCGCATGGCCGCCCATATCGCTCACGAACTGCGGAACAGTTTGGTGCCCGTCGCGCTGTACGTCAGCCTCTTGCGGCGGCATTTGGAAGGGGATACGCAAGGCTTGGAAATCTTGGAGTGCATCGAGACCTCGCATCGCGCCGCGGAAAGCACGGTCACCGATCTCTTGCAATTCACGGCGGAGCGAGAACCCTGCCGGGAGCGGGTGTCGATCGGCGAGATTCTGAGATCGGTCGTGGCCGCGTTGCAAGCGCAGGCGGCGGCGCAGGGAGTGGAAATGATCGTGCAAACGGGGGGCGAGTTCGTCGTCAAAGTCGACCGCGAGATGTTGCGCCGCGCCGTGTTCAATCTGGTGTTGAATGCCTTGGATGCCATGCCGCAAGGCGGGCGTTTTGTACTGCGGGCGGTGAAGAACGAAGAGACGTGGCGCATTGAAGCCGAAGACTCCGGACCGGGATTGCAAGAAGAGGCTCTGCGCCGTGCATTCGAGCCGTTTTACACGACCAAGAACGGCGGCACCGGTCTGGGGTTGGCCATCGTCAGTCGGATCGTGGAACTTCACGGCGGGGAGGTGGACGTGGCGAACCGTCCCACCGGAGGAGCGCGTTTCACGCTGCTCTTTCCCAACCACGGCTTTGCCTGCGACGGCGGCGACTCGCAACGCGGTGGACGGCCACCGACGGAGCGCAGCGCGGCGTAAGATCCGGTTTGCCTACGAGCAAGGCGCCACGGTGATTGATAAGCAGAAATAGGCCGTCATCGGCTCGGGATCAACGATGAGGAAAGTTCGGCAACCATGAAACGCAAACAAGCGCTGGCGGCGGAGGCTTCCGGTCGAGGAGCGGTCTTGGTCGTGGACGATCATGCGGCCGCTCGGGCATCGGTCGCCGACGTGCTCCGCAGGTGCGGATACTTTGTAGGGGAATGTTCCAGCGGCGCCGAAGCGCTGCAAGCCCTCGACAAGGCGGATTACGATTGCATCATCACGGACCTGAAGATGCCGGGCATGTCCGGTTTGGAGTTGATCAAGCATCTCGAGCGCCGCCGCCTTCGCGCACGGATCATCATGGTCACCGCCTATGCCAGTGTGTCGTCGGCCGTGGCGGCGATGCGAATGGGGGCCTTCGACTACATCGAGAAACCGTTCGATTTGGAACAACTGGAAAGGCTGACGGCGGAGGCCGTGCGCCATGCCCGGTTGTTGCAAGACGGCGTCACCAAGCACGACGGCAAGTCCGTCGCCCTTGTCGCACCGCCGGTGATGATCGGAAATAGTCGGCCGATGATCGAGCTGCGGGCCAAGATCGAGCAGGTAGCCGCAACAAGCGAAACCGTCCTCATTACCGGGGAGAGCGGGACCGGAAAGGAGCTGGTCGCCAAGTGGATCCACGCCACCGGACCACGTCGCTACGGGCCGTTCGTCAGTGTGAATTGCCCGGCTTTGGCCCCGCATTTGATGGAAAGCGAACTTTTCGGGCATGAACGGGGTGCCTACACCGGCGCAGATTCCGCGCGGGCGGGCCGATTCGAAACGGCCGACGGGGGCACGCTCCTGTTGGATGAAGTGACGGAAATCGGTTTGCCGCTGCAAGCGAAATTGCTTCGCGTGTTGCAGGAAAAGACATTCGAACGGGTGGGATCGAGCGAAACGCGTTGCGTGGACGTCCGGGTGATTGCCGCGACGAATCGCGACTTGAAGCGCGAGGCGGCGGAGGGGGCGTTCCGCGCGGACCTATACTATCGGCTCGCCGTCTTGCCGATCGAAGTGCCTCCATTGCGCGAGCGAAAAGAGGACCTCCCGGAATTGATCGCGCACTTCCGCTCGCGCTGCCAAGAGCGTCTGGGGCGAGAGGTTCCCGAGATCGAGCGATCCGCTCTGGAGGTTCTGGCGGAGCATGATTGGCCGGGCAACGTGCGAGAATTGGAGAATCTCGTTACGCGCCTGTGCGTTTTGGAGAATACGCCTCGTATCTCCGCGGACCGATTGCGCAAATGGTTGCCGGCGGAGTCGCAGTCGCGGTCCGGTCCCTTGCCCGAAATTCCGGTGGGAACGACCATTCCGGAGATGGAACGGCAATTGATCGAGAGAACCCTGGAGCAATTCGGCGGCCATCGTTCCAAGGCGGCGAAGGCATTGGGAATCGGCGTCCGCACCTTGACGGATCGGCTGCGGCAATACGGCTATGCTCCACGGACGAAAGAGTTTCGGAAAGCGGGTTGAAGGCGGCTTCGCTCCGTGAAGACGCGAGATCGGCCTTTGGGAAAGAGACCGGCTCCCAATCGGCGGAGACGGTGAAGAGGATTCGGCAGAAGTCGCCGTTCGTTTCGGCGAGAAGTGCCGATTCGCCTGCGAAGCGGCGACCGAGCAGGCCGATCGAACGCGCAGTTGACGGTGACGCAAGGTCTGAATTCGGAAGAGGTTCGGCATGCGTTGCGAGGACATGCCGAGCCGGCCGAGCGCATTGGGAACGGGGATTGCAACACGCGGCCTCCGCGAGCGATGAGCGGAGCGGTCGTCGATCGGAGAGGGAGAAATCACCGTCCGGAATGTCCCGACAAGTGGAACGATTTTCGACCCGGCTAAGGCGGGAACTTGAGCATGATTTCGAAATTGTTCGAGTCGACCACGATTCCCATCTTGGAACAAGTCGTCGCGTTCGCTCAAGCTCGCCATACCGTATTGGCCGGGAACTTGGCGAATATCGACACGCCGGGGTACACGGCACGAGACCTGCCGGTAGGTTCCTTCCAAGCGGAGCTGCGAAAACAGATCGAGGCGCGGCATCGGCCCGCCGCCCTGTCTCCCGGCGACGCCCGGTATTTGGACGCCGCGCGAGAGCAGGCCCCCGCCTCCGAACGCTGGGCCGATCAGACCAAGACGCTGCTCCGTCACGACGGAAACAATGTCACCGTCGAGCACCAAGTGAGCGAGATGGTAAAGAACCAAATGCAGCACAACGCGGCCCTGGCGGTGATGAACAGTCAGTTTCGTTTACTCTTGACGGCGATTGGCGAAAAGGTGTAAAGACTGTTCGCTCGGCAAAGGCGTGCGATCGGGAATGGATCGGTGTAGGTGGGGCAAGATCGGGTGCGGCGATAAGGGAGCGGCTTCATGTTCTCGGCCCTTGATATCAGTACCAGCGCCTTGGTGGCGCAGCGTACCCGGATGACGGCGATTGCCGGCAACATCGCGAACGTGACGACGACGCACAACGAGGCGGGAGAGCCTCAACCTTACCAGCCCCGATACGTGGTCTTCCAAGCGGATCCCGGCGTCGGCGCCCACGGCGCGGCGGGAGTGCGCGTAGCCGCGGTCAAGGCGGACACGGAAGTCCAGCCGCGCTACAAGTATGAGCCGGGGCATCCGGACGCCATCCGCGAGGGGCCGTGGAAAGGGTATGTGGCTTATCCGGACATCAACATCATGACCGAGTTTACCGACGCCCTGGAGGCCGCCCGGGCCTACGAAGCGAATCTTGGGGCGATCGAGGTGACGAAGGACATGGCCCAGCAGACGTTGAGGATCCTGGCCTGATGAACGCGATTGGACCGATGCGACCTACGGGGATTGCGCCCCCGGCGGCGGGGTTGCAGGCGAAGCCGGGCGGCGGCGCCGAGGGCTTCAAGGACATTCTGCTGCAGTCCGTGCGTGAGGCGAATGCCCTTCAGCAAGAGGCGGATGCCGCCGTGGAGCGCATGGCGGCAGGCGAGGATGTGACGACCGCCGAGGTGCTGACGGCCGTACAGAAGGCCGACATCGCCTTCAAATTGATGATGCAGATTCGCAACAAGCTGGTCCAGGCGTATCAGGAGTTGCAGGCCGTACGTGTGTAAACGATACAGACTCGATCGGCGATCTTTGAACGATAACGGAGGGGAGTCCACGGATGGACTTCATCAACAAGGCCTGGGATCAGCTTCGCGACGTCTTCTCCTCCATGACGCCGGGGGCGAGAATCACGTCCGCCTTGCTTCTGGCGGTGGTGGTGATCAGCCTGGGCTACCTTTTCATGCACGGCGGATCCGGGCCTGACAGCTATCTGCTGAACGGAGAGTATTTCACTCCGGCCGACCTGCCCGCGATGGAAGCCGCCTTCGCCGCCAAGGGACTGAATGACTACCGAGTGGAGGGAACACGAATCCGAGTCCCTCGGGCTCAGCAGGATAAATACATGGCCGCTTTGGCCGAGGGCAACGCCCTGCCGTACAACTATCTCGACATCATGGAGCGGACGTTGAAAGAGTCCGGCTCCTTCGAGAGCCGCTTCAAGCTGGAGGAGCGGATGAAGGTGGCTCTGCAAAAGGAATTGTCGCGGGTCATCAGCCAAATGGCGGGCGTGCAAAGCGCCGTCGTGATGTTCGATCGAGCGACGCGAGGCGGTCTTCAGAGAGAAACGGTGACCACGGCGGGGGTGGCCGTCAAACCGGTGGGCGGGCAGGAGTTGCCCGACAACATCGTAAGATCCATCCGCTACTATGTCGCGCGGAGCATCGGCGGCCTCAAGCCCGAGGATGTCGTCGTCACCAACATGGATACCGGCGCCAATTACTACGCCTCACCCGATAACGATCCCCAAGATGCGGCCGGGTTCTATGCCGTCAAACGATCGTGGGATTCGTACTTTGCCTCGCAAGTCCGCGCGGCTTTGGGTTACGTGCCGGGCGTGCTGGTGAGCTGCAATGTGGAACTCGATCCCACGCGTTCCATGACCCAGGAGCAAGTGAAACTCGATCCCAAGGTTGTGCCGTTGGACGTGACCGAGGATAGTCGCACCCGGCAATCGGAGGGAGGGCAGGGGGGACGCGTAGGATACGTGGCGCAAGGCAATACGCCGCGATCCTTGAACGCAGGCGCTGCGAGCAGTCCTACCGAAACCGAAGAGGAGACCCGGCGGACGGAGCGAAACGCCGTGGGGCAAACGGTGGTGCGTCAAGAGACGGCGGGATATCCGATCAAAAAGGTCTCGGTGTCCGTGGCCGTTCCCGCCGGTTACTTCCGTAAGGTGTGGCTGCAATCGCAACCTGCCGACCCGAATAACGCCGGCGCTCCGAAGGAGCCGACTTCGCAGGAATTGGAAAAAATCCGCACCGACGAACTGGCCAAGATTCGCACGCACGTATTGACCCTCCTGCCGCAGGCACAAGACGGCACGGACCCCAATCAGCTCGTCACCATTACCGATTTCATGGATATGCCGACCGTCGAGCCGACGCCCCCCGGCATGGGCGAGCAGGTACTGGAATTCGTGGGTCGATACTGGACGACCTTGGGCCTGATGGGGCTGGCTCTGGTGAGTTTGGTGGTACTGCGTTCCACGGTTCAGAGCCGAGCCGAATCCACGCATCCGGCCGGATCGTTGAACCTCGCGGCGGCCTCGCGGGCTGAGGAGCAGGAAGCCGCGGAAGCCGGCGGAGAATCGAAAGCGAAGAAAGCCTGGAAAGACGGCGGCAGCAAATCCCTCCGAGACGAACTGGCGGAATTGGTCGCGGAAGATCCCGAAACGGCCGCCAATATCTTGAAGACGTGGATCGGCAATCCCGTGTGAGGCGAAGCAACTCAGGAGGCCGTTTGAGCGGATGGCGCCGCGAGAGTATCCGACGCCTGCCCTTTCGAGGAGGAGCGTGGAAACGGAGAGGAGGCGGAAATGACGGGATTGCGAAAGGCGGCCGTCTTGATCGATACGCTGGATCCCGCGGCGGCGGATTTGCTCTTGGAACGGCTCTCTCCCGGCGAGGCCGAGAAGATACGAAGCGCATGGATGGACTTGGGGGTGATTTCGCCGCAGGAGCGAAGGCAAGTCTTGGATGAGTTCCGGCAAATGGTGCCGACGATCGTGCAATTCCGCTTGGAAGGCAAGGAAGCGCCGCGATCGCCGACGGCGGGTTTGCTCGCGGCGAAGACCGCCGGACGGGAGTCGCCGAAGACCGGAGGAGACGAGGTTTCGAACGGCGAGACCCGGGATCGTCCCTTCCGCACGCTGCTCGACGCGGAGGCCGACAAAGTGGCCGGAATCTTGCTCAACGAGCGGCCGCAAACCGTTGCGCTGGTCTTGTCGCATCTTCCGCCCCAGCAATCGGGTGCGGTGCTGGTCCGATTGCCGCCGACCCTGCAAGTGGAGGTCATGCGGCGGTTGGTGGATCTCGAGGAGACGGATCCGGAAGTCCTCAAGGAGGTGGATCGAGCCTTGCAGGCCAAGCTCTCGGATGTGGTGGCCATGCAGCGCCGTCGCGTGGCGGGCTGGTCCGCCGTGGCGGGGATTTTGCAAAACGCCCCGCAACCGGTGGGCGACCGGCTGCTCCATACGATCTCCCAATTGGCGCCGGACCTGGCTGATCGTCTGCCGGCGGCTCCGTTTTTTGAATTCAATCACCTGATTCGGTTCGATGATCTCTCGCTAGGCGTGATCTTCGAGCAAGTCGACTTGGCGGTTGCGGTGTTGGCTTTGTGGGGGACGCCCTTGGGTTTTCAGGAACGGGTCCTGGCCCAATTGCCGTCGGACCAAGCGGATCGTGTCCGGCGCGAAATGGCGGAACTGGGGCCGATACGTTTGAGCGACGTCGAGGAGGCCCGGCGGCGCGTCGCGGAGATCGCTCGCCGGTTGGCCGCCCGGCAACGCGTCCGCGTGCCGCCCGAACTGAGACATCTCCGCATGCCGGGAGCGGCGGCGGGTGGAGCGACCGCCGATCGTAGCGGCGACGGCGGTCCGCGTCCGGGTGAGAGGGCGACTTTTGTGCGCGAGGTCGCATGACCTGGTCCCGCCGCGGTATCGGCCGGGGCGGGTGATTCGGGCATCGGATGGGTGGTGGCAATCATGGCAACGGTGATCAAGTCGGGCGATTCCTCGGCGGCGCAAGAGACCGTGCCCTTCAATTTTGAAGACCTCAGCGTCCGAGCAAGGAAATACCTGGAAGGCATTCGGGGGGAGGCCGCCAAGATCATCGCGTCGGCTCATAAGGAAGCGGTAGCCATTCGCAAACGCGCGGAGGAGGAGGGCCGCGCGGCCGCGCGGCAAGAGTCGGTAAAGATCGCCGTCGCGGATTTGGAACGCAAGCTCGTAACCCTTCTCCCCGCCTTGCGCGAAGCGGTGCGGCAGATCGAGGATGCCAAGCAGAACTTTCTTTCCCAGTGGGAGAAAGGGGCGGTGCGACTGGCGGGGGCCATCGCCGCGAAATTGGTGCGACGAGAAGTGGAGCGAGATCCCCAAGTGCCTTGGCCGCTTGTGCGCGAGGCCTTGGAGCTGGCCGCGGGCGCTCCGCACTTGCGGTTGAGGCTGCACCCCCTCGATCATGCCGCCTTGGCACCGCAAGCCGAAAAATTGTTGAGGGAATTGGCCCCGGCGGCGAAGGCCGAGATCGTATCCGACGAAGCGATCACTCGCGGAGGCTGCCGCGTGGAGACTCAATTCAGCGTCATCGATCAGCAATTCGAGCGGCAATTGGCCAGGATCGAAGAGGAATTGACGGGAGCTTGACGAACGGCCGGAGATCGTGCGGAAAAGACGTCGCGCCTATCGCAACAGCGGCTGCCGTCGCGATGGGGATGGGATGGTAAGCCATGGACTGGGTGGAACAATTGCGACCGATCATGACGGCGGAAGTGCGGGGGACGGTGGTCCAGACCGTCGGGATCACCGTCGCTGCGGCCGGATTTCCCGCCCCCATCGGTGCGATTGCCGAGATCGAGCGCCAGGGGACCGGCCCCATCCGGGCCGAAGTCGTTGGATTCAAGAATGATTTGACGCTCTTGTTTCCCTATGGCGATCGACAAGGAGTTCGCCACGGCAATGTCGTGCGACTGGCGAAGACCGTCCGCTGGTTGCGGGTAGGACCCGGGTTGTTGGGCAGGGTGATCAATGCCGAAGGGTTCGCCGTGGACGGCAAGCCGCAGCCGCTCCTTTCCGATCGAGTCCATTATGACGCCGCTCCGCCGCATCCGTGCAGCCGGCCGCGAATCGACGAGCCGTTGCCGACGGGGATTCGCGTGATCGACGGATGCTTGACGTGCGGGAAGGGGCAGCGCCTGGGGATTTTCTCCGCGGCCGGGGTGGGAAAAAGCGTGTTGCTTGGGATGATGGCCAAGTACACCGCCGCCGACGTCAACGTCATCGCGCTGATCGGTGAGCGGGGCCGGGAGGTCAACGACTTTTTGGAACGCGACCTCGGCCCCGAGGGGCTTGCCAAGAGCGTCGTGGTGGTGGCGACCAGCAATGAGCCGGCGGTGCTCCGGGTGCAGGCCGCGCTGGCCGCCTCCGCCATTGCCGAGTATTTCCGCGATCAAGGGAAGGACGTCTTGCTGCTGATGGACTCACTCACGCGTTTCGCCCTGGCGCAGCGCGAGATCGGGTTGGCGGCCGGTGAACCGCCGACCACCAAGGGGTACACTCCCAGCGTCTTCGCCTTGCTGCCGCGGCTGGTGGAGAGGGCGGGCAGGAGTCCGGCGGGCGCCATTACCGGATTCTACACCGTCTTGGTCGAGGGGGATGACCCGAACGAACCGGTGGCGGACGCCGTTCGCGGGTTGTTGGACGGGCATATCTGGCTGTCGCGAAAACTGGCGGGCAAGGGACATTTTCCGGCCGTGGATCTGACGGCAAGCCTCAGCCGCTTGATGCCGGACATCGTCCCCCCCGAACACAATCGGGCGGCACTAAAGCTGCGCGAGTTGCTGGCCGCCTACCGCGATCACGAGGACTTGATTTCCATCGGTGCTTACCGCCGCGGCGGCAATCCCCTGGTCGATGCCGCCTTGGCCATGCGCGACGACATCGACGCGTTCTTGCGGCAGGATATGGGGGACCGCGCCGAATACTCCCAAACGGCGGCCCGACTCATGCAATTGGCCGAGCAAATCGCGAACGCCGCGGCCGGATCGGCGGCGCAGCGACCGGAAATGAATGGTCAAGGCGGCGGCGTGAATTCCGGCGCCGTCCCCGCGACCGGCGGCGGACCGCAAACCGCGAGGCAGCTGAACGGTCCTACGAGCGCTCGGGTCAATGACAGCGGCGGGGCGGGCACCGTGAGGCAGGGCCGATCGCCGGGTGCCGGCGCGCCGAACGCTCAGCCCCTGGGATCGGCCGGGCCGCGCTGAACCGAAAAACCCTAAGCGGAAGTCGTGGATGAGAAGAGGTTACGAAAACGCAAACCGGCCCTAAACGACGCGTGCGCCGGGCCGAACGGAATACCCGATGGCGAGCTTCCGTTTTCGATTGCAGACGATCTTACGGTTACGCGAAAACGAGCGGGATGACCGCCGCAGGGAGTTGGGTCAGGCACTTCAAGCCAAGCAGGTTTTGGAGGAGTATGAGCGCCGGATGGCGGCCGAGTGGGAGAGTTTGAACGTCCGGCTCCGCGACTGTTCCCGTGCCGGGGAGGTCCAAGTGGATCTGATGCTGCACTTGCGCCGTTATCAAATGACGGTGGCCGCCCAACGGGAAGTCCTGAAACAGCAAATGGCGCAGGTGGAGGAGGAAATCGAGCGTAGGCGGGAACGCCTGGCGGAGGCCGATCGGCAGGTCCGCGTGCTGGAAATGCTGCGCGATCGACGGTTCGAGGAATACCGACGCGAAGAGGATCGCTTGGAAACCAAGATGTTGGACGAAGTCGGAAGTCGTTCGGCGGTGCATGAGGTCGATCCGTGATTCGTATCGTGGAGGCTCTGGGGGCGCTGGCGGTGTATTTCCTGGCGGCCTTGGCCCTGGGCACGATCATCGTCTGCGTTCATGTGTGGCTGGCCTGGAAGGTGACGCCCCAGCGCGTGACGCAAGCCTTGGACGTCATTCGTGGGAGGTCGCTTCCCGCCGCCGTGAATGCATCTCTGCCGGAGCCTGCGGAGCCCGCCGAGGAGCCTTCGTACGAAGCCATCTTGCAACGTCGCGCCCTAGCCTATCGAGACTTGGAGCTGAAGGCCCTCGCTCTGCAAAACCTCCAAGATCAGCTTCGGGTCGAGGAGACGCGATTTAGCGAAAAGGAAAAACTACTAGCCAAGCGAGAACAGTCCTTCCAAGAGAAGGTCCAAGCCGTTGAGGATGAATCCGTCACCGCCGGGCGCGAGACGGTGCGACGCACGCTGGAGACCGTCAAGCCCGCGCAAGCCAAGTGGCTCCTCTTGGACATGTTGAACAAGGGGGAGGAGCGGGAAGTGGTGGCACTGCTTGCGGAGATGAACGATTCGAAACGCGGCAAGATCATTTCCGAGTTTCGGACCCCGGAAGAAACGGACAAGATTGCCGAGGTGCTCCGCCTGCTGCGGGAGGGGGGCGTGATGGCCGAAGTCGCCGGGGCGCAGGCAGCCTCGCCGTAACTGCTATTAGGAGTACGGACACATGGCGGAAATCTCGGTGGATCGCGGCAAGGTCGGGGTGGAACGCCTACAGGTCACCTTCGCGCAGCCGGGCGGCAAGCTATTCGGAACGGATTCCGCCTTTGCGGAACTCTTGCAGACGCGCGTAAAGGATTCCCCGCGGCAGGCATCCGCGGCCCGGCCGGACGAGAGATCCACGGGATCGCAACCCGAGACGTCGGACATCTCGTCGTCGCGGGCGGATCGCGAGCCTCGCAAGGCGGAAGAAGCCGAAGACGAATCGGAGAACGAGGAAGAGGCGGAAGCTGTCCGTGCCGAACCGTCATCGAGGACGTCGGGAGATGATTCCGAGGCTTCCGACCAAGCCGTCTCCATGGACGCGAAACAGCGGGGAGAAGATTCGGAGTCGCTAAGGGAGGCATTGGATGCGGCCCCGGTTGATCGTGACGAACTGCCGGCGACCGAAGAGGGGAGCCGTCCGCCGACAGCGGCCCATGCCGTCGAGGATTCGACCCGGCTCGCCTCCCACGGTGAAAGCGGGCTTCGAGCGGAGCCTTCACCCTCGCGGGATTCGGAGCCCGCGATGGCAGTCGAAACGAAGGGAGACGGCGTCAAGGGACCGGCGACCACGGAAGTCGGAGTTGCGAGCGAGACCGCCGCGATGGGAAGCTCTGCCGTGCGCCAAGCCGTCGGCAGTGCCAAGGATTCGGCGGATTGGCGGAAGCTCAAGGGCGATGGGAGCGATCGACCTCCGACGGATCGAAACGACCCCGTGGTCGAAGAAAAACACCCCGATGCTCAGGTTAAGGAAGACGCGGGAAAAAAGGCGGAAGCGCCATCGGCTCCGGTTTTGGATGCGACCGGTGACTCCGTATCCCAGCTTGGAAGGAATGAGCGCGGCACCACCGAAGAATCACGCACCGCGGAGCGAGCTCGGGGTCGGGGAAAACGGCAAGTTCAGAAGGGCGATGTGAAAAACGAGGACGGCGGCGACCGGTTCCAGCCGGCGAGAGTCATGCAGGGCACGCCGCTGGGACCTGCGGACAAGCCGGCGGCCGCGCAAAACGTCGCGCCGGTTCTGGGAGACATCGGGGCTTCACCGGCCGCGCCCGGGGCTGCGAACGCGGCTCCCGCGGTTGCGGCCACGGAATCGAATGCAGCGAGGTCCGATCCTGTGATGGCGGGGACAGGGAATACGAAGACGGACTCCGGGCCGACGGGTTACGAATCGCAGGCGACACCGCCGGGGCGGAACGGCGAGGGTTCTCGGACCAATATCGATGCGGCGGATCGCGCGCGTTTCGTGCAGCGGGTGTCTCAGGCTTTTCGCGCGGCCAACGAGCGGGGCGGCCATGTCCGGTTGCGGCTGCATCCGCCCGAATTAGGCTCGCTCCGAGTCGAACTGAAGATTGCCGACGGCGTGATGTCGGCGCGCATGGAGGCGGAATCGGCCGCCGCTCGCGACCTGTTGGCCGAACACCTTCCGCTCTTGCGGCAACGATTGGCCGATCACGGTATCCGCGTGGAGCGGTTCGAGTTGGACTTGATGGGGCAGGGCGGACAAGACGCATCGCAGCAGGCCTTTCAACCGCCCTCGGACGGGCAGGGGAGGCGGCATCACGAAATGGGGACTTCCAGGCGGAGGGCGCAGGCCGTCGAGCCGCCGGGCCGCGCGGACGGAACTGCGGTGGGAGTGCGGACCGCGAATGGAATCGACGTCCTCATCTGATGGCCGGTAGGACTGCGTAAGCAAACGTCTCGCGACGGAGATTGGGAGTAGAAACATGCAAACGTCCGCGGTGAACATCAAGGGACAGCTCGGGGCCCAAAACCCGAATGGGAACGATGCCTTTCGCAATCTCGACCTGAATTCTTTCTTGTCGATGATGATCGCGGAGCTGCAAAATCAAGACCCGCTCAATCCCATGGATAACGCCCAGCTCTTGCAGCAGGTCAGCCAGATTCGCGAAATCGAGTCCAACCTGCGCTTGGTCTCCACGTTGGAGAGCATGGGGCGATCGCAGAACCTCACGGCGGCCGCCGGGCTGATCGACAAGACGATTCGCGGATTGACGGAATCCGGCGATGCCGTGGAAGGGCGAGTGGAACGCGTCAGTGTAAACGAGAACGAGGTTTATTTGCACATCGGTGACAAGAAAGTGCCTTCCAAGAACGTAAGTGAAGTGATTGCCCGGCAATCCGATGCGACACTGGCGGAGTTGCTCGGGCTATGAGCATGGAAGCGCACCGTTCGCCGCGGCTGCGGCTCCTAGAAAAGACTTGCTTTCCATGAAAGTACGCCGGGCGGTTTGATTGATTCCAGGGGGAAACCAACGGAAACGGAGGAACGAACATGGGATTGGCATCGGCCTTAACGACGGCCTTGACCGGCCTGACGGCGTCGGAAACCACGATCGACGTGGTCGGCAATAACTTGGCGAACTCGAACACGGTGGGGTTCAAGGCCTCCAACGTTGCGTTTGCCACGCAGTTTCTGCAAACACTCGCTTTGGGGGCCATGCCCACGGAAGACATGGGCGGCACCAATCCCAGGCAAATCGGCTTGGGAACCATGGTGGCCGACATCACTCCCAATTTCAATCAAGGCACGATTGAAATCAGCTCCAATCCCACGGATATGGCGATTCAAGGAGACGGTTTTTTCATCGTGGAAGGGCAGCAGAATGAACGACTGTACACCCGCAACGGCATCTTCAAATTGAATTCCGCCAACGAGCTGGTCACGATTACCGGCAATCGCGTGTTGGGTTACGGGATCGACGACAATTTCGAGGTTCAGAGAACGGACCTTGCGTCCATCACGATTCCCTTGGGGTCCGAAGCCGTGGCCAAGGCCACGGAAAACGTGTACTTGCAGGGCACGCTGTCGCCGACGGGAGATTTGGCCACCACCGCCGCGCGGATCCAAACGGGCGTGCTGGGCGACGGACGCTATACCCGGCCGACTACCAAAGCGAGTGTCGCCTATGCCTCCGAGCCGAGCGTCGGGGGAATGCTGCTCAGCGGCGCCGCCTCCGGAGGCGGGCTGGTGCCCGGTACGACATACGAATACCGCTTGGTATACGCCACGGGGGCGTATTCCCCGCCTCCCCCTTCGGATCCGCCCGCTTTCAGTGAGGGAGTGTATTCCAGCACGCGGACGTACACCGTCGGGGCGGGAGAGGATTCGATCGTACTGGACAACCTCCCCTCCGCCGGCAGCAGCACGTATTCGCACATCCGAATCTATCGGCGCGTGGCGGGAAGCGGCGGCGACTTTCAATACGTCGATGAAGTCGCCATGGGAACGGCGAGCTATACCGACACCACGGCGGATGCCGGCTTGGGCCCTGCTCTGGATACGACGTTGCTCAGCGGGAATTACTCGTACTACGTGGCTTTCGAAAAAGATGGGCGGATCAGCCGGCCCAGTCCGATCACCGATCCCATCAACGTTATCAACGGCCGCGTTGTGCTGACGAACATTCCGACGGGCGCCGCCGCGGAATGGGATAACCGCTACATCTACCGGTACAATCCCACGGATACGCAGTACCACTTGGTGACCACCATCAGCGGCGTGACGGACGCGAGCGTGGTTGTGGTGGACAACATGTCCGACGCGGAGTTGGCGACTCAGCCGACGCTGGACATGGACGGTCCCAAGATCATTCCCTCCACTTTACTGGTCAATGTCTTACGGCGGGACGGTTCCAGCTACGAGCCGGTATTTCAGGAGGGGGTGCTGGA
>Ga0067045_1029389_pt1 | contig 21132 bp, 11 predicted proteins | sample TerdegcTABiofilm_FD_59184 | JGI IMG/M metagenome (GOLD analysis project Ga0067045, IMG submission 59184) | Combined Assembly of (Gp0054472, Gp0054536) Wastewater bioreactor microbial communities from Singapore -Terephthalate degrading...
CCGTATGAAGTTGCAGGAAGAGGAGAAGGGAAAAGGAAAAAGCAGGGAAAAATGGGGAAGAAAAGGAGAGGGTTTCCATTCAGAATTGCGGGATCGGGGCACGGTTTCTTGCCTTTCCCATTTTTCCAGAACTTTTCCTTTTCCCTTCCCCTATTCGCACTTCATTCCGCTGAATACTTACGAATTTTGGAAAATCGTCCGGCATTTCCACCCGGATATCGATAGCATGCGACACGGAAACCTCCGATCCAGGGCAATGGCCGGTGGGGCCTCCCTCTCTCAGCTATTCTAACAGGCGACTGGCCGGCAAGGAACGCGGGGGCCCCGCAAGAACACTTGAGCCACGCGTCGTTTTTTCTCAAAGGTCCCCCTCGGACGATGCGTTCCCCAGGCGATCGCGTGCCGTGTCGGCCCAGGGGCTGTCGGGGGCGAGGTCGAGGAAGGCCTGCCAGTGGTTGCGGGCGTCGTCGTCGGCGGCGGCCGACTCGTCGAGGATTCGGGCGAGGTGGTAGTGGGCGTCGGCGTAGTCGGGATGGAAGGCCAAGGCCCCTTGGAGGGCCGCGACGGCCAGGTCGTGCTGCCCGAGCTCGGCCAGCACGCAGCCAAGGTTCGCCCGGGCCTCGACGTAGTCTTCGTCGAGTTCGACGGCCATGTAGTAGCGTTCGCGGGCGCCGGAGAGGTCGCCGAGGCGGTAGAGCAGCTCGGCCACCTGGAAGCAGAATTCGGGCGTCGGGCCGCCGGCGGCCATGGCGGCGCGGTACATTTCCGCGGCCTGGTCGAGGTGGCCGGCTTCCTCCAGTTCCGCGGCTGCGAGGGCTGCGTCAGCCGGCGTGATGCAGGAGGGGACCGAGGGGTCGGCGGAGGCCGGCGCAGGCGTGTCGGATGTCGCTTCGGCGGCGGCGAAGTCGAACCGCAACTGCCCGCCCGGCTCGATCAGCCCGTCCCCTTGCCGCAGCAGAATGCTCTTGCCCTCGACGATCACCGACAACTGGGCCAGCGGCCGTTCCACGCCGGGCACGTATCGGGCCAGGGCGGCCAGCTTCCGCTCGATCGACGCCGGCGACATTCCGGCCGCGAGCATTTCGGCCAAACGCCGCGCCGTGGCCACTTCCTGGAAGTCGAAGTAAGGCAATCGCCGGACTTCGCGGACCGGCACGATGAGGCCCCGGCGGTGCCAACGCCGGATCACCGCCACCGGCACGTGCAGCAACTCGGCGAGCATGGCGGGCGTGTAGAGGCGGTGGACTTCGTGTTCGGCCTCGACCATCCCCAGACGTTGCCAGAGCTGCGTCTCGCGGAGCACCTCGACGTCGCCCCGTTCGATCGCCTCGCGCGTGGGCGCGTCGAACCAGTCGTCCGGGTCGGATTCGGCGGACGGCACGAGGTCTGCCTCGCCGACGACCACGAGTTGGACCGACGGCGACGGCCGTTCCACAACCACCGCTCCGTGCTGCCGGATCAATTGGGCCGCGTCGCGCCGCGACATGCTCGCCAGCCGGCCCACCATCGCGACCCGCAGGCCGCTCAGGCTCCCGGCCGACCGGCTGTTCGAGGAATCCGACATGCCGTGCCTCCGTTCGATGGACCAACGAAAACCGCGACCTTTCGGGTCGCGGTGGGACAGGTCAACGGGCTTCGCGCGGACAGGAGATCATGGAGACGAAGACTTCGGGATCGGGTAGGCCGTGCCCGGCGAGGATTCCTGCGCCTTCGACTCCGGCGCCTTGGCAGGCGTGCCCGACCTCTCCGCATCGACCGGTTCGGGCCGGGCGCTGGCCGGCGGGAGTTGGGGCTTCTCGTCGGCGGCCGAGCCCTTGGACTGAGGCGGCGCGGGGGTCGGCTGGGACGGCGGCACGGCGACCGGGGCCGGCGCGGTCACCGGCGGCGCGGAAACGTACCCCACCGGATTCCCGCACGCATCGACCGCCACCGGGCTGCACACGACGCGCGGCACGTAGTAGCTGCACTCCACCGGCACCCGCTTCTCAACCGCCCTGGCCACGCGGACCGTCTCCACCACGGGCTCCATGCGGCAGACGCGGACCGGAGTCTGCTCGACGCGGTCCTCGTAAACCGTCTTGTAGGTCGTCACCGGGACCTTCTCGACGTGCTCCTCGGCGACCCAGCGGCAGACCTGATAGGGGATCTTCTGCTCGATCCGCTCCGTCACCGGGCGCGACACCGTGTAGGGCACCTTGCGCACGACTTCCTCCGGGACCATCCGGCACACCTGGTACGGAATCCGCTGGACGACTTGTTCCTGCTGGTACGACGTCACTTGGACCGGGACTTGCTGCGCCACGGTGGTCGGCATGTAGGTGGTCTGGGCCACTTGCTGCGGCACGTAGTTCGGCTGGTACACGCGCTGCACCTCGGCCCGGTACCGCGGGACCCAGTACAGGCCGGCGCTCTGGCGGACCGCCATGCCGGTCGCCGGGTCGAACGCGGTCGTGGCGGGCATCCAGGCCAGCCGGTTCCGGAAGACCGCCGGTTGCTTCAGCGCGACCTGGTCCACGTATCCGCCGACGTCGGCGTAACGGGTCTGGTAGGTCGTCACCGGCTCGTACATGGTCGCGTATTGGGTGCGGTATTCGGTCTGCGTCACGGGCCGAAGCACCGTGTGGCACTCCTGGCGTTCCTGCGTCTCGCACACCTGTTTCCAGACGACGCTCCGCTCTTCCCGCTCCGCGGTCTCTTGCACGTAGGTCACGCGGTCGTAGCTGGCATCGCGATAGTGGGTCTCCCAGACGGGCTTCATCACCGTGCGCCGCTCTTCCCGATCCGCGGTCTCGGCCACCTGGCGTGCCACCTGGTAACGCCGCTCCTGCATCTGGGTTTCCCAGACCGGCCGGTACGAGGTCACCTGGCGGTCCTCGTAGACCGTATCGTATTCGATGCGGTAGGCGGTTACGGTCTGCGGCTCGTAGACGGTGCGGTAATCGTACCGGTAGGTCACCGTCGGCTGCACCGTCACGACGGGCGCAACCGTCGCGACGCCCGACGAACAACAGCCGTCGCCGGCGGCCCAACCCGCCAGTGCCAGAACTGCCCAAAGCGACAAACCCACGGTCAAGCGATTCGCCATAGCTTGTTCACCTCATCCGCGCCGCACCGGGTTGGCGCGGCAATCGTGCGAGAATGTCTAAAGACCCTCTCAAAGAGTTTGGCAAATTCTTGACACCTCGGCAAACGGAATAGTTTAACAGGCCGAGGCCAGCCCACTCTTACCCCAACAAAGCCAAGAGGTTAGGACGAGAAAAAATCTTTGAAGTTTTTTTCGCCTCGTGCCGACGCTTTGGGCCGCGGCGACGACCGGTCGGAGTGGACTCGCCAACGCCGGTCACAATCACTCGTACAACCGTTAAGGCCGGCAAAGTCATTACGCTTCGGACTGCTACCGACCAGGATGCACCCCAAGGTTTGGAAACGGTCCCATAGTCATCGCATGTACACTACGCGGCCTCCGCCCGCAGTGTTCGCGCGGCCCACTGGTGCGCCGCTCCGGTTGGGAACATGGCGATGCCGGTGTGGCAAACGGGTTGTCATCCAGCAATGCGTTGACCTGTGCCAAAGCCCACAGGTTGCAACCCGTGGGCTTTCTCACGCGGCGAACGGGTCACGTTGTTGCGTCACGGCGCGTGAGCAATAATGGATGGCGATGCGCTACCTCGACTTGACCCTCCCAACGCCGGCCGAAAACCTCGCCCTCGACGAAGCGCTGCTTGACCAGGCCGAAGCGTTGCCGGACCCGATCGAGACACTCCGCTTCTGGGAGCCGGCGGCCGCGGCGGTCGTCGTCGGGCGGTCGTCGTCGGTTGCGCACGAGGTCTGCCTCGAGGCGTGTCGGTGCGACGGGGTCCCGATCTTGCGGCGCGCCAGCGGCGGGGCTGCGGTGGTGATCGGGCCCGGCTGCCTCATGTACGCGCTGGTGCTCAGTCTCCGTCGCCGCCCGGCCCTGCACGCGGTGAACGCGGCCCACCGGTTCGTCCTCGGAACGCTTGCCGCGGCGCTTGGGACACTATCTCCGGGAGTCCGATGCCGCGGGATCAGCGACCTGACACTCGGCGAGAAGAAGTTCTCCGGCAACAGCCTTCGTGTGAAGCGGGAGAACCTCGTCTATCACGGGACCTTGCTCTACGACTTCCCCTTGGAGTCGCTGGACCGCTACCTGGCGATGCCGCCGCGGGAGCCCGACTATCGCAAGGGCCGGCCGCACCGGGAATTCGTGGTGAATCTGCCCGTGGCGCCGGCGGCGATCCGCGAGGCGATCCGGACGGCCTGGGCGGCCACCGATCTCTGCATCGACTGGCCCCGCCGGGAGACGGAGCAACGTGCCGCCCTGCCCCGCGACGTCTGATCCCGACGGCACGGTCCCGCGCTGCCCCAAGCCCCAACCCCCAACCACTACCTACTGCCCACTCCTGTTCGTCCTGTGGCGACGGCCGGCGACCTCGGGCTGGAAATCGGGCTGGCCGGCCAGGGAGGCGATTGCGGAGAGGAGTCGCTTCGTGATCTCCTGAAGCACGTCCCGGTCATCCTCCCGGCCGTAGAACTCCGACAGGTCGATCGGCTCCCCCAACGTCACCCGGACATTCGCCGCCATCAGCAGGCATCCCAGGGGAGTCCCGTCGTAAGGGGATCCCTCGATATAGCACGGAATCACGGGGACCCTGGCCCTCAAGGCGATCATGGCAGCCCCTGGGCGTCCGGGCAGGAGGAACTGGTCGGTGGTGTTGATTCCACCCTCTGGGAAGATCCCAACAATCCCGCCGTTCTGGGCATATCGAATTGCCATCTTCGTGCCCTGCGTGTCCTGGGCGGTCCGATTGACGGGAATCGCCTCGGCCATTCGCAGGAATCTGCCCATCGCCCAGTGAGGGAAGAACTCCTTGGCGACCATCCAGTGAACGACGCGGTTGGTCGTGATCTCGATGAACGAGGGGTCAAGCGACGAACGATGGTTGCAGATAATGACAGCCCCCTGGCCAGAGGGGATCGCCAGGGTGCCACGCACCTGGGCCCGCCACAGGACCCGGGCAATCACGTAGTTGACGCCGTACCAGAACGTCTGGGCAAGCGTGAGGGGGAAACGCCTTCGCACCCGAACTGCCCAGAGAACCAACGACACGACAACGGCCAGCAGGGCGAGCACCGCAAGCAGGTCGACACAGGCCGCCGGGAGCATGAAGGGCCCTTTCCCCAACTGCCTCTCAGCCGGCCAGACGCGTGATCCGGTTGATGGGGAAGACGGCTTCCTGGGGCTCGGGCCGGTAGCGGTACTGCATCAGGTAGGCGTCTTCCGGCGTGTCGGCGTAGAACTGCCTGAGGACGGAGACGGCGCGGAAGCCGATCTCGCGGAAAAAGAGCTGGGCCGACAGGTTCGTCTCGCGGACCTCCAAGGTGATACGACTCCGCCGCTGGGAAGAGAGCTTCCCGATGAGCTTGGCCATCATCTGGGAACCGGCCCCGCGCCGCCGGAAACTCTCCGACACGGCGAAATTGAGCACGCGGATGCGGGTCTTGTTGAGCTCGTAGATCATGAACGCCACGACGCGGTCGTCGTGTTCGGCGACCATGCCGATGCAGTTCCGCTGCCGGAGGCAGTTGATGAAATCCTCCTCGGTCCAGGGGAACTCGAAGCTCCGGGATTCGATCGAGAGGACTTCCGGCATGTCCCGGCGGATCATCCAGCGGATGTGGACACGGACATCCTGTCTCTGGCCGGAGCTCATGACGGCCTCCTTCCTTGTCGGCCTGGATCCTGAGAGTTGCCTTCCGGAACCGCGGGGGTGCCGGAAGCCTCAACGCGGCGGATAGGTTAGCACAAGTCCGGCGCAGTGCCAAGACGAATCGCGCGGCCCTAGGGCGACAGGGGGACGAGGGTCGAAGCGGCCCTCCGCCGCTGCTGCCACCGGGACCTGGCGGCCGCCGCGAGGCCGGCCGCGGCAACGGCCCAGCCAAGCACACTCGGTTCGAGCCACCACCACCAGGCCAGACCGCCCAGGATCCCTGTGACGTAAGGCCAGCGGAGAAGCAAGGTTGGGAGGATTCCGCGTCGCAAGCCCCAGACGACGGCGGCCCCAAGGACCGCCACGCCCAGCAGCGCCGCCAGCCGGGAGACGATGTCGGAGCGGTGGACCTCGTCGCGGCGCATCGTCACGGGGGACAGGGCACTGGAGGTCCCGAAGAGGACGGCGGGCCGTCGGTCTTCTTCGGCCAAACGCCAGAGGGCGGCAGCCCCCGCCGGCCCTTCCGTGTCGGCCACAAGCTGGGAGAAGAGGTCCGAGACTCCCAGCCGCTGGGCGGCGGTTGTCTCGCGTTTCTCCAGGGACTCCAAATCCGTGCGCATCGATGCCGTCTCGTGCGCCGCCTCCGCGCGGACCAGCAGACGCATCACGGCAAGCCGAGCATCCATCCAGCGTTGAGCCCAGTCGCGGTACCATCGCTCGAGCGGCTCCGGGTCGACGCCAGGGGTCTCCGCGACGCGCTCGAGGGACGCCGTCAGCATCCGCAACTCGGCCAACGCATGCTGTAAGGGCGTGGTTTTCTCGTTTGCCTGCTCGTTGCGGAGACGGTACATGCAAGGCGCCGACACCATCCAAATGCTCTGACGCACGGGGATCGACCCGGGGGTTGCGACCGGGAAGGTCCACAGGCCGGCGGGGTCGGGCTCGGGGATTTGTCCGGTGTAGAGGACCTCGATCCGTTGGGGGAGGACGGTGGATCCCAGGGGAACGCCCCATCGATTCTCCCCGAGCGATGCCACCACGGTCGATTGTCCGCCCACCAGCACCTGCACCAGTCCGCAATCCGCCGGCAAGACGATGGGGCAGGATGCCATGCCGGCCGGCTGCAGATCGAAGGCTGCCACAGCGTAGAACGTCCCCCCGTGCTGCCATGCGATCCGCAGATCGGCCAGATCGACCTGAGGTCGGCCGTGCTCTTGCTCGCCCAGCCGGAGCACGGCCTGATAGTCGCCACCGACCGCTTGATAGGCGGTCAGCGTGCCACGGTCGGCAGGCGGCACAGGGAGGCTTTCGGGGAGTTTCGTCGGGACCAGTCCGTGCGTTTCCCAGGTTGCGGGCGGGACCTTCGGTGCAACGGGCAAGACGACCACGTGCCTCGTCACATCCACCTCCTCCGGGACGATCTTCACAGCCACCGGTCGCTCACTCGCTCCGAGCGTCAGCGGACCGGAGAGGCGCAGCCGATAGGCCCCCTCCACGGCGAACCGCGGCCGGACCATCAGGTGCCGCAACGGTTTTCCGGGGACCTCGACCACCTTGAGACTGGCTGGCGGGTCGACCTTGTAGGGGCCGGTCCACTGCGGCGGCACCGCCAAACGGAACTGGTCCGCCACGCCGCCTGTGACGCGAAAATGGAACTCGACCTCCGTTTCCCACGAGTCTGCGACGCCGCGCAGCCAGGTCATCTGCTCGGCATGGACCGCCGGCCGGTTGGGGGAGACTTCCAGGACCGCCTCGACCGGCCCGGTATACTGGACCTGGAACGCCTTGACGAGTCGCCCCGGCGTCGTCCGGGACTCGTCGAGAGGGTGCGATTCCGCTTCGACCAGCCCCACGGGATCGTGGACCTGGACCTGGACCGCGGGCTCGCGGAACAGGGCGACCCGCATGGGCCTGGTCGCCTCCGCCTCCAAACGAACCATCGGCAACGGGAGCTTCGCTTGTTCCGGCGTCGGAAGACGGCCGAGGAGCGTCAACTGCCGGTTTCCCGCAGACGCCCCGTTGAGGAAGATCGTGATGGCCCCGTCCGCGGCTCGCGACCAGCGCGACACGCGCTGGACCCCGTCCTCCAGAAGCGAGAGTTTCGAGACGTCCAGTCCCGGAGGCGCCGCAATGCGATGTTGGAAGACGGGCTCCGAGGAGGAGGCGATACTCGCCTCCAAGACGACGTCCGCCGACCGGGGCGCGAAGCTCAACGTGAGGACCTGCTCGGCCAGGGTGCGGCCCGGCGCCGGACGAGTCGAGATCGTCCAGTCCGGCCGCGGCGACGACAATTCCAGGGCCAGCAACGGCGGCGACTTGGCGCCTCCCCAAGCTGCCAGGAACGCGGGCACGGCAACCGCCTGCATTCGCTCCCGGCCGCCCTGCACGTACTCCAGCGAGGGATCGACCGAGACGGCCAGCCAGCGTTTCGTCCTCCGGGCCCCCACCACGTCGACCAGAGGCAGACGGTAGTTCCCGATCCCGGAGCTCTCTTGCAGCACGAAGCTCGCCGGGACAGCCAGCTTGTCGGTTGCCGGACGTGAGAGTCGGAACCGCAGCACTTGCGGCTCTCCGCTGGAGGTCGTCACCTGGGCGATGGAAGAAGGCTGGACCTGGGGCGGGAAGTACCGCAGGCGCGGGTCGACGGCCAACGGGACCTCGCGGATTTGTCCTTCCATCACCCTGAGATTCAGCAGCGCGTCGAGCACCACCGCGCCGGGACGGATCTTCAGCCAAAGCAGCTCCTCGACGTCCACGGCCGACCCTCCCGCGGAAGGCGTCGCGCCTTCGGGCCAGGCGATCTGCAGCCGATCCGTCGGTCCGAGTGCGACCACGAGCCGCGAGAGATTGGGCTCCGAAACCACCGCGCCCAGGGAGGAGGGAAACTCGACGGCAGGGACATCGCGGGGAATCGAGAGTTCCAACCGCGACGTGGCCAGACGCGGGATCGCCCAGTGAACCATGCTCTTGCCGTCCGCAGTCCGGACCGCAGGCTTCACCGTCACCTCGAGGCGGTACTTGCCCGGCTCGGCAATGTCGACCGCCAGAGTGCCTTCCGGGTCAGACCACTCGGGCTGGACCGTCCGTCCCTCCAAGGTGATCCCGTCGGCCAGAGGCTCCACGCCGGCCCGGCCCAGCGGAATCCGCACCTGGACCTGCCGGCGGAGGACCTCGAAATCCAAGGTGGCACGAAGCGCATCCAGCGCGAGTTCGTCCGGGGCGCTCCGCCAGTCCAGCGTGCCGCGATAGACCGCCGATTGGAGCACCCAGCCCCGCGGATCGTCGGACCGGCTCGCAGCGGCCTGCAACCGGCTGAACAGGCTCTCGGGTAGATAGTACTTGTCCCCGACCGGCTGCTGCTTTTCGTCGATCGGAATGAGGACTTGATACGTGCTGGAAGGGGAAGGGGTGTCGGCCGGCTCGGCGCGGGCCGGAAGACACTGTGCGGAGACCCAGCCCGCAAGGAGCACCGCCGTTCCGGACCCGACCACCGCGACGGCGGAACGCTTCTGCGTCGGGGCCGTCGAGCCCTCGCTTGCCGCGACCACGGGCTTCCGTCGCACGATCCACTCCGCCGCCATCGCGGCCAACGTCGCCCAAAGGGCGCTGGAAGCAAGAGGCGAGTAAACCTCGGGGACCACCAGCGCAACCAGGGCCCAGAACACGGCCGCTCCTACCAGGAGGAGGGGCCGCCCGCGGCCTTTCCACACCAGCACGGCGAAGACCCCGACAAACAGGCTCCACGCCAGCCCAACGAGCGTGTCGTGATGGACGATCGGCAGGGCATCCGTGTGGTCGGAGGCAAGTTCCAACAGGCACGCCGACCAGCCGGCCGCTCCGCCCTCGCTCCCGCCGGGCATCGCGACGGATGCCCACGAGTCGCCGCTGGGTTCCGGCAGCCTGGCCCATGTCTCCAGGGGGACGAGAAAGGGGTCTTGTCGGCTTTCCGCAGCCGCGGCGAGGTGTTCGGCCAGCGGTCCGGGAAGCACGCGCCAAGCCGGGGCCGTTCCGGCCCCGATCAGATACGCTCCGTACCAAGCGGCATCCTCTGCGCCGGTCACGAGGAGCACCTTGTCGGAGAACAGGAGGGCCAGACCCGCCTCCCGGGCAAACGTCATTCCACGATTTGCCGCGGTCTCGCCGGCGACTTTGGGCACGTGTCCGCGGGACTTCACTCCGGCGCGGGCGAGGGCCACCCGATCCACGAGAACCGAAGCAGGTACCCCGGCCGACGCCCGAAGAAGTTGCTCCGCCCAGCTCACGCCTTCCGGGACGTTGGAAGGGCTGCCGTCAGCCGCGGCCGACGCCGGCGGCCGGTCTGGGGCGCCCAACCGCTCCAGGAATTGCGCCGCGTTCTGCCGGGCCTGCGAAATCTCGCCGGAGCGCCCCGCCCATCCCGCCCAGTCGGCCGGGGTCAGCGGGTGGAAGCGATCGCCGTGCTCCGGCCGGCCGAACGGTCCGAACCAACGCTGGCTGATCGTCTCCACCGGCGCCCAGGGCGACTGGCCGGAAAGACCCCGTATCGCCGGCTCGTAACCGGGTGGCAGCCAGACCGTCCAATGGGCTTGGAGGACGGGCACGTCGATCTCGGGCAACACCGGTTCCAACGATCGGAATACGCCCAGGGGCGATCCCGCCGTCTCCAGGTCGACGACGACGACCGGGAACTTGCGGCCCGCAGGAAGCGGAACGGCGATCCACCTGCCGATCCCTCCCGGCACCGATTCCCAGGCGACCTTCGTGCCGTCGACCCAGACGCCGCGAACGACGCCGACGCCGAGTTCCTCGGGGAATCCCAGGAGGAGCTGACTGCGTCCGGAGTTCTGAAGGCGATAGGTGACCAAGTGGCGTGACGCGCCGCCGGGCTGATAGCGGGACTCGACCCCGCAGGTCCATGCCCACGCCCACGGTGCCCCGGAGTCGGCTTCCTGGGGCGCGAGGATCACGGCGGAGTCGGTGTCCTGGCCGACGTCGCGCGCGGGGTCGTAGCGATACTCCGCCCGGACGGTGCTGTAGCGATCCTCGCGCGGCGGTGTGGGCGGAACCGGCGTGACTCCGTGCGTCTCGATCTTCATCGCGCCGCGGCGTGTCGACCCGACCGCCACGGTGCCGTCTTGCCTGGCCGCCTCGGGAAGTGACGCAAGACTCACCGAGACGGGAGCGGCGAACGGCAAGGTCCGTGCGGCCCGGACCTCGAAGGGAACGCTCCTCGGCCGGCGGAATGCAATCTCGAACACATCTTCCTGAGGCGTGCTGTCGCCGGCGGTCCGCCCGCCGGGCTTCCACCGGCGGACCGTCACCTGGTCCTGCTCTTCGTTGCCGAAGCTCCAGCGCAGCGGAACGTCGCGGGGTTGAGAGAGGTGGACGAGGAGCCGGTCGACGCGGGCACCCTCGGGGCAGCAACGCAGCACGTACGATTCGACGAGCATCCCGTCGGCGGCCGCGGCGTCCACCTGGATCGTCGCCGAGTAGCTCGGCCTCTGCGGCTCCAGGGCGACGCGGACACCGGATGCTTGGGCATCGTCGACGAACACGAAGCCCTTCGGCGGGTCCTCGAAGAGATCCAGGTCGGAGGGCGCAAGGTGCTGCGGGTCCACGCGCGTCAGCCGCTCGTCGCCGGATGAATGCAACTGGTAGGCCTCGGCGGCCCGGATCGCCACCAAACGGCGCCCCTCGGCCGAGCCTTGGAACTCGATCGGCACCAGGTCGTCGCGCAGCAACAACCGCCCGAGCGGCGAGTAGTGATGACGCGTCTGGACGACAACCTCGACGGGCCTCGCCGGACAGACCGCCTTGGCGAGCCGGATCGTCAGCCGGCCGCTGCCGGTCTGGTTCTTGCGCAGGGTCCAGTCTTCCAGGGCCTGCGCCGGCACGGTCTCGACGGAGTCGATGATCCAGTGCCGGGAGACATCGGCGTCGATTTGGAAGCGTTCTCCTTCCGCGATCCGAAAGCGGGCCTTCACCTCGGCGGCCATGTCGACGCCGCTCAACTCCAGGGCCGTGCCACAGTCGAAGGTGAGCGGGGAGTCGGGCCGGGCGAGCACCACGTCGATCGAGGCGTCGGGCGCGAACATCTGGAATTCGGCGACCTGGCCCGATCGCGGGGCTGGCAGGGGAGCGGCCTGCGTCTGACGCCCGCCCGTCACGGCAAGCTGCTCCAGCGTCAAGGGAGCGGGCACGATCAGGGTGGTCGTTCCCTCCTGCCAGAAGAGCCCTTCGGGGCGGAGGGTGGGCAACCGCCACCGATTGCCGATCACCGACGGCCCGACCGCCCCCAAACGCAACACACGCCCCATCCCCTGGATCGGCTCCGGCAACTCCAAAACAACACGCGTGGCGTGCCCCGCCTCGGCCGTGCCCACCACTTTCCAGGGGACGTCCCTGCCGCCGCACCGGGCCGCCGCCAATTGCAGCGAGGGATCCAGATCCACGACCACTTGCCGCAACGGGCCGTAAGGGATGTCGAGCGCCCATTCCGCCGACGCCTCCGTCCCACGCAGGGAAACCTCATAGGTCAGCGACGGACGCACCACATTGGGTCTTCGGGCCGGATCGAGGTCCTCGTTCGGCACCAGCCGGAGTCGGAAGCGATTCCGGCCTCCCAACTCGATAGACCATCGCAGCATGCCTTCGGCCGCCGCACCCTCCCGGGCCACGATCGCCGACTCCACCACGGGGGTCAAATGCTTCGGCAACTGGAGCGTCAGGCGAATGGCGGGAGAGGCGGGCAGTTCCACGGAGAATTCCACGGCGCCGCTCACGCTGCGCTGGCCGCGAAGCGACCATTTCAGTTGGAGTTGACCCGGCTGGGCCGCCCCCACGCTCAGCCGCCCGTCCGCCCCGACCGAGAGTACCGCCGGCCGAGGCTTCTCGCCCAGCCACGCCGCCTCCGAAACGGCCACGCCGCACGGAACCAGCCAGGCGACGGCCGGGCCGGCGACGGGAGCCGCGACGTCGAGCACGGCCTCACCGTCCACGAGACTGTCTCCGGACAGACGCGCGGTGTATCGTGCGGCACGCGTTGCCGGCGGCTCGCTGCCGGTCCAGGGCCCGGCCCCCGCCCCCGCCCGCTGCACCAGCGACTCGAACTCCCCCTTGTCCATCGGCACGTAGCGGGTATTGTCGCGGGGCCAGTCCTTCAGGCGATCGGATGGGGTGAAGACCCTGCGAAAGCGGAGCACGTCGGGAGAAGGCGACGAGGGCGCCTCTTCCCCTGCCGCCGCCGGCATTCCTCCCGTGGCCGGGCCGACGACGAGCCACGCCAGGACCGCCAGCAACCCGGCGAGCCGGACGCGCCGAAGGAAGGCCTTTCCGGGCCGTCCCGAACGCCCTGGACGGGCCATCGCCAAGGGTTCGCCTCTCATGGTTCGCCGTCCACGCTCGAAACCGCCATCGCGTCCGGCATGATCTCGGTCGCCGCGTCGTTGCCCGGTCCTGCCGCCCGGCGCGGCACGCGCGTCGAACTCCTCTCCAGGAACGAACTGGAAATCTCCCTTACGGCCGCCAGGCGTCGCCGCCTGAGCACGCCCCGCTGGAGCCACCACGCGGCCAACGACAGCACCACGCCCAATCCGGAGGCCTGCGCCAACAGGACGCTCGGGGCCGGCCAGGCCACCGCCGACGCGGCTAACATCACGGCCAGGGCAAGCAGGCTTGCCGGGTGACGCGCCGCCGGGACGTAGACCAACACCAGCCCGGCCATCAGGGCCACCGCCGATGCCGTGAACACGATCAGCGTGCGATCGGCCGTCCGCAACTCGCAACGATTCACGGTGCCCAGACCGCTCAACAGGTATCGATTCGACTCCCCGGGCAGCTCGGTGAGGTGCCGCGCTCCGCTCCAGGTCTCCAGTTGCGATTGATCCAGAGCCGGGATTCGGCCCCAGAACAGTCCGTTCCAGCCCCAGTGATACTCCCCGGCAAAATCGGCCGGGGAACCGAGGATGTGCTCGTTCGGCGGCAGCACGACCTGCCAGTAGAACCGACGGACCCACACGTCGCGACCCAAACGGGGCAATTCCAGCGCGATCCGGCCGGGCCCGGGCCGCAACTCCGTAAAACGATAGATCGCCTCAACCCGGTGCTCGTGCTGGGACTCGGGCCCCGCAATCGCGACGATCACCCGACCCTCGGGCGTCGATTGCCCGCCGATCCGCTTCCCGTCGAGCCAGATCTCGACGTCGGCCGGGTTCACCCCCGCGGGCACGACAAGGTCGAGACTCTTCTGCGTGGTGGTAAGGAGGAAGACCGCGCGGTCCTGGCGGAACGACCGGGTGAGCCAGGTCTGCACCCAGGCCCGCCCGACCACGGTCGAACCGGCGGACGACTGGTCCGCCAAATGAACCGCTAACGTAATCTCGCCCGTCCGCCCGGCGGCCACGAGCTGGAGACCCTGCCGGACCGCGGGCGGCAGCACGCCCGCTTCCGCCTCCTTCCAGGGCCCTTCGCGCTGGCGGATCCGGATGCCTTCCTTCGACGTCACCAGCACCTGGTTCCCCGTCAATTCGCCCTCGCACGGCATCACCAGGGGAATCACGGCCGCGATGCTCGATCGGGGCAGGAGCTTCTCATACTCCACCTGATACTGGATCAGGACCTCGCACACGCCGATGCGGCTGGCCGGCAAGATGACTTGCTTGCGTGACGAGGCCGAGAGATCGGGTTGATCGTTCGGGTCGGGCAGGTCCGCCGGCACCAACGGCTTGCCTTCAAAGCGAATCGTAAGGCGCTGCGGGTCGGAAAGGCTCCGGGGCACGTCGAAGGTCAGCCGGTCGATCGGCTTGTGCGCCACCAGATAGGAAAGCCGCTGCTGCACGTCCGCTCGCTGCTCGTCGACGGTGATCTCCGTGACCACGCCAACCGACACCTTCTGCGAATGGATGCGGAAACCGGCCGCAAACGTCGCCTTCGTGGGTTCGGCACGATAGAAGAGCGGGTCCTGCTGACGCTCCGGGAGCTTCATCTGAGGCGCCACCTGCTGCCGCACCAGACCGGTCATGGCGTCGGGCGTGGGCGTCAACTCGACGTTGTCGTCAGGCAAGACCACCACGGCCGCCGAGGCCTGGGAGTCGGCCCGCGGCCGCGGCAGTTCCACGGAAATCGACTTGCTCCCCGCCGGGATCTTCCGGTGAGCACGGATCGACAGCTCGATCGGCCCGATCGACCGCTGGGTCAGCGGGATGGAACGCAAGCCCGATTGATCCACGATCGCATCACTCGCCACGAGATTCTCCGGCCCGACCTCATCCAGTTCCCATCCGGGCAGGTCGATGTCGAACGTCCCCACTTCCGCGGCCCGGACCATGTACTTCAGCTTCCCTTCGAGGGTCACCTGGTCCGAGTCGACCAGCAAGAGGTACTCGGGCTCGACGCTCACCCGGGGCGACCGGCGGACCACGCGAATCGGTAACGTGCACGGCTGCGCGAAGTACTCAAACCCCGCGACCACGTCGTCGCTCCGGAGCGGTTTGGGAAGCTCGTCCACCTGCCGCACGCCTCGCAGCGGACCCACCAGGACCCGCCACTGGTTGTCGGCACGAAGGGCCACCTGTCCCAACTGCCTCGCCGCGCCGACGACCTCGTAGGAAGCCACGTCGGCCCAAGTCTGGGACGCTGCGGGGTCCAGGGGAAGCCGGGTGGTGAATTGGACCTCCACCGGCCCCGATGTCTTCTTCGGCAACCGGACGTCCACCAGCTTTCGGCCGTCCGCCCCCGGATCCGACGACTTGCTCGCGCTCACGGTGTAGGCACCGCTCTTTCCCGGCACGAGTTGGGCCTTCTTGGGTAGACGGACCTGAAACGAATCAAAGGTCCCGCCGAAGGCCCGTACGGTAAGCCGGACGTCGCTATCCAGCCCGCGGCCGTTCACCTTCATCTGAACCGCGCCCGACGCCTCCAGGACCGCCTGCGTCTCAACCGGCTGGTCCTCCGCCTTCCCCCATGCCAACTCGAAGTCGCCGCCCAGTCCCACGACGCTCAGAAGCGTCCCCCCGCCTGCCGCCGGCGACGGCGGCAAGAGGGTCGAGCCCTCCGATACCCTGGCGATCGCTCCGGCCGCCGGAACCGTCAGCTTCAACCCCGAAGCGGCCGCACGCGGGGCGACAAGTCTCAAACGCGACTCGTCGCCGACGCGCACGACCGGGGCCAGCACGTCCAGAGTCACCGCATGCTCCTGCCCCGATCCGCCGCGGACCCACAGCACGTACCCGTCGCCGCCCGACTCAAACTGCAAGAAGCGTTGGCCGGGGCCCCGATATTGGGCCTCGTTGCGAAGCAGCACGTGGTCGAACCGCAACGGGACCCGCGTCCAACCCTCTTCGTGAATCACGAACTTCCCGTGGATCGCCAACTGGGCGTGGTCGCCTTGCACCGTGCCCGTCGCCTCAAGCGACTGAAGCGAATAGTGCGGAACCTGGTCGGCCGGCCCCGAGCCATACTGCCGCTTGACCATCTCCTCAAAGTCTTCCAGACGGAAGCCCGGCACCGGCACGAGATTTCCGTCCTTGTCTTTGAGGTAGTAGAGCGGCGGCCTGGCCTCCTGAACGCTCTGGGGAGCGGGCATGGTGTTGGGAATGTGGATGTCGTCCGCCGTGGTCCGCGGACTGACAGGCGCGGGACCGGCCGACGAGGTCGTGGCCCCCGCCCCCGAAGTATCCGCCGGTTTCGACGCCCCAGGCGGCATTCCGCCGGGAGACGATGCAGGGGCGCTTTCCGAAGCCGGCCTCTTGGCCTCCCCGCTTGAAGAGGGATTGCTCGGCGGAGCCTCCGTCGCCGCCGCCATCGCGACGAAGCCAAGCACGAAACAGACGATCACTCCTACCCGCCGAATCATGCGACTTTGCGATCCCTCAAACAGCGCAACCGAGTGAACCGAACCGTTCCGCCAAACCCCATCGCCGACCAGCGGACACAGACACCGCCCCAGTCGCCGCCCAGAACAAGGCGCCTAGGAAGAGAACCCCTTTAGTTTACCTGGACCTCGCGGTCACTTGAAGAATTTGCCGTCGAATTCCGCGAGGAATCGCCGGCGCCGGGGCGCTCATCCCGATGGCAGACTCCCGTGGGGCAGGTCGCCGACCTGCCCACGCGCAGGGGTGGCTGTCGTTCAACGAAACGCGCGCCCTTGCTCCGGCAAACCGGCGATACCTTCCCCCCCACGGATAGCATCCAACGCCCAGCCTGGAGTATGCACAGCCCCCGCCGTTTGCGAAGAACGTGTTCCACACTCGTTTCGAAGCGCAAGCGAGGCTAACTCGTGTGCAGTCCCTCGCTTGCGCTTCGGGCTACTGCCAGAGGGAGTACAATCCAAGCTGGGCTTACCGGCTCAACCCGAGGCGTCGAACGAGCAAGCGAATCTCCCCGTGGAGTTCGGGAGTCGCGGCAACCAGGAATTCCCCCATATCGGGAGATCGTCGGCCACCCGAGAACGAAGTGACCACACCACCGGCCTCTTGGATCAACAGAGCCCCGGCAGCGACATCCCATATTTTGGTGGAGAATGACCACCCGGCATCGAATCGCCCTGCGGCAACATACGCGAGATTGAGGGCAGCGGAGCCGGTCCGACGAACCGACTGGCTCATGAGAACGATCTCGTTGAAAAGCCGAAGGTCCGGGCCATCCGGGGTGACAGCCGGCGGAAACCCTGTGGCAATCAGGGCTTCAGACATCGTTCGAACATCACTCGTTCGCAACGCGACGCCGTTCAGGAACGCCCCATGCTTTGCAGCCGCCGTGAAACACTCCCCAGAAATGGGGTTATACACAGCGCCCACAAGAGCCTCCTCGCAGCGTTCCAGTGCGAGCGATACACTAAAGAAGGGGACTTGGTGAAAATAGTTGGTGGTTCCATCCAGCGGGTCAACGATCCAGCGGAAATCACTCTGCCTCTCTGGAGGGAACTGATCGGGTGGATCCTCTTCGCCGATCAGGCTGTGATCGGGAAAGGCCTTTTGAATCGTCTGCCGGACCACTTCCTGAGACGCCAGATCGGCTTCGGTAATGAGATCCGAAGGGCCTTTCTTCCGGGCCGAAACTCGGCCAAAGTGGTCGAGGAGCACCGCGCCCGCCAGTCGCACGGCGTTTTCGCAGACGTTCAGGTAGCATTCCACGTCGGGATCCGTTCCCCGGGTTCTGGTGTGCATGTCAGAGAGACACCCATGGAGTGTTTGATTATGCTGGTAATCCCTATTCATCGTCCGGAGGCAATATTTTCTTGGAAGCTGGAAATTTTCTAGCACAAAAGTATAGACAAAGCGGCTCCGATTGGTATCATGGGCGTTAGAGGGGTGGAGAAAAAAGACCGGAGATTGTAACTGCGGCATCTTAGAGGGTAAATCATTTCCAGCGGGCCTTCGGCCTGCGGATCGTTTCGGCCTCTTCTCTGTTCCGGCCCCGCCGTTTCGTACTAGTTGCGAGCGGCGGGGGTTTTTTGTTTATTGGACTCCTGGGCCAGCCGTCCGGACGACCTCCGAGGAAGAGCAGCCTTTCCCATGACCTCGCCGATCTGGCAACTCGACGAACAGGGCGCGCGCTTACACCTTGACCGTTTCTCGGCCAGGTTGGGATTTGACCACATCGAGCGAGGCCTGACCGATCTGCGCGTCGAGCCATTCTCGCTTCACGTTGCCTCGATGCTGGGGTTAGGTCTTCCGGTTTCCGCGGATACGACCGGGCGAGGGCCGTTGCTGGGCGATGGGCGAGGGCGGGACCTCGTTGTGGCCTGCCGCCAGTCCGTGGGTTGGCCGGTCCGCGTGGACGTCGTCTGGCGCACGATTTCGCCGACGGAGGCTTCGGATATTGTGGCGGGAGTCGATCTGATCGTCTCGGTGGAGACCGACCTGCTCGATAGCCGGCCGGAATTGACCATCCGCAGCGAACTGACGCCGATCGAGGTGTTGCGATTGGTCGCCCCGGCCGCGGCATCCTTCGAGCCCTGCCGGCTGGAATCGCCCTCGCCGATCGCCTTGAAGACCGGCAGCCCCGATTGCTTCGCCTTTCGGATGCCCGACGTTCCGTTCACCTACGGCGAGATGAGCCATCCGGCGGATTCGTACGGGGCCAACCTCGGCCCGGTCTCCGACGGCCCACAGACGGTCGAGGTTCGTCATCGTCTGTTCGCCGAACGCTTGGAGAAGGGGGTGATCCTTCGATCTCGGGTCCGAGGGGTTCTGGTCGACCGTGCCGACGACCTTCGCCGTGTCGCCGCCTGCTACGCGGCCTTCGCCACCGCCGACCCGCCGCTGGGGAGCTAGATGAGGTTTCACGATCTTGGGAGGGCGAGGCTCCTGCCGAGCCTGCGTCAATCGCACGTTTTGACGGGTGGATGACGGCTCGGCAGGGGCCTCGCCCTCCCAGGATCCCGCAAGGTCATTGCCGTTGAGATTCGACTCTCCAAGGATTTTGCCATGCCCGACGTTTTCATCACTGAGGACTTCCTCCTCCAAAACGGGTCGGCCGCGAGGCTCTACCACGACTACGCCCGGTCCCTGCCGATCCTCGACTACCACTGTCATCTGCCGTCCCATCAGATCGCCGAGGACCACCGCTTCGCAAACATGGCGGAGATCTGGCTCTCGGGCGACCATTACAAGTGGCGGGCGATGCGGGCCAACGGCGTGCCGGAACGATTCTGCACCGGCGACGCCTCCGATTGGGAGAAGTTCCTCGCGTGGGCGGAGACGGTCCCCAAGACGCTCCGCAATCCGCTCTTCCATTGGACCCACCTCGAACTGAAACGCCCGTTCGGCATCCGCGACCGGTTGCTCGGCCCCGCGACGGCCCGCGGGATTTGGGAGGAGTGCAACGCCAGGCTCGCCGACGAGGGCTTCTCGTGCCGCGGCATCCTCGCGCAGATGAACGTCGTGGCCCTCTGCACCACCGACGACCCGGCCGACGACCTGGCGTCGCATGCGGCCCTGGCCGCCGATCCGGCGTTTCGGACCCGGGTCTTCCCGGCCTTCCGGCCAGACAAAGGGATGGCCGCGGAATCGCCGGAGGCATTCAACGCCTGGCTCGACCGCCTCGGCGCGGCCGCGCAGATCGAGATCCGCGACTACTCGGGCTACCTGGAGGCCCTCCGGCAGCGCCACGACTTCTTCCACGCCCACGGGTGCCGCCTCTCGGACCACGGCCTGGACGCGATGGCCGCCGAGGACTATACGGAAAGCGAGGTCCGCGGCATCTTCTCGCGGCTCCGGGCGGGCAACGGCGTCGGACCCGAGGAGGTCCTCAAGTTCAAGTCGGCCATGCTCTACGAGTTCGCGGTCCTCGACCATGAAAAGGGCTGGACCCAGCAGTATCACCTCGGGGCCCTGCGGAACAACAATTCGCGGAGCTTCCGGGCACTGGGGCCCGACACGGGGTTCGACTCGATCGGCGATGCCCCGCAGGCCAGGCCGCTGTCGAGATTCCTCGATCGTTTGGACCGGGAAGGACGACTCGCCAAAACGATCCTCTACAATCTCAATCCCGCCGACAACGAAGTGCTCGCCGCCATGATCGGCAACTTCCAGGACGGCTCCGTGCCCGGGAAGATGCAGTACGGCAGCGGCTGGTGGTTCTTGGATCAGAAGGACGGCATGGAGCGTCAGATGCTGTCGCTCTCGAACCAGGGGCTATTGAGCCGGTTCGTGGGAATGGTGACCGACAGCCGCTCGTTCCTTTCCTACACCCGCCACGAGTACTTCCGGCGGATCCTCTGCAACCTCCTCGGCACGGAAATGGAGCAAGGCCTCCTCCCGAAGGATTTTGACTGGATTGGCGGCCTCGTCCGCGACGTCTGCTATGACAACGCGGCCCGGTACTTCGGCTTCTCGCTTCCTTCTCATTCGGCGTCGAGCAACGTGTCGGAATGCTCGTAGGCGGGGGCGCAGCAGCAGAGGAACTTGAGGACGCCCTGGCCGGTGTTGGTGATCCGGTGGACCGCGCCCGGCGGGATCGCGATGGCATCGCCCGGGCCGACGGGGCGCGTCTCCTCGCCCAACCGCATGAGGGCTTTGCCTTCGAGGAGGTAGTAGATCTCCTCCGTCGCCACGTGGCGATGCGGCTCGCTGCTGCAACCGGGCGCGAGTCGGGCCTCTGCGAGCGACTGGTTCCGGATCGAGGAGTTCCGATACGCCAGCAACTCCCGAATCTCCGAGCCGTCTTTGGTCGTGAAGGCAGGGACGTGATCGATGTTCTGAATGTCCATGGTTGTGGATCGGGGGGCGGGGTCGGTGGGTAGGGTTCGGGGTTCAGGGGTCAGGGTTCAGGGTTCAGGGTTCAGCATTTGTAACTATTCAGCGGAATGAAGTGCGAATAGGGGAAGGGAAAAGGAAAAGCTCTGGAAAAATGGGAAAGGCAAGAAACCGTGCCCCGATCCCACAATTCTGAATGGAAACCCTCTCCTTTTCTTCCCCATTTT
>Ga0067045_1029390_pt1 | contig 21127 bp, 16 predicted proteins | sample TerdegcTABiofilm_FD_59184 | JGI IMG/M metagenome (GOLD analysis project Ga0067045, IMG submission 59184) | Combined Assembly of (Gp0054472, Gp0054536) Wastewater bioreactor microbial communities from Singapore -Terephthalate degrading...
GATAGCCGGTTGGATGATCCTTATCTTATCTTTTGGTAAGCCAAGAGATTGGGCCATATCTGCCTGGGTATCGTGGATCCACTGGGTAGCTACCCAAAGATTTATTATTCCAGTCTTCGCATCAAAAACTCCTACTCCCGACTCTACCTGAAGAGGAATATGGTCCAAGAAACTGGTTCGGTATTCTTTCTCTACAATGATATCCGCTTTTTTAAAACCTCTTTCTACGTCCCCTTTTTCTAAATAATGAGTAACCAAGATGTTACCTTGATCATGGATAGGGGGAGCATCTTTTTCCATCGCCCGGAGTGGATCAGAGATTACTTCTAATTTTTCTACTTCCACTTCAATCAGTCTAAGAGCCTGCGAGGCTATTTCTTTGTGCTCTGCAATTATTATCGCCAGAGCATCACCCATGTAACGCATCTTTTGGCCTATTCCTATTAGCACCGGTTGATCTTTAATTATTAAACCAAAGTTTTTTACCCAGGGAATATCGGCAGCGGTAATTATTTTTACTACCCCTGGTAATTGCTCAGCTTTACTAATATCTATTCTTCGTAAAATAGCGTGAGGATGAGTAGCTCTTTTAATTCTTAAATATAACATGTCTTCAAAATAAAGATCATCCGGATAGAGGGCTTTACCAACTACCTTATCCTGAACATCTACTTTAATAATATTTTCCCCTACATACAATTTATTCATCTGCATCTTCTCTCCTTTTGGCTTGCTGGGATAATCTTTTCGCCGCTAAATTAATCGCCTCAATAATCTTTTGGTAACCAGTACAGCGACAAAGATTACCAGAGATTCCCCTCTTAATCTCCTCAATACTGGGTTGAGGATTTTCTTGAAGCAGTTTTTTAGCTGCCAAAACCATTCCGGGGGTACAAAATCCACATTGAATTGCTCCAGTCTCCATAAAGGCTTCCTGGATAGGATCTAAATTTTTACCTCTTCCTACCCCTTCAATGGTGGTAATCTCTGCCCCATCAGCTTGAGGAGCTAAGACCAAACAGGAAGCTACCAATTCGTTATTCATTATTACAGTACAAGCTCCACATTCCCCTTTCCCGCAACCTTCTTTAGTTCCTGTTAAACAGAGATTATCTCTGATTAAATCCAGTAAACGAGTGGAAGGGGTGGTCTCTACCTTTCTTTTTCGACCATTAATAACAAATTCAATAGTTAACTTATTTAAAGACATTTTCTCCTCCAGCAGTTATATATCTCTTCCAAACAATGAATCGTTATTCTCTTCGCTACTTCTTTACGATATTCTTTAGTGCCCCTGATATCGTCAATGGGTAAAGTCTTATCCTCAACTATTTGTCCCAGTTTATCAAAATTCAATTGGTTAAAACTTTTACCCCTCATTTCCTCTCCAACCTCTTTAATTTCCAAAGGAGTGGGAGCTACTGAACTCAAACATACTTTTACTTCCTGTATAATCCGATTATCTTCAGTCATTTTAACTACCATAGCCAAAGCAATGGTGGAAATAGCTAAAGCTCTTCTCCTTCTTACTTTAATCCAGCTACTATAACAATTTTGGCCAGGCCAAGGAAGAATTATCCGAGTAAGCAACTGATCTGTTCTGAGGACGGTCTTTTTTGGTCCAATAAAAAATTGTTCGGAGGAAACTACGGTCTTCTCATTTAAGGAGAGCAATTCAAACTTAGCCCCATAGGCTATTAAAGGAGATAAAAGATCACCAGCAGGAGAAGCATTGACTATATTCCCACCTAAGGTCCCCCTATTCCTTATCTGAGGGGAACCGATCTCTGCTGCTGCTTGGGACAAAATGGGGAAATGCTTTTTTATATCGGGAGATTTTTCTAATTGAGTGTGAGTAACCATTGCACCAATAGACATATAAGGTTCAAGAATACTTATTTTCTTTAATTCTGCAAGATTCTTTAGATCCAACCAGCCAGCGATTTCATATAGTCGGTCATAATATTGAACTAATAAATCAGTCCCTCCAGCAATTATTTTGATTTCTTCTCCATATTCAGATAAAAGTTCCAGTGCCTCCTTTATTTCCTGGGGAGCAAAATACTTACTAATTAGAGTATTCCTGGGAGTATTTTCCATAAAATTTTTATCTCACCGTCCCTTACTCTAATATTTTATCACTTTAAAGGTCTTTTTAAAACCACAAAAGTAAAACCAATTAAAATAACTGCATTATTGCCTTTCCTCTATCTAGATGGAGATATTTTTTATCTCTCCAATTAATCTTTCCTAGAATAAATTATATAAGGGTAGTCTTTGAAGAGGAAAGAGATTATTAAATAGGCTTTTTGTAACTCTTCAATGTTTAATCCTTCAGGGTATTGTTCTTTAGAGGTAATTCTTTCTCCTTTTTTGGAGTAGATTAATCTTAATATTTTATTCTTTAATCTTAAAGTAACCAGATAGTGATCTTTTTGGGTAGCAATTATAAAACCATTATTATTACTATTTTCAAAATCTTCCTCATTGATAAAAAGAGTAAGCTTTTCCCGGTATGGTTTACCATTATAGGGGCAAAAAGTAGCACAGTTCCCACATTCATTGCAGAGGTTATCCAGGTGAAGTATTTGATAAATATTCCGGAAGATATCTCCTTGGTCAACCTTTAGAGCTATATTCGCCCGGTTAGGACAGACATCCACACATTTATTACAGAGAAATTTACAGTCCAGGCATCTCTCTGCCTCTTGCTGAGTGAAAAGCCGGTCTTCCTGGGATAATTTTATAGGTATGATTTGACCTTTTTTCTGGTAAATTTTCGTAATTCGTGAGCTTTGTTCCAGATTTAAAGAAAAACTTTTATTATCTAACCTTCCCTTTCCAGGCATTTCTCGCTTGATAATGGTTTCGGAAACCCGGCGGGCATCCGCAATGGCTTGCACTACGGAGGAAGGACCGTGATAAGCATCTCCCCCCATAAAGACATTAGGCAGATTAGTCTCCAGAATCTCCCGGTCAACCAGGGGTTGATTTTTTTGATCCATCATTATACCTTTTCTGATTAAAAGGGGAATATCCGGAGTTTCTCCAATGGCACTGATTACTGAATCTATGTGAATTTCCTCTATCTTATCCGTGAGGATAGGTTTTCGACGACCACTCTCATCAATCTCCCCTAAAATCATTCGCCGACACTTTAATATTCCATTTAAGAAGAAAGACTCGGGGACTAAGAGTGGTCTAAAAATAATCCCCTCTCGAAGGGCGAGCTGAAATCCTTCTGGATGAGCAGGCATTTCTTTTTCAGTTCTACGGTAAAGGATATAAACTTTCTCTACCCCCTCTATCCGCAAAGCTGCTCTGGCGCAGTCTACTGCTGTATTTCCCCCTCCAATAACCGCCACCCTTTTCCCCAAATAGATATGCTCTTTGTTTTTATGGAAAGAAGATAAGAAATCGAGAGCTCCATAGATCTTTTTATTATCACCGGCTAAAGACAATTTCTGGGAAATTTCCGCTCCAATCCCTATAAAGATATATTTATATCCCTGTTTTTTTAATGCCTTTAGGGAAATTTTTTCTAATTCCCCTCGTTGAAAATCCACCCCTAATTCCCGGATAGTCGAAATATCTTTCTCCACAGCCCCAGCAGGTATCCTAAAATAGGGTAATACCCGGCTAACCATCCCGCCGGCAGAATCCTCTTTTTCCCATATAGTTACTTTAAATCCAACCTGAGCCAAGAAGTAAGCAACGGATAAACCTGCTGGTCCCGCTCCGATAACCGCAACTTGAGTCTTTGAGGATTTAAGAGAGTTACCGCTCCTTATTTTGGGTTTGTTCCTCCCACACTCTGCTGCCACCCTCTTTATTTCCCTGATCCTTACTGGTTGATCATAGTCCAGACGAGTACAATTATCCATACAGGGGTGTTCACAGATATATCCAGTAATATGGGGAAGGGGATTTTTCAGATAGATGATTTTCAAGGCGGTACTATATTTTCCCTTCCCTCCATAAAAAATATATTCCGGAATATCTTGCTGGATGGGACAGGAATATATGCAAGGAGCCACATAACAATCGGTCAAGGGCAATTCTTTATCTACCGAACATCTTTTAGTACCCCTCCATTCTTTACGGTAGTAATCCTCCTGGTTGATTTGCTGGCTCAGTTCTTCTAATTTTTTTATATCTATACTCCGGCGTTCTCCCTTTTCAATAATACTTGCTTCTAATTTTTTAGCCATCTCTCTCATCCGCAAATAACCACCAGGTTTTAATAGATCGGTAACTAGAGTAATAGGTGATATTCCGGTTTCAAAGATTTGCTGGATATTCATCTGGGAAGCTCCTCCTGCGTAGGAGATAGGGAGAGCCCCTTCGAACTCCCTGGCCAAATAATAAGCTAAAGTAATAGTAAGAGGGAAAAGGATTCGTCCTGATAAGTACATTTCTTCGCCGGGAAGTATCTTCCAGTTATTTACTGTTCCTAAAGTATTGGAAAGTTTTATTCCAAAGTAAACATTATATTCCTTAGCAAATTTTACCAAATTTTTTAATACTGCGGTCGCCTGGTCCCACTGCAAGTCCTTCGTAAAGGTTGATTCTTTAAGAGTAATATAATTAAATCCCAGATTATCCAGTAAAGTTCTCACTTTTTCTAGTCCCAATAGTGTAGGGTTTAGTTTGATATAGGTATGTAATTTCTTTTCCTGAATAAGATATTTACCAATCTTTTCAATCTCCTGAGGTGGACACCCATGCATGGTAGAAAGAGTAACTGATGGAGAAATACAAGGTGAAATTGTACTAGAAATATCTTTTAAAGCTCTAACCTTATCTTTTGAGGGGGCAATATCCTCTAAATTTTCCTTTTGTACAAAGGAGTCTAACTCTCCAAGGTATCGATTAAACTCTCTATTTCTAGAAGCATCAGATAAATTATGGATAAAAGATTCCATACCTGGTGATTGGATGCCTTCCAGGTCATAACCTACACTCATATTGAAGACAAAAGAAGGCTTAATGTTTACTCTAAAATCGAATGCTTCTTCAATAAAATGTAGCAGAATCCAGGCCTTAATATACTCACTATACGCTTGCGACAGGGAAAGTTCCGTAGACCATTCGGTATTATATCCTTCATCTCGAGCATCAATACAGGGTTTATCTATAGTCAAACGATCTAATTTTTGCACCGTCTTTAATTCAATAAAACGAGCGCCTACCAGATAGGCAGTGATAATATTCTGGGCTAATTGAGAATGGGGACCAGCAGCGGGACCTATAGGCAAATCGCAATATTGATTAAATATCTTACTAACCGTTTGACTTTCTTTCCGAAAAAAACAAGATTCTGGTATACCAAAAATAGTCTTATGTCGGCGATATTCACCTACTATCCAGGACAGTAATTGTAAAAAAGGAACTGGCCTCATGGTATCTTCCATAATTTATCTCCTTGAAAATAAAAATATTAATCTCATATTCTTTGGGTGTTCAATCCTGACCAGGTAAAAAAATCTATTACTAGTTTACTATAATCACCTTTACAAAGCAGATGGTGATTACCCAGAGAATTCTTTAAAAAGTACTCTACTCCTTCCTTCAATCTAAATTTAATTTGAGTCCGACATAAATCTGGCAAATTTAAATTTTCTACTATTTCTCCGCTAGATAGAAAATACCTCTCCCCATCGGAAGAAAGTTTAAAGAGGGTGCCTTTCCCTTCCCCAATAATTCCTTTTACTCCTACTCCCAGAGCTGATTCAAAGTGAGTAGTAAGAAAAAACTGATCAGCCATATTCAAAGGCAAAGTACAGTGAGCTAAAGTTATAGTATTCTTTTGAATATCCAGGTAGGATGGATTAGCCATAAAAACTGGCTCACCGGTTAGATAGTTTAGAATTACCATAGATAAGAGCGCAGGTACATCACCTTCACAACCAGCTATGATTCCTTCTTCATTTAACCAGGCTAAACCTAGGCAGGCAGTATTTTTGTAGATTTTCAACAATTCAAAACATCGGATAGTAAGTCCGGAAAGTCCAAATTTGTTTACCAATGACTTAAGACCATTATAAATCTTCCCCGCTCCCTGAATAGATTCATAATTAGAACTCTTATCCTTGATTAATTTTACTTTGGAATTAATAAAATTATGATCCCTTTCCATTTCTTTAAACAATTCTTCCATCTCAATATCTATTAAAGAGATTCCCAGACTTTCTTTGGTCTTTTTATAATCGACTGCACTGGAGATAAGCCAGTCAGAAGGACGACCGATTACTCCTAATCTAGTAGAAGCTAATTTATTCTTGACCTCAAAAATCTTATCTATTTCTTCTATTTTACTGGCTATATAATCACCATCTCCCTGAATAATTTCTACTTTTTCCCCTTTCTGTCTTAAAAAGGTAGCAATCTCTAAAGAGGCTGCTAAAGAATTATGCTTAGGGCTGGATAATAATAAAAAAGGTCCTTTCATTTTGGGGAATAAAGTTTTGAATTTTTCTTCTACTCCTCCTGTTCGAATAAAAATTATGGGGAGATACTCCTTAGAATTAAACACCTCTATGCCTGCACTTTCCATTCTTCTATATAGTTTTGCTTCTATAGAGGGAATAAAATTCTTCAAAGTTTGATCAAGGTATTCCTTGTTATGCAATTCAGAAGAAAGACTAAATAATCCTATTTTCATCGTACTTTCCTTTCTCCGATCCCCTTAAAATAATTGCCAAATATAGTACCTTAAAATCTATTCCCCTTAATATATTCAACAACATATATTCCATTTCCTTTATTAATTTGGAAAATCTTAAACAAAACCTTCTTTTGTTCGAATTTATCCTATCCAAACAATATAAAAATCTACTTTGGTAAAGGTATATCTGTTTATAATTATGGAAGGTTGCTGGACGAATATCCCCTTGTAAAGTTATTTAATATACCTTATAATTAACTTAGAGTCTTTAAAAGAGTAAAGAGGGAGCGGATAGGTCCTGGTGGGCCTTACGGACTTCAAATCCGTGGGCGGTAATTAATAATAATTATCGCGGTGGGTTCGATTCCTACCCCTCCCGCCATAACTTTCCCTCTTGATAAAAAAAGGAGATTTTTTATTTCTTGAAAACCAAACCAGATTCAGGAAGGCAAATTAATCACCTAAACCTATCTCTTGCTCAGATACCCAGCGTAGAAATAATCCTGCAGGATAAAAAACTAAAAAATCTAAGGGATAAGTATTCGCATAAGTTACTTACCCATGTAATAAGAAAGGTTATTGCTCGGGAGAAAAATCAAGCACTAAAAAGTGGTCGGATATATTCTCGGGCAGAGCGAATAAAAAAAATAAAAGAATACTTAGCCCAGGAAGATCAATATTATTTAAAAAGGGTAATTAACGGAAGCGGAGTAATCCTGCATACCAATCTGGGGAGAGCCCCTCTGGGGAGAGAAATACTGGAAAGAATAAAAAATGAACTGGGAGATTATGTCAATCTGGAATACGACCTGGAGGAAGGAACCAGGGGGAAGAGGGGCATACTGGTAGAAAAATTACTTTCTATCCTCAGTCAGGCTGAAAATAGTATAGTAGTAAATAATAATGCCGGGGCAGTATTCTTAGTCTTGAGCGCCCTGGCTAAAAATAAGGAAGTAATTGTCTCTCGCGGAGAATTGATTCAAATTGGAGGAGGATTCCGGATACCTGAGATTTTAGAGCAAAGCGGTGCTCGTCTCCGGGAGGTAGGGACTACCAATCAAACCTTTATCGAAGATTACGAAAAAGCTATTCAGGAAGATACTGCTCTTCTCTTAAAAGTATATCATAGCAACTTTCGTATGGAAGGTTTTATTAATCAGGTGGAAGTCAGAGAGCTTAAAAAATTGGGGGGGAAACATAACTTACCGGTAGTAGTAGATCTGGGAAGTGGAACACTTGTATCTACTGAAAATTTTGGGCTAAGACATGAGCCCACTGTTCAAGAAAATATAAGAGACGGAGCAGATCTGGTTTGTTTTAGTACTGATAAATTGCTAGGAGGCCCACAAGGCGGAGTAATCTGTGGGAAAGAAGTTTATATAAATACCATTAGTAAACATCCTCTCTTCCGGACTCTCCGGGTGGGAAAGATTACCTTGGCTCTCTTGCAAGAAGTACTATTATGCTATTTAAAAAACCAGGAAGTTAATCAAATTCCAATCTGGAAAATGATTTCCTATCCTTTAGAGAAGATAGCAGAACGAAGTCAGTATATTTGTCAAGAACTTCTTAAAGAGAATATTTTTGCCTTCACTGAAGAAGGAGAGACTGCTATAGGGGGAGGCGCCTTACCGGGTCAAACTCTTCCCACTAGATTAATTTTTATAAAACCTCCTATCCCGGTAGAAGAATTTTCTAAATATTTACGTTTATCCTCTCCCCCTCTTCTGGGAAGAAAAGAGAAAGAACATTTTGTTCTGGATCTCCGGACCATCGATCCATCTTTAGACCGGCTAGTGATAAAGATCATAAAATCAGAATTAGGAAAAATAAAATAATTATTAATTTATAATTCCATAAAAGGATTTTTTATGTTTGTATTTGGAACTGCTGGACATATTGACCATGGAAAAACGGCTTTAATCTTTGCCTTAACCTCAATAGACCCTGATCGTCTACCCGAAGAAAAGAAAAGAGGTATGACTATTGATTTAGGATTTGCCTGGCTTGCCCTTGCCTCAGGAGAGAAGATAGGAATAATTGATGTTCCCGGTCATGAAAGTCTTATTAAAAATATGATAGTGGGGGCTACTGGAATTGATGCAGTAATCCTGGTTGTTGATGCCAAAGAAGGATGGATGCCTCAAACTGAGGAACATTTTCAGATTATCGAACTTCTTGAGCTGCAATATGGAATTATAGTAATTACCAAAATCGATCTGGTAAATACCCATAGATTAAGGTTAGTAGAAAATCAGATTAAAGAAAGGTTAAAAAACACTGCCCTTTCCCGGGCACCAATAGTAAAGACGAGTATAATAAATAATATAGGTATAGAAGAATTAAAATGGAGTATTCAAAATCTACTCCCTCAACTAAAACCCAGGAGAGATATTCAAAAACCACGAGTATATATTGATCGGGTTTTTACTATTAAAGGAAGTGGTACGGTAGTTACTGGCACTTTAACCGGAGGAACCTTGCAAAAAGGCATGGAGCTTAATATATTCCCCGGCGGGAAAAAAGCTCGCCTTCGTAATCTGCAAGCTTATAAGGAAGAAGTAGAAGTCGCCTTGCCAGGTAGCAGAGTTGCCCTCAATTTATCAGGAATAGAAAAAAATGAACTGCAACGTGGAAGTATAGTTTTCGCAAATATACCAATAAAAAGCAGTAAAAATATTGATATATGCTTAAAACTCCTCCCTAATTTTTCCAAACTTTCTCTCTCTTCTGGTTCTTTAGTAACCTTTTTTACTGGTACCAAGGAAACTTTAGCCCGCATCTTCTTCCCACCAAACTCTATAACTCAAGCAGGAGAAAGAGTATTTGCCCGGCTAAAGTTCCAGGAAGACTTAATCACCTTTCTGGGAGATCATTTTATTTTAAGGCTACCCAGTCCTCTTAGGACTATAGGAGGAGGTATCATCATTAATCCTTTAGCCAGCAAAAAACCTCTAAAAGAAAAAGAGGAATTCGATCTTTTAGTCAGAAGAAGTACGCTTGATTTAAAAGAATTAATTTTGGCGGAATTAAGTAAATTAAAGTTTATCAAAAAAAGGGATATGTTAACTAATAGCAACTTCTCAGAAGAAGAAATTATGACTAGGATAGAACTGCTAAAAGAGGAGAATAAAATAATCTCTTATAATTCCTGGATAATAGAGAAAAATTTCTGGCAAAATCAAAGAACAAAATTTATTCAAAAATTAAAAGAAGAATATCAGCTCTCACCTCTATCCAATGGTTTTCCTTTAAATAAATTACAGAGAAATTTTTCTTATCTAACCATAGAAATATTTAAAGGATTAATCAAAACCTTAAGAGATGAAAACCAGATTGGCTTAAAAGGAGGGATAGTATACCTAATTTCCTATGTACCGGAAATCACTTCCCTTCAAAAGGAATCCATAAATAAAACCCTGAAAATCATCAGAGCAAATCCTAACCTTCCCCTGGAGGAAAAAACTCTTCTGGCACAAATAGAAGAAAGAAGAGAAATACTAGAATTTTTAATTCAACAGGGAGAAATAGTCAGATTAGATGAGGGGATTTTACTGCAAAGCAAGACTTATGATACTATGAAAAATAAGTTAATAGAATTTTTAAATCTAAATGGCTCCCTTTCTATTGCCCAGGTAAGGGATTTATTAGGGCTGAGCCGAAAATATATTATTCCTTTATTGAACAAAATGGATGAAGAAAAGATTACTCAACGGAAGGAAAATGTTAGAATATTAAAGTCAAAAGATAATTAACTACCTATTCCCAGGAGGAGAAAAAAGACTTGGTAGAGATAAAAAGATTAACTCAGATGGTTTCGGCTGCTGGTTGAGCAGCCAAATTAAATCCCCAGGATCTCGGTGAGATCTTAAAGCCCTTAAAAATATTAAAAAGTAAAAAACTGTTAGCCGGTTTTGAGAGATATGAAGACGCTGCCGTTTATATCTTGAACGAGACCCAGGCTTTACTCTTTACGGTAGATGTAATCACTCCCATAATCGATGATCCCTATACTTTTGGAAAAATTGCTGCTGCTAATGCCTTGAGTGATATTTATGCTATGGGCGGGAATCCGTTGATGGCTTTAAATATTATAGCCTTTCCGGATAACCGGTTAGAAGAATTGAAGTCAGTTCTGCAGGGAGGAGCAGAAAAAATTGCAGAAGCGGGTGCACTATTAGCAGGAGGGCATACTATCAAAGATAAAGAACCAAAGTATGGATTAGCTATAATCGGATTGCTTCATCCCCGAAAGGTTATCTATAATCATTCTCCCCAGCTCGATGATTGTTTAATCTTAACTAAACCTCTGGGTACGGGAATATTATCTACTGCTCTTAAAGCGGAAATAGTCGAGAGATCAGACCTTAACCAGGCAATTTTCTGGATGAGCAAACTAAATCGATTATCCCCTGAGATTCTAAGATTACCTATCCACAGCATGACCGATATTACCGGTTTCGGATTGATTGGCCATTTAAAGGAGATGTTAACAGAGGACGGGATAGGGGCAGAGTTGTGGGTGGATAATATTCCGCGATTAGAAAATCTAAAGAAATATATTGCAGCAGGAATGATTCCGGGTGGAACGGTAAAAAATAAAGAAATTTACTCCTGTCTGGTAGAAAAAAATCCCGCTATCTCTGAAGAACAGGAGATTATCCTTTATGACGCACAGACTTCAGGAGGACTGCTTTTATCTATAAACCAGGAAAAAGCAGAAAAAGCAAAAGAATTACTCCTTCGAAAAGGTTTTACCGGCACTAAAATCATAGGAAGAATTATAAAAATATCTTCTGGAAAAAAGATTATTTTAAAATAAATTTATTTTAACTCCATACTTTATCTTTTTCTAAATCTGTGTTAATCTTTAAATAGTTTAAAAAATAGGGAAAGATATTAATTTAATAATCTTAGAGAGGAGGTGATGATCATTCAAAAAAGAAGATCTTTACTTATCGGAGGTATATTTTGTATAGTCTTTATAACCAGCGGTTGCTTTCTGTTCAATCTTCCGCCCATAATCGAATCAGAACCGATCACCACGGCTAAAGTAGGTAATCTTTATTCCTATGAGGTTGAAGCAACCGACCCTGATAACGATACTTTAACCTATTCCTTGTTGGACTACCCCTCGGGAATGAGCATTAACTCTAATACAGGAGTGATTAGCTGGACCCCGACTTCCGCGGGAAATTTTGAAGTTACCATAGAGGTTTCAGATGGAAGGGAAACAGATACTCAAACCTTTACTATTACTGTAACCGAGCCACAGTTAACCTCGATAGAAGTTCTCCCTGACAGTATGACTATATATGCTGGTCAAAGTAAGACCATTAGTTCTATTACCGCCTCTTATGACGATGGTTCAACCGCAGAGGTAGCCTTTAGTGCCTGTACTTATTCCTCTAATAATCCAAAAATAACCGCCTCCAACGGAACTATTTATGTTTCTCAAAGTTGTTCAGCTACTACTGCTACCGTTACGGTATCCTATACTGAAAATGAAATAACTACAAGTGACACCATAAGGATCACAGTTAAGGTTACTTCTGGTGGTGGTTGAGGGAAAAATCAATCTATCCAGTAGTTTACTGGTGCAATTTAAAGAGGGGGATGTCTTTTATTCTTTAAGAAAAAGATATTCCCCTTTTAAAAATTCTCTTCTTTAAATTCTTAAAATATTTTTTATAAAAACAATTATTTTAAGATAAAAAAATCTACTCTGGAAAAGGAACAGAAATGAAAATAAAGTTAACTGATAGAGCTGAGCAGGAATTGAAAAAAATTTTAGCCGTTAAAAATATAAAAGACCAAAAAATGAGGATCATCTTAAAAGGTATAGGTTGAAGTGGTCCAAAGTTCAATCTTGCTCTGGATGAGCAGAAAGAGGATGACGATAGTGTTTTCTTTAAAGGGGTTACCTTTATAGTGAATAAGAATCTACTGGCCCAATTTCAAAGTTTTACCATTGACTATTCTAACTCTCTTCTGCGTAGAGGATTTTCCGTCCACCCTGAAGATGAAGAGATTACTCGATGTGCATAACCAAATATTTAAAAATATAGAGATAAATTCATTTTTAGGTTTTTAACTTTATCTTTTCTTTCTGAAAAACAATCTTCTCCCTTCTTAACCTTCCTGGTTATTTCACTTCTGCGACCACCCTCCCCCTCGTCTATCAAAAATCCAAACTCTTCGCCATCTGCCTGCTCTTTTTTACTAAATTCTGAGGAGTAAATCCCAAACAGATGAGTAAAAAAGGGATACACCCCTTACTCTCCTGAGAAATAGGATGTATCCCCAATTTTACTATTTTTCTATATTTACTCCCACGGTCCAACAATACCTTGGACTGCCCACTCCATACTGGTTAACTCATAAACTGACATTCTCAATCCCTCAGGGACTCTCAGGTTCCCCTCTCGATCATAAATAGGTCCATTGAAGGGATCAAAGACCATAGAAGGATCAGACATCTGCTCTAAGCGTTTCATAACCAGGTCATAGACATTAATCGACCCCAAAATAGGATCATTTACTTGTTTGCTTTTCAAATTGTCTTCAAAAAGTGGATTAATTAACATTCCTGGCTTTGCTCCCATCTCTACTGCTTTTTCCTTTAATAACCACCAGTAATCAAGATTAGCCAGATTGTGTGCATTATATACCCCCGCATATACTTTAGCCAGAAAATCTAAATAAATTGCCTCCCAATGGGCAATCTGGCCAGAGACAACAAAATCAGGGCTAAAATCATACATCGGGGAATAATGCCCAAAAGAGGGATAACTCTTCTCCGCAGCTACCTGAACCACCGTCGGGGAATCTTCCGTAAAAGCAAAGACATCACATCCTTCAGCAATCAATGCTTCGGCTGCCTCTTTTGCAGCAGTGGGGCTGAACCATTCATAAATCCAGCGAACATGTACTTCAGCATGGGGATTCGTTTCTTTTACCCCAATTGCAAAAGCATCCATATGTCTCTTTACTTCAGGAATGGGAAAAGCGCCTACATAAGCAGTTTTATTAGTTTTAGTAAGGGCTCCAGCCATTAATCCATTAAGGTAATAAATCTGATAAAAATCAGCCATATAAGTCATCAGATTGGGATTACGTTTAAATCCAGAACAATGGGCAAATATTTTATCTGGATGTTTCTGGGCGGCAATTACTGTGCCATCCATAAAGCCAAAACTAGTAGTAAAGATAACGTCACACTTTTCTTCTTGGATCAATTTATCAACATAAAGACCCTCACTTCCTTCGGGGACAGACTCTACATATACCGTATCCAGCCAGGGTAAGCTATCCTCGCATATTTTTCTGGCATCATCATGGGCATGGCTCCAGCCTAAATCACCAATAGGCCCCACATAGATAAATCCTGCCTTGAGAGGTTTCCCCGGAATATATTCTTCTGCCATCGATAACCAAGTAAAACTAAAGATAAACAATACAGTCAAAAATATAATTACTATTTTTCTATTAAACATTTTTATCCTCCTTTATTTTTTCTGATTATTTCTAAGACTACTTCATTCTCTACATTAAAAATTTCCTACTTCTTCTACTCTTTTCTATAAACATCTTAAGATTATTTTAAAACTTAATCAATACACCTCCCTTCCTTGAATGATTTAATTTATTATTCCTTTAATTATCAAAAGGTATCCTCTTCTTTATTTTACACTATTTAAATCAACCAAGAAAAAATATTTCTCTTTGTCTTATTAATCTTCACCCCTGGTATAAGGTAAGCTAAGAGCAGCTGGAGCTCCTATGCGCTTTTGTAAGGTTCCTCGAGACACAAAGATTAATACTATAATAGCCATAGCATAGGGCATTGCTTTAAGTAATTCAGGTGATACATAGGGCTGTAAGCGAAAAGATAGATGGTAGAGAGCGGCGAACAAGAAAGCTCCCAACATACCATTTACTGGATTCCAGAAGGCAAATATAGTTAAAGCGATTACAATCCATCCCATTCCAGCCGTCATTCCTTCTGTCCAGGCTGGTCGATATACTACGGAAAGATATCCACCAGATATACCAGCCAGAATTCCGCCGAGAAGTACACATATATATCTAACTCGACTAACATTTATCCCCATAGAATCCGCAGTGGCAGGATTTTCCCCCACTGCTCGGATAGTAATACCAATTCTAGTTCGAAAGAGGATATACCATAATAGGGGAACAGAAATAATAGTAAAATAAACAATTAGATTCTGCTCCTGAAAAAGGATTGGTCCCAACAAAGGTAGGTGAGAAAGGGGAGTAATGGTAACTTTTGGAATGGTAGAGGCCAATGGTTTCCCTTCCCAGCCTCTTCCCAGTACTCCCGATAAACCAAGACCGAGCATGGTAAGAGAAAGCCCGGATACAATTTGATTTGCTTTTAGAGTTATACTGGTAAAAGCATGAATTAAAGAGAATATACCACCAATAATTCCTGCTACCAGTATCCCCAGCCAGGGATTTTTAGTCAAATAAGTAGTGGTAAAAGCAGAATAGGCTCCCATAATCATCATTCCTTCGACTCCTAGATTTAGTACCCCAGAACGTTCAGCGTAAATCTCCCCCAGAGTTCCCAAAAGAAGAGGAGTACCATAAGCAAGGGAACGACTAAAAGTATTAATAATCCAGTTTTCCCAGCCCATAATTACCTCCTGGAGAGAAGAGATATCCGGTAGTGAAGAAAAAATTCACTCCCGATTAAAAAAAACAGAATTAAACCGTTAAATACATTAATCAGTTGGGATGGTAATCCTAGAGATACTTTAATGACATCTCCACCGGTGATAAGCAATCCAAAGAAAAGTGAAGTAAAGATTACAGCTAAAGGATTACGACGCGCCAACCAGGCTACAATAACCGCGGTATACCCATAACCCATAGAGATATGAGTAGGTCCTAATAAACGCTGGTGAATTCCTGCTATTTCACCTACTCCAGCTAATCCAGCTAATCCTCCAGAGATAAACATTGCCAGAAGAGTCACCTTGAGGGAATTAATTCCAGCATATCTTGCTGCTTCAGGATTTTCACCCATAATCCTTATTTCTAAACCACTTTTAGTATATATTATTAATATATACATTAGAACACTAAGTATCAGTCCCAAAACTAAAGTGGGCCAGTGAATTCTGGTTCCGGTAATAGTGGGCAACCAGGCAGAAGGGGGAAAAGTCTCTGAATAGGCAAATCCGCGAGCGGAAGGTCCCTTCCAAGGTCCATGGATTAACCACTCCACTAAATAAATAGACATATAATTCATCATTAAAGTAGTAATCACTTCATTTACTCCCAAGGTTACCTTTAAAACAGCTGGAATAAGTCCCCATAAAGCCCCACCGATAAATCCACCCAAGAACATAGCGGGCAAAAGTAATGGGGCGGGTATTTCACTAAACAGAGCAATGCCAGTAGCTGCTACTGCTCCCATAAGTAGCTGCCCCTCCGCTCCGATATTCCAGAATAAAGCGCGAAAGGCAATGGTTAATCCCACTCCGCAGAGTAACAAAGGAATTGCTCGCCGTAAGGTCTCTGCTAATCCAAAACTACTCCCCAGTGAACCACTAAAGATAAGTCGATAAGCCTTCAGAGCAGAAACTCCAAAAAGTTGAAAGAACAGCCCTGCTATAACCAGTGCAAAGAGAATGGCCAATACTGATATACATAGAATTCTACCCTGAGAAACTCCAGATCTTTCTTCTATTTTAAATTCTAAACCTTTTGAACTAGTCATATTTTTTCTCCCGGATATTTTGAACCAGCCATCATTAAACCAATCTTTTCTAGATCAGCGTTCTCTTCCTCCAGAATCCCCATCGTTTCTCCATTAAACATTACCAGAATTCGATCAGAAAGACTTATAATTTCTTCCAAGTCTTCCGAGATAAGTAAAATTCCTGCCCCCCTTTCTCTCTGCGCCAAAAGTATCTGGCGCACCTGTTCGGTAGCTCCAATATCCAGACCATAGGTGGGGTGGACTGCAATAATTAAGCCAGGATCTTTAGAAAGTTCGCGCGCTAAAATTATCTTCTGAATATTTCCGCCCGAAAGAATCCTGACCGGAGCCTTATGATGGGGGGTAAGTATTTGATATTCCGAAATCATAGCTTGAGCATTTTCCTCTATGGCTTTATAGTTAAGAAATTCACCTCGAGAAAAGGGCAAATAAAAATATTTATTCAAAATTAAATTTTCACTGACGCTGAGGGTAACCACTATACCTCTTCTAATTCTTTCTGCGGGGATATGAGCCACCTTTAATTTATTTATTTTTCGGGAAGAACAATGGGTGATATCCTGGTTAGTAAAATATATTAGCCCTTTCCACACTTTTCTCAAACCAGTAAGTACTTCCGCCAGTTCATTCTGGCCATTGCCAGAGACACCAGCTATTCCCAGAATCTCTCCTCCAAAAAGGTCAAAAGATACTCCCCGAAGGGCAGGTAATCCTCGATCATTCAAAACATGTAAATCTTTTATCTCCAGAATTTTGTCTTTCTTTTGCAAAGGGTTCTTCTTAAATCGGAAAATAACCTCCCGACCAACCATTAACCTGGCTAAAGTAGCTTTATCAGTATCTTTAGTAGAAACGGTAATCACCACTTTACCTTTTCTTAATACCGTAACTCGATCGCTAACCTTCATTACTTCCTCCAATTTATGGGTGATAAAGATAATGGTCAAACCGTTATTAACCAGGGATCTTAGAGTGATGAAAAGTTTTTCCACCTCTTGAGGAGTAAGAACACTGGTAGGCTCATCCATAATCAGAATTTCTACCTCACGATATAAAGCTTTTAGAATTTCCACCTGCTGTTGCTGTCCCACTGCCAGCTGCCAGATTTTTGCTTGAGGATCAATCGAGAGTCCATATTGACTACTGATTAAAGAGATTTTCTCTCGTACTCTTCGAAAATTGGTAAAGGGTCCAGTACCCTCATCGAGTCCAAGAATAATATTCTCCTCTACAGATAAGGTGGAAACCAGTCTAAAGTGCTGGTGAATCATGCCAATACGATTTTGGAGAGCTACTTTGGGTGAGGTTATCTGAATCTTTTGATTATTTAAAATAATCTCCCCTTCATCGGGTTGATAAAGACCAAAAAGAATACGCATTAAGGTGGTCTTCCCTGCGCCATTCTCCCCCAGCAGACAATGAATCTCACCCCGACGAACTTTTAGGTCTATTCCATCATTGGCAATTACCCCGGGGAATCTTTTTACGATTCTATGTAATTCAATAGCATAATCATCGGTCTTATTCAAGGCTATTCCCTTTTACAGGTATACGGCATAAAATGTTCACCTGCTTATTTTCAACTTAATCCTCAATAATACCCTAATTTGGTTAAAATTCATTACCTAAAAAAGAAAAAATTATCCTCGTGCTCGCTCTCAGATTTTTATCATGATAAATCTTCTTTAGATAATTTTAAATATATCAAAACCCGGAATAAAATTCAATGAATAGGAATCTTTAAGTAAACTAAAATTCATAGGAATTTAAAAGTGATTTTAAAAATGGCATAATTTTGAGAGTTTCTTCTTCTCCTAAACGAATTAACTTCTCCCTTTCTTCTTTCCGCATATCATACGAAAGTTTACCAATATAGTGAGGCTTTATCAGTACATCAGCACTGCTGGAAGAATAGTCACCCAATTCTTCTAACATTATGAAAATAGATCTAAGAGTAATAGATAAAATATTATTTAACTTCTGAGATTGATTATCTTTGACCTCTCTTAAATTAACTCCTATTACTATATCTGCTCCCATTTCTCGCACTATGTCCACTGGAACAGGGTCTTTTAATCCCCCATCTACCAATATTTTCTCTTCCCATTCAAAAGGTATAAAGGTACCCGGTATGGAAATAGAGGCAGCTACTGCATTAGAAATCCGACCCTTATCAAATATTACCTTTTCGCCGGTCAATAAATCTGTGGCTACCGTTTTAAAAGGAATCTTGAGGTCATATTCAAAACTAGCCCAATTAGTTAATCGATCAAGTTCATCCCTAATATCTTTTGCATCCATTATTCCTTGTATCCACCTTGGTTCTATCTTATCCTTCTCCCATTCCCAGTAAAATAGGATAAATATACTTTCATCTATATCTTTCAATTCTATGTCCTTAATACGATAATTATAATATCTGGTAAAATCTAAATTTAGAAGGCATTCCTCCACCTTATTTATATCCTTCCAGAGGGCATAAAGCCCGCCTACAATAGCCCCAGCACTGGTACCAGCAATACAATCTAATTCTATACCCTCTTTTTCTAATGCTTTTAATACACCTATATGGACAAAAAGTCTTTCTCCCCCTTCTCCCAGAGCAATGCCAATTTTGGGTTTAGCAAAGGAAAAGGAAAAAAGACTGGTTAGGAAAAAGAAAAATAGGATAATCCAGATTAATCTTTTCATTTTTTTACTTATGTTTTCAGCTTTCATTTTGATTTATTTCCTTTAAAGCCCTTTAAATATTCAAGTCGAAAACTAATTCTTCTCTTATTTTTCAAATTAATTAATTATATCATAAGATATAGGCGTTCAAGAGGAAAATTCTCCCCAAATTTTTTCTCCTTCCTCTTTTTTTTATTCCAAAAAATTAATCTTAATAAATTCCTAAATTAAGAATTTACTATTTAATAGTTCTGTAAATATTGGAAAAATCCTTCTTTGGTTTGGAGGATAAAAAATAAAAAGCCCGCTTCGCTTACCACAAAGCGGGCTATCATAAAGGAGGTATAATTATGAAAAAGATTGTTTTGTTGTTTGTTGCTTCAAGGCTGTATGGCTTGCCAACAATATTTTTTATTAATCATACGTGATAAATTATACCTATTTTTTTTCTAATGTCAAGAAAAAAATAAAAAATTTTTTATTTTTTGTAATTCCATTTGAATAATTTTTAGAAATAGGTTTTTTCCTCTTAATCATCTAATTAAGAAACTGTTTTTAAAATCTTTTCCAGAAATTCTGGGCTTGTTCTCTCGTTCTTTGAGCAATCTGTATATAATCTATATTTTTTATTTCTCTTTCTTCCATTAATATCTTACCCCTCACTATAGTAGAATCTACTATATCTCCGGTTATACCGAATAAAAGGTGAAAATAAAAATTATCTCTACTAATAGGAGTGGGCGAATGGTAATTTACTACTATTAGATCAGCTGGGGCACCTACTTGAAGTATACCTAATTTTTCCTCAAAAAAATGGGCAGCAATCTCACGATTAGTCTGAAAAGCCATTGTAAATACTTCTTTACTTCCTGCTTGAGGATCTCCCTGTTCATGTTTTTGCAAAAGATTTCCTACTTTAATACTTTCAAACAGGTCTGCAGTATATCCATCTGTTCCCAATCCAATTTTTACTCCCTTATCTAAAATTTTCTGAATAGGGAGGGCTCCCACTGCGTTATTCATATTTGATTCCGGATTGTGGATTAAATAACTCCTGGTCTTTTTTAAGATCTCCCATTCTTCTTCCTGAAGATGAACTCCATGAATGGCTAAAGTACCAGGCCGCAAAATTCTAAAACGATCAAGACGATAGGCCACCCCTTTATACCCCCGGGTCTTGCTCTCATAATAATCTTCCTTTCCTTCTGCGATATGCAGGTGAAATGGTACTTCTAACTCATCAGCTAAAGTAGCTGCTCGGGTTAGAGTAGAATTTTGTAAAGTAAAAGAGGAATGAAGACCGATCATTCCATTTAGATAATTTTTTTTATTATGCCTTACTTTCTTAATAAATCTTTCATTTTCCCTGATTCCAGCCAGAGCCTTCTGATGACCATCTCGATCCGACACTTCATAAGCCAGAACCGCTCGAATACCACTTTGAGAAACTGCTTCCGCAAGGATATCTAAGCTACCTTCAATAAGATTAGCGCTGGCATGATGATCAAAAATAGTAGTGGTCCCCTTTTTTATACAATCGAGAAGAGCATAAATGGCACTGTAATATATATCTTCTTCCTTTAAAGTTCGATCTAGTCTCCACCAGAGTTTTTCTAATATTTCTATAAATTTAGTAGGTGGTTGATCAGTCTTCAGGTCCATTCCTCGAGCAAAAGTGCTATAAAGATGGGTATGAGTATTAATCATTCCGGGCATAATTAATCTTCCCTGCACATCTTTAAAACTTGCCTCTGGATATTGTTTTTTCAATTTTGAAGTATCTCCTATATCCAGAATCCTCTCTCCCTCAATTACTACTCCCCCCTTGGGGATAACCTGAAAATCTTTATCTAAGGTAATTATTATTCCATTCCCCAGTATGAACATTTTTACTTCCTTTCTATCCCTGAATCATCTCCTGCGAAATTTTGTTAGCTTTTTCTAATACTTTCCTTTCATCAATATTAACCAATCTTCCCTCCCAAACTACTATCTTTCCATTCACTATAGTAATATCAACAATTTGAGAATCTCCA
>Ga0067045_1029392_pt1 | contig 21113 bp, 18 predicted proteins | sample TerdegcTABiofilm_FD_59184 | JGI IMG/M metagenome (GOLD analysis project Ga0067045, IMG submission 59184) | Combined Assembly of (Gp0054472, Gp0054536) Wastewater bioreactor microbial communities from Singapore -Terephthalate degrading...
GCCCGCCACGACACGGCCCGCGAAGAGCCGACCGCAGGACCCGTGACGGTCTACAGCGACGGTGGCTGCCTGGGCAACCCGGGCCCCGGGGGGTGGGCGGCGCGACTCAAGTACGCGGACGGGCGCATCGTCGAGCTGGGGGGCGCGGCGGCGCACACCACCAACAACCGGATGGAACTGACTGCCGCCATCGAGGCGCTCAAGCGCGTGCAGTCGTGCGCGCCGGTCATCGTGGTCACCGACAGCGAGTACCTGCGCCGCGGCATCACCCAGTGGATCCACGGCTGGAAGCGCCGCGGGTGGCTCACGGCCGCCCGCACCCCGGTGCTCAACCAGGATCTGTGGCAGGAGCTGGATCGCCTCAACCGGCCCGATATCGAGTGGCGCTACACAGCCGGCCACGCCGCCGACCCGGACAACGAGCGCTGCGACCAACTGGCCCGCGCCTTCGCCCTCGGACAGACACCCGACCTGCGCCAGGACTGAGACTGCCGGGTCTTGTCGCGCTGCCGTGTTCGGGCGCGGCGCTCGTCCCCGCGCCAACCTGCAGCGCGCCGCAGCGGTGATTCACCCTGGGCTGCGGAGACTACCCATGACCGATCAGCGAATCCAGCCGCGCGTCCGGTACACCCAGCAACCCAGGTACTCCTTCAGGGCCCAGGTGGAGTACTCCAGGGCGTCCAGGCGGGGCAGCAGCAGACCCGCGTGGAAGGGCTTGGGGACGATGCGCTGATCCGTGGGGGCCGGGACAGCATCGATGCCCAGCGTGCGGAAGACGCCCAGGGCGCGGCGCATGTGGGATGCGGAGGTCACCAACAACACGCGGTGCATGCCGCGCTGCTGGAGGATGTCGGCCACGTACAGGGCGTTCTCGCGAGTGGTGCGCGAGCGCTCCTCGAGAACCAGCGCGCTGTCGGGGATGCCGTACTCGAGCGCCAGCGTCCGGAGGTCGCCCGCTTCGGTGGCCGGCGAACCGTCCAACTCGGGCATCGCGCCGCCGCTGAGGATCAGCTTCGGGGCCCTACCCGCCCGCCACAAGCGCATGCCGTGCAGCAGCCGGTCGAAGCTGTCGGCCACGTCGATCTCCAAGCGCGGGGCGATCGGCGGGAACGTGGCGCCCCCCAACACGACGATGGCATCGGCGACCGGGGCCGCGGCCGGCGGCACGGGGGGATAATCGTCTTCGAGCCCTCTCAGCAGAGCCGTGCCCACTGGCCAGCTCGACAAAGCCAGCAGTCCCAGGATCCCGATCCACGTCAGCGCCCCCGCCCAGCGCGGGTACCCACGCCACCATGCCCACAGGGCCACAAGCCAGACCAGCGTCGCGATCCCGAGAGGCTGCACCAGCGGCAGCGCCACCTTCCCGATCCACACGAACACGGCGGTCTCCTGACAAGAGAATCGCCCGCTCGGGGATGTGCCCCCCAGCGTCTACTGCTCGCCCGCGCCAGGCCCAGCCGGCCGTTCCCAACTAGCCCCGCCATCGTGGGAGAAGCGCGTCACGCGCCGCCAGCCCGCCAGATCTCCCGGGGGCACCGATCGGAGGTCGACCACCGACGTCTCGGCGATCTCGCTGCCCACGCGCCCAGTGCCATCCGGCCGGTTGCTCTCCACTCGGAGGCGCTGTATCTCCAGTTGCCCGCCGAGCATCTCCAGCAGATCGCGCTGAATGCGCATCTGCTTTGTTGCCAGCGCCTCAGGTTCGAGCCGAGAAACGCGGAAGCGGAGTATCAGACACCCCAGGTCGGCATCGAACTCGACGCTGTAGAAGGTCCCGTGGCGCTCGTTGATGTAGCGGCGGACGCGAGGCGTGGCCTCGTGCAGCGGCGAGACCGCGGTCTTGGCCGCCGGCGCTGTCGCGGTCTCCTCGGCCGCGAAGCCCTCCAGTTCGGGCCCCCAGACCCAGCCTTCGATGCGGATCCGCACCCATCTGCCTTCCTGTCCGAGACGCTCGACTTCGGCGCCCTGGAGCAGCTCCCCCATCTTCCTGCCATCGGGCTGCTCGCGGACGGTGGCTGCGGTCGAATGCACCCGCACGATAGAGGCCGCGGCTGCCCCCGACAGCGCCACTCCGATCGCGCCAGCGCAGAGCAGGACAGCCCACGTTCTTCTCGTTCGCGCCATCGCTTGGCCCTCCTTCTGCATCCGTCTGCTGTCGCGCCCACACGGGCGTGCCGAGCCCCGCTGCCGCCGGCGAGGCCAGCCCGCGCCGCCCGCGCCGACACTCCCTCAGCCGGTCTCACGAAGCCTGTCGACAAGCGCCAGGAAGCCCCACGACACGAGCGTCAGCACAGCCGCGATGGCCACCGCCAGCAGGATCAGGAGCACCGGCTCGTACTGCGGAGGTCTGGGCGGGCGTCCATAGCCGAACATGATCTTGCCACCTGTGGTCGCACCCGTTCGGGCGTTGCAGCGCCTGCGAGCGCGGCGTCCGCGGCGACCAGCGAGGCGTCGGCAGCGAAGCCCGGCCGCGCCGCGGCGTGCTCCGTTAGGCGCCTACGTTGCGGCGATAGCTCGGGAAATAGGTGTACCCGTCGAGCTCGATCTCGGTGCCAGGTACCGCCCACTCGAGCCCGAGTTCGCTGAAGAGCTTCGCTGACTCCCAGGCTTGCTGCACCGCTTCGGTCATCCCCACCACGCTCACCGCGCCGTTGCCGTCAACCCGCCGCAGGGCCGGTGGCAGCTCGTGGATCGCGGAGGACTCGAAGGCGCCACAGGCGCACAGCGTCTGACCGCGCGCCATCGCCAAGGGGCACATCAAGGCCGCGCGCCGGCCAGCCACTGTCTCGACCACATCGTCCAGCACTGCGGGTGGCCGCGCCTCGACGTCCACAGACTCGGTCGTGCCGTCAGCCCACGTGGCCTCGATCCGGCCTTCGTACGCCAGGCGCACGCAGCCCCTCTCCCCCTCCAGCACGTACACGGGATGCACGTTCCGGTCCGTGCAGTGACTGACCGCGAAGAAGATCTCCGGGCCTTCGACAGTGGCCACCCGAAGCACTGCCGTGTCGGCGGACTCGATCGAATTGGCCCGGTAGAGTTCCGCGCGCACCGCGGCGGGTGTCAGCGCCTCGCCCGGCACCCCGCCAGCCATGAACAGCATCGCGTTGATGGCATGCGCCAGGGCGTTGTTGTGCGGTCCATCGAGGACCCAGGCGTCGCCCACCGCCAGACGCCCCGCCCAGTCGTTGCGGTGGTAGTAGGCCGGATCCCGCGGCCAGCAGCCGAACGAGCGAATGCGCCGAATCGCACCCAGGCGGCCCCGGCAGACCCAATCCTTCACGAGCCTGTACTCGCGCTGGTACACGTGCTGGAAGCCCACGGCGCACAGGCGCCCGGCGCGCGCAGCAGCCGCCAGCATGGCGTCCACGTCCTGGATCGACCCGGCAGCCGGCTTTTCCACCAGCACGTGGCAGCCTGCCTCCAGGGCCGCGACGGTCATCGGCCGATGCAGCGGGATGCCGGTGGGAATGCAGACCACGTCGATGCGCTCCCGCGCCGCGGCCAGCATCTGCCGCAGCGACGCGTAGACCTCGATGCCCCGCGCGCGCATGGCCTCCAGCTCCTGGCCGAAGACCGCCTGGTCGGCGGGAATCGCCACTTGGGCCACCTGCCGGCCGAGGCCACGCTCCTCCACTCGAGCCACGTACTGGCGGTGCTGGCGAGCGAAACCTCCCATCCCCACCACCGCGATCCTCGGTACCTCCGCAGCGCTCATGGCGCTCCTCCGCTCTGTCGAGGGCCTCCGGAAGCCTTGCGGCGAGCCGCCCATTTGCCGGCCCGGCAGACGATGGCTATCGTTCGCTGCGCCCCGTTCTCGGCGCCTGGCCTGCGGCTCGCCCCAGGAAGCGAAAGACTCCGCATGCACCTACTTCGTCCCTCCGGCTCGGTGGGCTCCCCGCCCGCCCGCCCCGGCGTGACCTGGCGCTCGCTGGTGGCCGGCTCGCTGCTGGCAGCCGGCATCGCCGCCGGGGCCCCGTACGGCAACATGGTGCTGCGCGGGTCCTACATGGCTTTGGACTTCAGCACCGCCGGGGCGATCTTCCTCTTCTTCCTGTTCGTCCTGACCGTGCACACGGCGTTGGGCCTGCTGCAGCCGCGCTGGGCGTTCTCGCGTGCCGAGTTGGCCGTGGTGTACATGATGGCGATCGTCGCCTGCGCCATCCCCACCATGGGCTTGACGGAGTACCTGCTGCCGATCATCACGGGCGGCACGTACTACGCCACGCCGGAGAACGAGTGGGCGCAGTTGGTGCATCCGTATGTGCGCGATTGGCTCGTGCCTCAAAACCAGGAGGCCGTCAAGTACTTCTACGAAGGTGCACCTCGTGGGTACGGCGTGCCCTGGAGCGCCTGGGTCCGGCCATTGCTGGCCTGGACCCCGCTCATCGTGGCGCTGTACGCGTCGATGGTCTGCATCATCGTCGTGCTGCGGCGACAGTGGATCGTGCGCGAGCGTCTGACCTTCCCGCTCGTGCAGGTGCCGCTGGCCATGATCGAAGATGGCGACCGCACGGGCGCGCTCAAGCCGTTCTTCAAGAGCTGGCTGATGTGGACCGGCTTCGCGATCCCGTTCGCCGTGGGTTCGATACGAGCGCTGCACAACTACCACAATTTCATCCCCACCGTCAACCTGGAGACGAGCATTCCGCTGTTTCGCAGCACCACGGTGCTGCAGATCGCGCTGAGCTTCCCCATGGTCGGCTTCTCGTACTTCGTCAACCTCGACATCGCGTTCGCCGTATGGTTCTTCAACCTGGTGGCGCGGGCAGAGGAGGGCGTCTTCGGGATCCTGGGCGTGACCAGCGCCGAACAGCTCTACTACGCGGGCGGCTTCCCCGTCCTGGCCCACCAAGGGATGGGCGCGATGCTCGTGCTGGCTGGATTCGGGCTGTGGACGGCGCGCGGGCATCTGCGCGCTGTGCTGCGGCAGGCCGTGCACGGCGGCGCCGAGATCGACGATGGCGACGAAGTGCTGTCCTACCGGACGGCGGTGCTGGGTCTGGCGGTCAGCACCTGTGCCGTCGGCGTCTGGCTGTGGTTGGCCGGCATGCAGTGGTGGGTGCTGCCCGTCTACCTGGCAGCCATGTACCTGCTCTTCATCGCCATCACGCGGGTAGTGGCCGAAGGTGGCATTGCCGCAGCGCGAGCGCCGCTCATCGCCTCGGACTTCGTCACCTCGGCGCTGGGGAGCTCGGCCCTCAGCCCCCACACGCTCGTGGCCCTCGGTTTCACCTATGTCTGGGCCGCCGACATCCGCACCTTCGTCATGGCCTCGTGCGCCAACGGCCTCAAGCTGGCCGAGGAAGTGATGCAGCGGCGCAAGCGGACGGTGATCGTCGCGATCGCGCTGGCCATCGCCATCAGCCTGACCGTGTCCATCGCCACCGTCCTGTACCTCAGCTATGCGTACGGCGGCATCAATCTCAACAGCTGGTTCTTCGGCCCTACGGGGGGCCCCTCCTATCCGTTCAACTTCATCAGCTCCGAATTGAGCAACCCGGACGGACCCGACGCAATCGGCTGGATCTCGACGCTGTCGGGCGCGGCGGTGATGGTCGTCCTCATGGTGATGCGCCACCGGTTCCTGTGGTGGCCGCTCCACCCGTTGGGATTCGCGGTCAGCACCATCTCGATGACCAACTACATCTCGTTCAGCGTGTTCCTCGCCTGGCTCGTCAAGAGCCTCATCCTGAAATACGGTGGCCCATCGCTGTTCTGGCGAGCGCGGCCCTTCTTCCTCGGTCTCATCCTGGGCCAGTTCACCGTGGCCGGCACCTGGCTCGTCATCGACTTCTTCACCGGCATGACCGACAACGCGATCTACTGGGTCTAGATCGCTGCGGACTGCCTGCCGGGGGCGCTTCCGTGCCCTCCGCGCCGGGCAGCCAAGGCGCTTGACAAGGTCCCTCGGCCGCGCTAGGCTTAGCCGCCGGTTTTCGCCAATGCACGCAAGTAGTCCTAATCGGCCGCAGGCCCGAGTCCTCTGGTGCGCCTTCCCGCCTCAGAGCTGCCCGTTGTTGTCGGTGGCATCCTTTGCCTGGTCATCGTCCTCCTCCCGCAGCAGGGCCGAGCGCCGCGTCGCGATGTGAGCCGTGAGGTGGAGAGGCTGCGCCAGTCCGAGTGCGAGTACCGGGGCATCACCGCCACCTTCGAGGACGTCACCCGCGCCTACATCCTCGAGGCGTACCATGGTGGCCAGGTACTGCGCTGGGAAGGGCGACCGAGCCCACAGAACCCCGACTGGGAGACCATCGTGACCGCCTGGTGCCAGCTCGGCGCGCCGCGCCCCGGCGACGATTCCACCCTGGCGGAAAAGATCCCGCGTCTGCGGCGCCGCGCGGGCTCGCTGACGCCCGTGAGGTGGCGGTACAGCACCCTGGCGGCGGTGCGCATCGATCCGGCCAACGACTTCGCCCAGGATGCGCTGGGCGTGTTCCGCGCCACGGTCGACCGCTTCATCCGCGCCATGGTGATCGTCGAGGAGGCAGTGGGGCTGCGCGCCGCGCCGGCCGCCGAAGCGGCCGTGCTCGGCCGACTGGAGGCAGGGACCGTGGTGCTGCGGGAGAGCCCTCCGGCGGGACAGGAGGCGGCCCTCGGCTGGTCGTTGGTCAGAATCCCGTCCACCACCCAGCGCGGGTGGGTCCCCAGCGATAGGCTCGCACCGGTGGAGAATGAGCGGTAATCAGGACAGCTTGGTGATCCAGATCCGCGACCTGCGGAAGATCTACCAGATGGGCGTGAATGCGGTGCACGCACTGGCGGGCATCTCGCTGGACATCCGCCGGAACGAGTACGTCGCCATCATGGGCCCTTCGGGATCCGGCAAGTCGACACTGCTGAACATCCTGGGCTGTTTGGACGTGCCGACCTCAGGCTCGTACATGCTCAACGGGCAGTTGGCCAGCGAGATGGACGACGACGAGCTGGCGCGCATCCGTAACCGGGAAATCGGCTTCGTCTTCCAGACCTTCAACCTGCTGCCGCGGTCGAACGCCCTGCACAACGTCGAGCTGCCGCTGATCTACAGCGGCGTCCCGCCCCGCGAGCGCGCCGAGCGGGCCAAGCGGGCGCTGGAGGCCGTGGGGCTGGGGGAACGCATGCACCACCGGCCCAACGAGCTGTCGGGAGGGCAGCGTCAGCGGGTAGCCATCGCGCGCGCGCTGGTGAACGATCCGGCCATCATCCTGGCCGACGAGCCCACAGGGGCGCTGGACACGCGCACCGGCGAGGAGATCATGGAGCTGTTCAACCGGCTGCATCGCGATGGCAATACCATCATCGTGGTCACCCACGAAGAGCACATTGCCCGGTACAGCCACCGCATCGTGCGCCTCCGGGACGGCCGCATCGAATCCGACGATCGGTTGGCTGGAGTCGGTCCATGATCCTGCAGCGTCTGTACCGATGGCGGACCTGGGGGCTGTTCGCAGCGATGGCAATCAGCTTGGCCATCGCCTGCGCGGGCACAGATCACGAGGTGCCCACGCGCACCGTCTCGCCCGGCCCGTTCGTGGTGACCCAGGTGGAGACCGGCGAGGTGCAGGCGGCCAGCGGCGAAGTCATCGTCGCGCCGCGCATCGGGGGGGCGCTGAAGATCCTCTACCTGCACCCCGAAGGCGCGATGGTCGACGTCGGGGAGCTGGTTCTGCAGTTCGATCCAGCCGACTTCGAGAAGGAGATGCTGGATCGGGAGGGCCAGCTCGAGGAGGCGATCAGCGATCTGCGGCGGGCTGAAGCCGAACGCCAGCAGAGACTGGCCGATCTCAAGCGCAACATCGAGCGGGCGCAGGCCGAATACGAGCTGGCCAAGCTGAACGTGCAGCGCTCGGCCCTCGACTCGCCCTCCGAGCAGGAGAGGGCGCGGATCCAGCTCGAGATGGCCGCCCGGGCTCTGGAGCAGGCTCGCCAGGATTCCATCGCCCAGGAGGTGGTCAATCGCGTGGACCTGATGGCGCAGCAGTACCGCATCGATCGCTTGCGCAGTCGGTACGAGGAAGCCAAGAGGGACTACGAGCGGACGAGCGTCTACGCCACGCGCCCCGGGATCGTCGTCCACCGCAAGCTGCAGAAGCGGGGCACGGATCAGGAGGCCAAGGTCGTGGTCGGCGACGTCGTGTGGGGCGGCAGCGCGCTGATGGAGATACCGGATCTGGACAGCATGCAGGTGCTGTGCCTGATCGGCGAGATGGACCTGAAACGCATGGCCGTGGGGCAGCGCGCCGAGGTCCGCCTGGATGCCTTTCCCGGGCCGGTGTTCCCCGGCCATGTAGTGTCGCTGGCGCCCATGGCATCCCCGCAGCCAGGGGCGCCGGATGTCAGCGTCTTCGAGATGCTGGTGCAGCTGGATGTCAAGGACGAACGCCTGCGGCCGGGCATGTCCGCCGAGGTCGAGGTGGTCACCGGCGTCCTCGACAGCGTGTTGTCCGTGCCGCTGGAAGCGGTCTTCCGTGTCGGTGCCGACGACATCGTGTTCCGGCGCGAAGACGGGGGATTCGTGCAGAAGAAGATCAAGCTCGGCGCGCGCAACCGATCCGCCGTGGTCGTCGAGGAAGGACTGACTGCGGGCGACGTGGTCGCCTTGCAGCGCCCGCCCGCTTTTCGCTGAGGCCTCCGTTGGAGACAAGCGCATGAGTGAGGAGCACAACGGCCGACGGAAGCTGTCGGTGTCGAGAAAATGGGTCGCCATCGCGGCGCTGGTGGTGGTCGTCGCGGGTGTAGGATACGCATCCCGCCGCGCCGTGGGCCATGCGCCGACCGAGATCCCGACGATCGCGGTGCAGCAGGGCGAATTCGTCATCTCCATGCTGCTGAAGGGCGGCGAACTGGAGGCCCAACAAGCGGAGAACATCGTCGCTCCGCGAGTGCGCGGCCAACTGAAGATCGTCGAGCTGTTCCCGGAGGGGGAGCAGGCCGAGGTGGGCGATCTGCTGGTGCAGTTCGAGCAGACCGAGTTCCAGAAGCGCGTGCTGGATGCCGAACAGGAGCTGGAGGGCGCCAAGGCCGATCTGGAGAAGACGCTGGCCACCCAGAAGGCCGAGATGGCGCGCCTGGAAAGCGATATCAAGAGCGCGGAGGCCAACCTGCGGCTGGCCGAACTGCAGGTGGAACGCATGGCGTTCGAGGCGTCGGTGGACAAGGAACGGGCCCAGATCGAGGCCCAGAAGGCGCGCCTGGCGTACCAGCAGGCCGTCGAGAGGCTCAAGTCGCAGGAGGTGGTGAACGCCGCCGAAGTCCGCAAGCGGGAACTGAACATCGCGCGCCAGGAACGAGACCTGGAGAAGGCGCGTCGCGAATTGGAGAGCACGACGATCAGAGCCGACAAGCCGGGGCTGGTGGTCTACGGAAAGGTCTGGAAAGGCGACCGGCCGGAGAAGATCCGGGTCGGCGACGAGATCTGGGGTGGCGTCAACGTGATCTCGCTGCCCGACCTGTCGCGCATGCAGGTCAAGACCGCCGTCAACGAGGTGGACGTCGATCGGCTCGAGGTGGGTCAGCCCTGCACCATCAAGCTGGACGCGCTGCCCGAGCCCACCTTCCACGGCAAGGTGGCCTCGATCGCCTCGCTCGGTCGCGAGAAGGAGGGCGAGAAGAACGTCAAGGTCTTCGATGTGATCGTCTCCATCGACGAGCAGGACGAACGCCTCAAGCCAGGCATGACCGCTTCGACCACCGTGACCGTGGAGACCATCCCGCCGCGCCCGGAGGCCGCTGCCGGCGCCGTCCGCCAACCAGCCGGCGAGGTCGGGGTCAGCTCCGCCCCGCTTCCCCTGTACGTGCCCCTGGACGCCGTGTTCACGCGCGACGGCCGCACGGTCGTGTACCGGCTCGAAGGAGGCTCGTTCAAGGAGACTACGGTCGTGGTCGGCAAGAAGAACGATGACTATGTCATCATCGAGGACGGGTTGACGCCGAACGACCGCGTTGCCCTGCGCGACCCCACCCAAGTGACCGACGACATCGGCGGCATGGGCGCGAGCAAGCAGTCCAAAAAGAGCGGCGCCGCCCCGACACCGCAGGTGCAGTAGCCATGGATCTGCGCGAGACCTTCAGTCTGAGCATCGTGGGCCTGCTGTCCCACAAGCTGCGCACCGTGCTGACGATGCTCGGCATCATCTTCGGCGTCGCAGCGGTGATCGCCATGCTCTCGATCGGCGAAGGCGCCAAGCAGGAGTCGCTGGCCCAGATCCGGCAGATGGGGATGTCCAACATCATCATCCAGCACTGGAAGCGAAAGGAAGAAGGACAGACCCAGACCGTCGACACGGACCAGAATCGCTCCCAGGGCCTCACGTGGGAGGATGCCCTTTCGATCCAGCGCATCGTCGGCACGGCCCAGTACGTGACCCCGCAGCGCGAGCTGCAGACGATCGCGCAGGCCGGCAGCGTCTCCTTCCAGACGATGGTGGTGGGCACGACCCCCGACTACCTGGCGGTGCTGAACGCGAAGATGGCGCGGGGCATCTTCTTCACGGACAAGGACCTGCTGGAGGCGAACCGCGTGTGCGTCCTCGGCAGCGATGCGAAGCGGGCGCTGTTCTTCTTCGACGATCCTCTGGGACGTCTGGTCAAGATCCGCAACCACTGGTTCACGGTGATCGGCGTGCTGGAGGACAAGGGGGCGGCGGGCGGCAAGATCGGCGGCGTCCTGGAGGTCCGCAACACGGACGAAGACGTGTACGTGCCGCTGACGGCCATGCTCCATCGCTTCCACTGGGAGCCGGGCGAGCCGGAACTCACGCAGATCACCGTGAAGGTCGACGATCCGAGTCACCTCAACGAGACGGCGCGGGTCATCCGCGGTCTCATCGGCCGGCGCCACCGAGGCGTCGAGGACTTCAAGATCGCCATCCCCGAGGAGCTGCTGCGCCAGAGCCAGCGCACGCAGCAGATCTTCAACGTGGTCATGGGCTGCATCGCGGGGATCTCGCTGGTGGTGGGCGGCATCGGCATCATGAACATCATGCTGGCCTCGGTGCTCGAGCGCACGCGCGAAATCGGCATCCGGCGGGCACTGGGCGCGCGGCGCCGCGACATCCTGGCGCAGTTCCTGGTCGAGGCTCTGCTGGTCAGCCTGATCGGGGGCATGGCAGGCGTCATGCTGGGGTACCTCATTCCCCAGCTCATCACGCTGTACGCCGGCTGGACCACCATCGTGCCTGCCTGGACCATCGCCTTGGCGTTCGGGGTGGCCGCGGCGGTGGGCATCGGGTTCGGCATCTACCCCGCCCGGCAGGCTGCCCTGCTCAACCCGATCGACGCTCTCCGGTACGAGTAGGAGATGGTAGGCGGGGTGCAACTCTGGTCCGTGCAGATGCCGCGCCCGCAGGGCGATCGGGTGCTCTGGCGGTGCGCCGGGCAGCCACGGGAGGCGACCTTTTTGACGGGCCCGGCGGCGCTGGCTATTATTGGCCACCCACACCGTGCAGACGTGTCTGGCATGTCGATCCGATGCGAGTGACGCCGATGATTCGGTTCAAGCAGAAAGCCGTCGAGAGACTCCTCGAGGAGCGCAAGGCAGAGCTGAATCTGACCACCTACCAGCACATCAAGAAGACCATCGAGCAGGGCGCGCAGGGACTGGATCCGTACACGCTGTCGAATCTCTGCCGGGATCTGCGGTGCCTGCCGACCGACATCGTCGAGCTGGTATGACCCTGATCTCCGGTCGCGGTCGGTCGGCTGGCCGCGAGCACCGGCGCCCAGCGCCACCACCACCCGGCGACCAGTGCCGCCCGCTGCAGGCGTGCCCCGGGCATCCTCGCCGCTGAGCCCGCGGCCCCACACAGCCTCTGCCCAGGGGGCCGGTCGCTGTCGACACGCCGAATCCTGGGGCGGTGGCGTCTCACTCCAGCGCGTAGACCGCGTCGACGCACACCGTGACTTCCAGTTCACCCGGCGCCACGGGGACCGCATCGCCGGCACCCGCGTTGGCGGCCTCGGCACGGTAATAGGTGGTGCCGCCGACGCTGACCTCGTCCAAGCGGATCAGCTCGCCCAGCCGCGCGCCGGCGGCCTGCGCCAGCGTCGCCGCGCGCTGCGCCGCATCGACAACCGCGGCCGCGCGGGCTTCGGCCCGCACCGGCTCGAAGTCCGCCAGGGTGAAGACCAGAGACCCCACATCGTTGGCGCCGGCGGCGAGCGCGGCTTGCAGAATGCCGCCCAGCTCGGCCAGATCGCGCACCGTGGCGGCCACGTAGTTGTTCACCCAATACCCGACGATCTGACCGGTCGCCGGTTCTCGGCTGTAGTCGCGCTGCGGCACCACCGAGAACTGAGATGTCCGCACATCGTCGGCCGCCAGGCCGCCAGCAGCCAACACGGCCAGGACCGCGTCCATGCGGGCGTTGTTGGCCGCGACCGCCTCGTCGACAGAGACCGCGAACGTCTGCACGCCGAGCTGTACCTGCGCCACGTCTGGCCGAGCGGCGACCGTCGCTCGCCCCTGCACATGGATCTGATTGCGCGTCGGCTCGACGCAGTAGATCGTATCTCCCTCTCGCGCGCAGCCACCGAGCAGGGCGATGGCGATTCCGCCTGCGAGAACCGCCGAGCCAAGAAGACTTCTGCATCCCATGGATCCACCTCCCCGAGCGAAGCAATGCGATGAGTGAGCTGGCAGACGAACGAGCGCCGGCTAGAATCCCTCGGTACGGACGCGAGGACAAGACATGGTCGCCTTCGTCACCGTGGCGCTGACTCTCTTCGGCCTCCTGTACGGGTACACTGGCTGGCGCCTGCTGGCCCCCTTGCGCCTGGGTCCGTTCTGGAACGGCGTGGCGGCCGTCGGGGTCCTGGTGCTCATGTTCCTGCCGTGGATGGTCCACAGCCGGAATCTGTCCCTGCCTGTCTGGCTGTCCACCCGCCTGACATGGACGGCGTACACGACGCTGGGCTTCGTCCTGTTGACCTGGTTCATCCTCCTGGTGCGCGATGTCGGCTGGCTTCTGCTGGCCGCGGCCCAGCGGCTGGCTGGAGCTGTCGGCTGGCGAGCAGTGCCGGGCGTCGGCGCCACCGACCCAGCGCGCCGGACTTTTCTGCTCAATGTGCTCAACCTAGGCACCCTGGCCCTCTCGACCAGCATGACCGGGTATGGGCTGCACAGCGCGCGGCGCGGCCTGCGCACCACCCCCGTGACGGTTCCGATCGCCCATCTGCCGCCGGCGTTCGCAGGGCTCCGCATCGTGCACCTCAGCGACCTGCACGTCGGTCTGACCATCGGCCGGGACTTCGTCGAACGCGTGGTCGACCAATGCAGCGCCCTGACCCCCGACATAGTAGCGTGCACCGGCGACCTGGCAGACGGCGACGCTACCGACCTCGAGCGCGACCTCGAGCCGCTGACTCGACTCCAGGCACCACTGGGCTGCTTCTTCGTCCCCGGCAATCACGAGTACTACCACGGGAATGTCTGGGTCCGGCTGGAGCGGATCCGCGGCCTGGGCTTCACGGTGCTGCTCAACGAACACCGCGTTATCGCGCGGCCGGGAGGCCAGGTGGTGATCGCTGGCATCCCCGACCAGACCGCAGGCGGCATGGGACCCGGGTTCGGACCCGATCCCTTCAAGGCGCTCGCCGGCGCCCCGCCCGAGGCCCGGCGCATCGTCCTGGCCCACCAGCCGCGCAGCATCGAGATGGTCGCGCGGGCCGGCGCCGATCTCCAGCTTTCCGGGCACACGCACGGCGGCCAGTTCGTCCCGTGGAGCTTTGTCGTGCGCCTCCAGCAGCCCTACGTGGACGGTCTTCACCGCTACGGCCGCACCTGGATCTACGTCAACCGCGGGGCCGGCTATTGGGGACCGCCGCTGCGGCTCGGGGCTCCGCCCGAGGTGGCCCTGATCACCCTGGTCGCCGCCGACGCGTGAGCCGCGGGGACTGCTGCGTCCGTGGCCTGATGTGGTTGGGGCGGCAGCACGCAGGCGTTGGTCCTGCGGCTCACACCAGCCGGGCACCGTCGTCCGGCGCGCACACCAGCACCGGCGCTCGCTGACTCAAGGCAGGCTGCCGTTGCCGGTACTCGTCGCGCACCCGGGCGGCAGCGGCTGTGGCCGCCTCGGCTGCCACCAGGGCCACGCAGCATCCTCTGAAGCCCGCGCCACTGAAACGAGCGCCGTACACCCCTGGGGTGCGGCACAGGATCTCGTACAGGTCGATCAGCGGCGGGCAGCCACACTCGTACTGGTGGATCGAGCTCCAGCCCGAGGCAGACACCAGCGCCCCGAACGCAGGCAGATCTCCCTGCTCCCAGGCCTGCACGCCCTGTGCGACCCGCTCGATCTCGCTGAAGAAATGGGCCGCCCGACGGGCCGGAGCACCGGACAGGACTCCCCGGTGCGCGTGGTACTCGGCCAGGGTGATGCTGCCGAGCACGGGCCGCGCCTCGGGTCGGCCGGCGGCCACCAGCAGCGCGCGCGCCGCGGCCGTGCATTCCTCGACGCGGCGGTTGTAGTCCGTCGTCACCAACGCCTGCTGGACTCCCGAGAACGCGACGAGGATGGCGTACTCGGGCGCCTGCTTCGGCAGCGGGATCGACCGATGCTCGCCCGTGCTGCAGTCGATATGGGTCAGGTGCCCGCGCCGCGACAGGAGGATGGTGGCCTGATCCAGAATGCCGTTGCGCAGCCCCAGATAGCCGTTCTCGATCTCCTGGTCCAGCGCGATGTTCTCGGCAGCGCTCACCTGCAGGTCATTGGCTGCCTCCAACGCCAGCAGGTACGCCACGCCGATGGCCGCGGACGAGCTGAGTCCCCCTTCGCTCAGCCGCCCGCTGGTCACCCCAACGATGCCGCGGCGCAGTCGGTACCGTCGCTGGAGCGCCAGCACGGCCCCGCGCGCGTAGTTGCCCCAGTCCCCCGCCAGCGCCGGCGGCACTGCGCCCAACGGAAAGCAGACCTCGCCCGCGAAGTCGCGGCTGACCAACCGCACGTGCGGTTCGGCGGCGGGCGCGAAGGCCAACGCCACACCGCGGTCGATGGCCATGCCCGTGACCTGCCCGAGTTGGTGGTCGACGTGTGCCCCTAACGGGCAGATGCGGTACGGCGATACGACCCCGCGAACCGCGCTCGCGGGGACGCCGAAGCGCGCCACGACTTCGTCGCGCAGATCCTCGGGCAGCTTGTCGTCGCTCATTCACAGCACCATGTCGATGGCCACGGACAGAGTCTTCTTGCGGCAGAATTCGGCTGAGTCCATGCTGCCGGTGCGGGACCACCGGTACTCGCACGAGACGTTGTGCCGCGCCGACAAGGGGCGATCCAGGCGGAGCGACACCAGCGCATGTTCGTACTGTTCGTGGCCGCGTGCGCTCTGGGCCGAGGCATTCCCGAGGTCGTCCGCATACCGGCGAACCTGGGCCGCCAGCAGCGCGTGCGCGTCGATCCCCCAGCGAACGGGACACGCCAACACGAGACGCCCCCGGTGAGCTCGATAGGCATATCCCAGGCTGTTCGAGCCGTTGGTGACGAACGCGTACCCCACGTGTGCCAGCACGATCCCGCTCCGGCGCACCTCCGCCAGCCATTCCACCGACTCGTCGATCTGGTCTTTGCCGCGGGACACCACGCCGCCCTCGGGGCGCGCTCTCCAGGCCGTCCGGTCGTACCGCAGGCGACACCAGCGCACGCCTGCTGCCGCGCCTAGACGGCCGTCACGCTGCCATTCGATCTGCCCGCCCACCTCGCGCTGGCCGAAATCCACCAGCACCGTATCGCGCGCGTCCTCCGCGAGCTGCCGTCCGTCCATCCGCACGCTGAGTCCCCTCGGGCCGTGCGCGCGCACGCCCAGTCCCCAGGCCCCGCGCAGGTAATTCCCGTCGCCTGCCAGACGGTACCCGTTCCTGAGTTTCACGGCTCCCTGCCAGTCGAGCAGGTACCTGTTGGCAGGCTGCCACATCCCTTCCACTTCCAACTGGTTGACCGTCAGGTCGCCGAGCTGCCCCCCCGGCGCGTCGCGCCGCCAGACGCGCTTGATGCCGCAGTGATGGTGCAGCTCCATGGCTACCCGCGGCCGATCCACCAGCAGACCGTGGCCGTACACGGAAAGCCGGCTGACCCAGCCGGGCCGCCGGCTCCCCACAGCGCCGGTGGGGTTGTCGTCGTACTCGATCGCCGCGTTGGCCCGCATGGTGCCCGCCGGCGCAGCCTGAGCCGCCGCCCACAGGATCACGTGGACCAGGCCGAGCGACCGCCACCGCATCAGTCGCCGCCTTCCAGCATCTTGTCCAGACAAGCGCGGAAACTAGCAGCTCTCTCCCTGGCCAGGGCCTCCAGTTGGCGGATCTCCTGCTGGCGCGCTCGCAGCTTGCGCATCTCCAGCACCAGCGGGTCGGCAGCGTCCAGCCCGAATGCGCGGGGTTCGACTTCGCGCGCCGGCTGCAGGGCGCCGCGAACGGCCACCGGTTCGACGATGCCCAGTGTCGGCCCGAGCTCGGTGCCCTCCTGCCCGGGCCCTCTTTCGGCTTCCCCGGTCGAGCCTCCCGCGGCGATCGTGGAGGCAGCGCGCACGGGAATCAGCACGCGCACGGCGGCCATCTGCTCGTCGAACAACGAGACCTCGCGCGCGAAGAGCTGCGAACGAGTGCGCAGCCGGTACCGCTCTTCCAAGCTCACCAGCCTGGCGCGGGTCTGCTCGGCTTCGGCTCTCAGTCGCGCCGCGATGTCCTCCATCAGCTCCATCTTCTGCCGGATCTCGTCCGGTCCATCGTCTGGGCTGACGGCCATCTCGGCCCCGTAGCGCAGTTCGCTCTGGGCAGGCTCGACACCCAGGCTCTCGCGCTCCTGCTGGTACACCATGAGCTGGGCCAGCAGGCCCTGGTCCGGCTGCGAGTCCAGTTGGTGAATGAGCCGCGCGATCTCCCAGTCGTACGCCACGCGCAGCCGCTCCCTGACCTGCTCCTGCCGCACGCGGACCGAATCCAGCCACCGGTCGATGTCGCTCACCCACTGCACCAAGCCGAGCGAGGACCGCAGCGCCGCCTGCAGCTCGCCTGCGTCGCCGGCGCCTCCCGCTCCCTTCAGGCTGTCGATGCGCGCCGACAGAGCGCTGGCAGCCGCCAGCACGCTGTCTCGCTGCGCCGCCAGCGTGGACCGCTGCGCCTGCAGCCGCCGCTCTTCCTGGCGCAGACGCGCGATCTCCTGCGCATCTCCCCGAGCCAGCTCCGGCAGCGCCAGACTCAGCAGCACCGCCGCTGCTGTCAGGACCCGCATCGCGTCACCCGAGGCCATATTTCTCCAGCTTGTAGTACAGCGCACTAGGCTTGATCTGCAGGATCTCCGCAGCGCGCGTCTTGACTTGACCCGCCTCGTCCATGGCCCGCTTGACGAGCTCCCGCTCGATCTGGTCCAGCAACGCATGCAGAGGGATGGTGCCCAGCGGCAGATCCGCGCCCAGCGTCGCTGCGGTCGTGCTCTCGGTGGCGGCCCACTGCTGAGGCAGCAGCGGCAGATCGCGCGCCGTCACCTCCTCTGCGTCCGTCAGGACCAGCGTGCGCTCGATCACGTTCTCCAGCTCGCGCACATTGCCTGGCCACGAGTAGCGCTCGAGAACCTCGTAGGCGTCGCTGGTGAGACGCTTGAGCGGCAGGTTCATTTCCCGGCATTTCTTCGCCATGAAGTGCTCGACGAGAGGACGAATGTCGGCCGGGCGCGCGCGCAGCGGTGGCAGGTGCACGGGGATCACCTCGAGGCGGTAGTACAGGTCCTCGCGGAACTGGCCGCTTTCCACCATCTGCCGGAGATCGCGCTTGGTGGCCGCCACCACCCGCACGTCGGCCGTCAGGGTGCGTTCGCCGCCGATGCGCTCGAAGCGCTTCTCCTGCAGCACGCCCAGCAGCTTGACCTGCGCTTCCAGCGGCACCTCGCCGATCTCGTCGAGGAAGATCGTGCCGCCTTCGGCCAGCTCGAACCTTCCCTTCTTCTGGCGCACCGCCCCGGTGAACGAGCCCTTCTCGTGACCGAACAGCTCGCTCTCGACCAGATCGTGCGGCAAGGCGCCGCAGTTCACCTTCACGAACGGCCCATGCCGCCGCGGGCTGTGCATGTGCACGGCGCGGGCGACCAGCTCCTTGCCCGTGCCGCTCTCGCCGACGATGAGCACCGAGGACTCCGAAGCCGCCACCCTCCTGACGGTCTCGAGCACCTGCAGCATCGGTCCCGAGGTGCCCACGATCTCGCCATCGTTGTATTGGCCGTCGATCTCCTGCCGCAGGTACTCGTTCTCCGCGCCCAGGCGCTCTCGTTCTTGGCGGGCAGCGCGGAACTCGAGGGCCTTCTCCACCTTGGCCGGCAGGACGGTCGGCAGGCTCTCCTTCTCGACGAAATCGAAGGCTCCCTGGCGCATAGCCTCCACGGCGAGGTCGATGGTCCCGTACCCGGTCAGGATGATCACGTCGACGTCGGGGAAACTCGAGCGGACCGCGCGCACCACGCCGAGCCCGTCCATCTCCTCCATCTTGTAGTCGGTGATGACCAGGTCGAAGCTCTGATGGCGCAGAGCCTCTAGCCCCTGCGCGCCGCTGGTCACGACCACGCCGTGGTGCCCGTGTTTCTCGAGCAGGAGCACGACCGCCGTTGCATGCGACCGGTTGTCGTCGATGACGAGGATGCGGGCCATCAGCAGACCACCTCCGATGCTGAGCGGGCGGCCTGCGGCAGCCGCACGCGACACGTGGTGCCCTCTCCGGGAGCGCTGTCGATGCCGAGGCTCCCACCATTCTGCTCGATGCTGCGCATGGCCACCGCCAAGCCTAGCCCTGAGCCTTTCTCCCGCGTCGTGAAGAACGGTTCGTAGACACGTTGGAGCACTTCAGGCTGCATGCCGCAGCCCGTATCCTGGATCTCGACCTCCACCTCCTGACCGACGGCGCGGCTGCGCACGGTCAGCGTGCCGCCCTGGCGCATGGCCTGCACGCCGTTGCGCATCAAGTTGAACAGGGCTCGCTTCACCTGCTCGGCGTCCACGTGGGCGTGCAGATCCTGCGCCAGATCGCGCACCAGGCGAACACCCACTCGCTCCATCTCGGGAACCAACAAGAAGACGGCATCCTCGACGAGGCGCGTCACGGACACCGGGGCAGGCGACGGCGGAGCGGGTCGCGCGAACTCGAGGAATTCCGAGATCACCTGGTGGAGGTTGCGGACCTCCTGGATGACCTTCTGGATGTGCTCCTTGCGGGGGTCGCTGTCGGGCAGATCGGCAGCGATGAGACCGGCGTAGATCTCGATGCCGCTGAGCGGGTTCCGGATCTCGTGGGCGACCCCTCCCAACATCTGCCGCAGCTGGTCGTCGCGCGCCAGCAGCTTGCGGCGCATGTCCTCCATCGTCTCGCCCAGGTAGCGCAGCTCGTCGCGGGCCGAACCGTACACCACGGGGGATTCGAGGTGCCCGCGGCCGATCTGGCGGGCAGCGCGCACCAACTGCTGTATTGGACGCGTGATGCTGCGCGCCAAGCCCAGCGCCAACACCACCGTCACCATGGCGCCCAAGCCGGCGAAGATCAGCACCGAACGCTCGAATACGCGCATCGTATCGACGAACCGGGCACCCACGTCCACGCCCACCGCCCCGACGATCTCCTCGCGAGCATAGATGGGCGCGTACCCGGTCATGTAGGGCACGCCGTCCTGGTAGAACAGGACCGAGTAGGTCGCCTCGCCCCCCAGTGCCCTGTCGACCTCGAAACGGTCGCGGATCCTCAGGTGGGGGATCTCCCGCCCGATGGGCCAGCCCCTCTCCGTGCCGAGCTCGGTGTCCAGCAGACTGCGGCCTTCGCGGTCGAACACATAGATGCGCGCCGCACCGATGATCTCCTGCGCCTGGCGCAGTCTCTCGGTCAGCCGATGGTGGAGGCTGTAGTTCTCGTCGCCGGGGCGCAGCCGCCGCAGCACGTCGCCGGACAAGCCAGTGCTCACCAACCGCGCCACGCACACTAGGTGGCTGCGCATCTGGCCCGCCAGACTCCGTTGGGTCAGCTCGTACAGCACCCACCCGGATGTCCCCACGACGGCCATCACCAGGGCCACGAAGCTCACCACCAGCTTGGGCCCAATCCGGGCACGCGGGTGCGGTGGGGGATGTCGATCGTCCTGGAAGGCGCGCATGGGATCCGGTACCCGTCGGGCAAGGTGCTGACAGAGCACGGCGGGCCACCGCCTGCGTCAACCTTGCCATCTCCTCTGCTGTGGCCGAAGATAGCCGCTGCCGCCGTCGGCGCCAAAGAGCCAGCTTCCGTAGTCTGCTGGAGCAAGCCGTGTGCCAGCGCTGGCCGCACGCTCGGACGGCGATCAGGAAGCCTGTTCGCTCCGAGTCAGGCGTCTGCACACCAGCAAGTTACTGCGACTGTTTCACTAGTTCCGCAAAGCAGCCTGTCATCCTCGCTGGCGCGCGGAGCCACCGATTTCGAAGACCGCGCCGCAGGAAACTGGCGAGGGTCTGACAGCTCTCCTGTGAGCGCGAGCTAGGGGCCGATGCGCGACAGGTACTCCGGCAGCCCGGGCACGGTCAGGCGCACGCGGTACAGGCAGCCGGCCCCCGCGCCCTCGCCTGCCCTGTCTTGGCCACCGGCCGTCGTCACGTACAGGTCTCGCAGGCCTTCGCCCCCGAAGGCCACGCTGGAGACCTTGCGAGCCGGAAACTCGATCCGCTGCAGCTTTTCGCCAGCCGGCGAGTAGCGCACCACGCAGGATCCCCCCCAGTAGGCTGACCAGACGCAGCCTTCCGCATCGACCGTCATGCCGTCGGGCGTGCCCACGTGCCCGGCAGCGTCCACGAAGATCCGCGGCCGCGATATGGCGCCGGTGCTCTCGTCGTAGTCGAACTGATGGATGCGCGCTCTGCCGGAATCGGTCAAGTAGAAGGTGCGCCGATCGGGCGAGAACCCCATGCCGTTCGCCACCCCGACATCGTCGCGGACCAGGGTGAACGTGCCGTCGGGGTCCAGGCGATACAGACGCGCAGGCCGCCCAGCAGCGGGCATCGTTCCGCAGAAGACGCGGCCCAAGGGGTCGGCGATGACGTCGTTGAAGCGGGTATCCCGTTCGGCCTCGAGCTCGACTCCCAGGTGCTGCAGCCGGCCGCCCTGCCAGCCGGCCACCCTGCCTTCTGCCATGAACAACAGG
>Ga0067045_1029393_pt1 | contig 21107 bp, 18 predicted proteins | sample TerdegcTABiofilm_FD_59184 | JGI IMG/M metagenome (GOLD analysis project Ga0067045, IMG submission 59184) | Combined Assembly of (Gp0054472, Gp0054536) Wastewater bioreactor microbial communities from Singapore -Terephthalate degrading...
TGGAGGCCACGTGCACCAGCGCGCCGCGCGTGCGCTGCAGTTGCGCCTTGAAGGCCCGCGCGCACAGCAGGTAGCCCGTCAGGTTCACCGACAGCACCGTGTTCCAGTCGGCCACGCTCACGCTCTCCAGTGTCCCAGCCTTCAACAGGCCGGCGTTGTTGATCAGGGCCGAAACATCGCCCATCTCGGACTGCACTTTTTGGGCCGCCTCCAGGGTCTGCGTTTCGCTCGAGATGTCGCACGCGATGGCCAGGATGCGTTGGCCTTGAAGACCCCATTCCTGCTGCAGGACATCGGCCTGGCGTCGTGCGCCTTCGGCGTCGCGGTCGATCAGCGCGACATGGGCACCGGCTTCGAGCAGCTGCCGGGCAACAGCGGCGCCGATGCCGCTGGCCGCTCCGGTGACGGCGCAGACGCGGCCCTTCAGGCCAAGCCAGTGGGGGGGTGTTGATGACATACCTGTCTCCTGATTGGAATGCGGTTCATTGTTCGGTCCGCGCCGTTTTTCTGGTTTGACGATCTCGGCCACCAACAGGACAATTCATGCATTAACCGGATCTGCTCATGGCCACCCGCATTCCCAACTACGCGCTCTACGGCGACCAGGACGCACCGGCCTGGTCCAACTCGTTCAACTTCGAGTGGATCCCGCAGCGATCGGCCCCCTACCAGTGGGAAATCCAGGTTCACCGCCACGACGCTTTTGTGCAGTTGCTGCTGCTGACCGCCGGGTCGAGCGAGGTCCGCATGAACGGTGCGCGCATTCCCGCGCGCGCGCCCTGCCTGATCATGGTGCCGGCCGGGGCCGCGCACGGGTTTCACTTCTCGCCGGATGTGGACGGCCCCGTGGTCACCGCGACGCAGAAGGTGCTGGAGTCGCTGTCGGCGATCCTGATGCCGGACTTGGTCGACACGATCCGCACCCCGCGCGTGATCGCCCTGTCGGAAGACCCGGGCGCGCAGGCCTCGCTGATGCCGCTGTTTCTCGCGATCGAGCACGAATCGCGCACGCACAACACGGGACAGACCGCCGCGGGCATGGCCCTGCTGACCGCCCTGCTGGTGCAGGTGGCGCGGCTGGCAGGTACCGGCGCTTCCACCGGGATTGCGGGGCCCACCACGGGCTCGCGCAAGCAACGGCAGATCCAGCAGTTCCGGGCCCTGCTGGACCGCGACTTCCGGCACCACCGCCCCGTGCAGGGTTATGCCGACGCGCTGGGCCTGACGGCCGGCCAGCTCTCGCGCATCTGCCGCGAAGTGCTGGGCATGTCGGCACTGGACGTCATCAACGCCCGGCTGGTGCACGAAGCCCAGCGCGAACTGGTCTACACGGTGAGCAGCGTCAAACAGCTGGCAGCCGAACTCGGCTTCGAGGACGACGCCTACTTCAGCCGCTTCTTCAAACGCCACACCGGCCTGAGCCCGCGGGAGTTCCGCGCCCAGGCGCTGGCGCAGCTCGCCAACCCCTCGACCGCCTGACAGCCCGTCCCCGGGCAACACAGGCCCGAGGGTCTTCAAGCTGCGCAACCGCACGAGACTTACCGATTTCTCAGCCGCTTGTACCAACCGGTCTGGCTGACCACCGTGAACACCAGGGCGGCCAGCAGGATGGCCGACAGCGGCGTGGTGAAGAACTCGGTCACGAACAGGCCGACGTCTTCGCCGGTGGACAGCATGGCCTGCCGGTAGCTGCGGTCCATGATGGGGCCGAGGATCATGCCCAGGATCACCGGCCCGACCTGGAAGCCGTACATCTTGAGCAGGTAGCCCAGCAGGCCGAAGCCCAGCATCCAGTACACGTCGACCGGGTTGTTGTTGATGGCGTAGGCCCCCACCGCCGACAGCACCAGGATCAGCGGCAGCAGGATGGGCTTGGGCGTCTCAACGATCTTGGCGAAGATCTTGATGCCGGTCAGGCCGAAGATCAGCAGGAAGATGTTGGCCAGGCACAGCGAGCCCACCACGAACCAGAACAGGTGCGGGGTCTCGATCATCAGCATCGGTCCCGGCTTCAGGCCGTGGATGTAGAGCGCACCGATGATCACGGCGGTGACCGCGTCCCCTGGAATGCCCAGGGTCAGCATGGGCACGTAGGCGCCGCCGACGGCGGCGTTGTTGGCCGACTCGGGCGCCACCAGGCCTTCGTAAGCGCCCTCGCCAAACGGGCGCGACGGGTTTTTCACCGAGCGCTTGGCGTGGTCGTAGGCCATGAGCGCGGCGATGTCACCACCGGCACCGGGCAGCGCGCCCACCACCACCCCGATGGTCGAGGTGCGCGTGGCCAGACCCAGGTGCTTGCGCACCAGGCCCCACGGCGGAATGATCTTGCTGACGTTCTGCTTGATGGCCTTGAGCTTGAGGTCGTGGATCTGCGCGATCACCTCGGCCACGCCGAAGAAGCCGATCATGGCGGCGATGTAGGAGATGCCTGCCGAGAGCTGCAGGCTGCCGAAGGTCAGGCGCTGTTCCCCCGTCATTGGGTCGAGACCGACACAGGCGATCAGCGCGCCCAGGGCGCCGGAGAAGATGCCCTTGGAGAGCGATTCGCCCGACAGGCTGCCCACCAGCAGGATGCCCCAAAGCGCCAGCAACAGGTATTCGCGCGGGCCGAATTTCAGCGCCAGGCTGGAGACCGCCGGGGCGGCCACGGCCAGCGCCAGGATGCCGATGAAACCGCCGTAGACTGAAATCACCGTAGTCAGGCCGATGGCCTGGCCGGCTTCACCGCGCTTGGCGAGGGGGTAGCCGTCCAGGCCCGTGGCGATGGCCGAGGGCGCGCCGGGGATGTTCAGCAGGATGGCGGTGCGCGAGCCTCCGTAGACACCACCGAGGTAGATGCCGGAGATCAGCGCCAGGGCTTCGTTGACGTCCCACTTGAAGGTGAACGAGATCAGGATCGACACCGCCATCGTGACCGACAGGCCCGGGATGGCGCCGATGTAGATGCCGGCGAAAGTGCCCAGCGCTGTCAGCGCGAGCATCCTGATGTCCAGCCAGGACATCAGAAAGTAACCCAGGGCTTCCATCATTTGAGCAACTCCGGCAGGTAGGGGCCGACCAGGCTGCCCGCGGGCAACACGACCGAGAAGGCGGTGCGGAACACCACGAAGATCACCGCCAGCGTCACCAGGCTCACCAGGAAATTCAGGCCGATGCGGCGACTGCCCAGCACGGGCATCGAGATCACGAGGAACAGGTAGGAGGCCACCAGGAAGCCCAGCACCTCCAGCAGCAGCATGTAGGCCACGATGAGGCCGGTGAATAGCACCAGTTGCAGCGGGAACAGCTTGCGCACCAGTTGCTGCACCCAGCCTTCGCCGTCATCGAGCACCAGGCGGGCCCGGGCGGTTTTGACCAGGCTCATCAGTCCGGTGACCAGCATGGCCGCCGCGCACAGCATGGGAAACACGCCGGGTGAGGTGATGGATGTGAACTGTGAAATGCTGTAGGAAGCCCAGAGCATGAACGCGCTGAAAAGCACGACCAGGGCCATGAAGGTCAGCTCACCGGGCAGCCGCGGATGGCTGGTGTGCATGGTGTTCTCCTCGTTGTGGTGATCAAAGGGTGCCCAAGGCGGTCCGGGCGAACCCTTCGCCCCGGACCGCCTGAACCCGCTGCCGCGTCAGGGCTTGGCAATGCCCAGCGTGGCAGGGTCCTTCTTGGCCGCGCCGGCACCCTGGTAGAGCCACGCCGTGGTGGACTGGAACTTCTTGATGAAGGCCTCGGCCTCGGCACCGCTGATGTTCAGCATGGTGGTGCCCCGGCCTTCCATCATGCTGCGGTACTGCGGGTTCTCGCCCGCCTTCTTGAACGCGGCGATCAGCTTGGCCTTGACCGGCTCGGGCGTTTCCTTGCGCACGAACACGCCGTACCAGGAGCCCCAGGGCAGGTACTTGGTGATGCCACGCAGCGACGGCGCGTCGGTCATGGGCGCAATTCCCTGGAAGGGCTTGTCGCTGAGCACGCCCAGCGCCTTGAGGCGGCCGGCCTTCACGTGTTCGATGGCGGAGCCGGAGGCGATGAAGCCGAAGTCCACGTGGCCACCCTGCAGGGCGGCGATGGCCGGACCGTCACCGTCGAACGGCACCTGGATGGTTTCGAACTTGGTCAGCGTGCTCATCATGGCGTTGATGGTGAACGGCACGGTGCCCTGGCCCGCCAGGTACTGCTTGGCCTTCTTCGGGTTGGCCTGGACAAAGCTCAGCAGGTCCTGGGTGTTGGCCCAGGGCGCGTCCGGACGGGCCACCAGCAGGATGGTGTTGGCCACGGCGGCGATGTTGATCGGGGTGAACTTGTCGTAGTCGAAATCGGCCACGCCCATGACACGGAACAGCGACTGCGGCTCGGCCCCCATCAGGATGGTGTACCCGTCGGCCGGCTGCTGCAGCACGAAGTTGGCCCCGATGGCGCCCGAAGCACCCGGCTTGTTCTGCAGCACGATCTTGCGGCCCAGCGCCTCTTCGGCATAGGGCGCGTAACCGCGCATGGCCACGTCTGTGCCACCGCCAGCGCCCCACTGGATCACGGCGGTCACATCGCGCTCGGGGTAGTTCTGGGCCTGCGCCGGGGCGCTCAGACCGACCAGGGTGGCGGCGGCCAGTGCGGCGCCCAGGAGTTGACGTTTGAACAGCTGCATCGGATGTCTCCTTCGAGTGATGAGGGTTTCAAGCCCTGTATGCCCGGGCTCAGGGGCTGGAATGTAGAACCGGGGTCTCGGTCCGGTCCATGGAAAACGGTTTGAGTTGATCGTCAATCAGACAAACCTGATCGAATATCGATCAGTTTTAGGGTTTCCCCGCAAGCCGGGTCCCCGCGTGCCGCGCCGCCAGCGACGCGAACACCAGCCCGGGGCCGATGGTGATGCCCGGCGCCGTGTAGACGCCGCCCATGATCGAGTGCATGTCGTTGCCCACGGCGTAGAGACCGGGGATGGCCTGGCCATCGGCGTCCAGCACGCGGGCATCGCCGTCGGCGGCAAAACCGGTGGCAGCCCCGATGTCGCCGGGGTAAAGCTTCACCGCGTAGTACGGGGCCGTGGTCAGCGGGCCGATGTTGGGGTTCTTCGTGCCGGCGGTGGCATCGCCGATGTTCTGCTGGTAGGCCGTCTCGCCGCGATGGAAGCGCGGGTCGACACCCGACGCGGCGCAGCGGTTGATCTCGTCCACGCTGGCTTTCAGGCCCACGGCATCGATGCCCAGCGCCTGCGCCAGCTCGTCCAGCGTGGCGCCCTGGATGAGGTAGCCATCGGCGAGGAAAGGCGCCAGATCCTTGGCACTGGCCCCGGGGCGCACCATGCCGATGCCGTACCGGTTCAGCGCGGTCGCGTCGCACACCAGATAGGCCGGGATGCTGGGCGAAACCTGGTTCGCCGCCTGCATCGCCAGACCGAACAGGTGGTAAGACGTGCTTTCGTTGACGAAACGCTGGCCCGCCTGGTTCACGGTCAGCATGCCGGGCTTGGCACGGTCCATCACGAAGTGCGGAAACACCGCGGTGCTGCCGTCGGCACGCGGGCGCAGCGACACGGGCGCCCAGAAGGCATTGCTCAGGGCGCCCTGGCCGTAGGCCGCACCGACCGCCTGGGCCGGCGCGTGGGCCGTGCCGGTATGGCCCGGTGCGGCGGGGCACCAGCCCATGTCGGCACCGGGCAGCATGCGTGCGCGCAGTTCGGCGTGGCGGTTGAAACCGCCTGAAGCCAGCACCACCCCGCCCTTCGCCGCCACGGTGCGGCGGTCGGCGCCGGCCTGCAGGGTGAGCCCGGTCACGCCCTCGTCGCCACGTTCGAAGGACGCGACCGCGGTGTTGAGCAGCAGGGTCACGCCCGACTGCTTCGAGAGCGAATACAGCAGGCGCGCGACGAGGGCATTGCCCATCACCAGCCGCGTGCCGCGCGGGTACGACAGGCGGTCCATGCCGTGGCGAACAATGATCTTCAGCGCATGCCGGAACGAGGCGAAGGACTTGCCCAGCGCCAGCAGGTGGTTGATGTCGGTGCGGTCGACCATCATCCCGCCGAGCACGGTGAATTCGGGGATCGGCGGGCGCACCAGCTTGAACAGGTCACCGAGCAGGCGACCGTCGAAGGGCAGCGGTTCAAGCGCCCGACCGGCCAGGGTCGAGCCTCCCAGGTCGGAGATGTAGTCGGGGTGCTTGGGGTACGGCCGGAACTTCACCTCGGTCCGGGTTTCCAGGCAGCGCACCGCCTCGGCCCCGTGGTCGAGAAAGGCCTGGCGCAAGGCCGCGGGCGTGCGGTCACCGATGGCGTTGGTCAGGTAGCGGGCAGCGTCGGCCAGCGTGTCGCTCGGGTTGACCTGGGCCGCGTGATGCGTGCCCGGCACCCAGGTGGTGCCGGCCGACAGCGCCGTGGTACCGCCCACATGCCCGGTGCGCTCGACCAGCAGCACTTTCCGGCCATCGAGCGCCGCAAACAGCGCCGCCGCCATGCCGGCGCCGCCGGCGCCGACCACAACCAGGTCCTGCGCCGAACCGGCCGGCAGCGCCTGAAGGGATGAAATGACTTGCATGGTCAGGCCCCCAGCAGGAAAGCGACCATGAGGTCGCGCACGCGGGCAAACATGTCGGCACCGGTCATGGTGGCGCAGCCCTTTTCGCGCGCGGCGGCGATGAAGCGGGTAACCACCGGGGCGGTGATGACGCAGCCGCAGAACATGGCGGGCGTCAGCTTCGCCACATCCAGCGGGTAGGGGTCGCCGTCTTTCATGCCCACCGGGGTGGCGTTGAGCACCAGATCAAACCCGGTCGGGTCGGCGCTGCCGTGGCCCACCGGGCACCGGCCCAGGCCGGCCAGGCGATCCACCAGCGAACCACGGCGCTGGTCATCGGGGTCGTGAATGGCCAACTGACTCACACCGGCCATCACCAGCGCGTGGGCGATGGCCGATCCGGCGCCGCCAGCGCCGACCAGCAGGGCTTTCTTGCCCGCCGGCTCGCACCCCTTTTCCTGCATGGCGGTGACGAAGCCCAGGCCATCGAACATGTCGCCGTGCCACGTCCCGTCGGCGTTGCGGCGCATGGTGTTGACCGTGTGCAGGAAGGCGGCGCGCTCGGAGGTCGTCGCGCACAGGTCGGTGCAGGCGAATTTGTGCGGCACCGTCACGATGATGCCGTCCACGTTCTGGGCCAGCGAAGCGCCGCGCACCCAGTCGGCCAGATGGGCCGGCGACACGTGGGCCGGCACGCAGACCGCATCGCGGCCATGGTCGGCAAACGCCTGGCTCACGCCCGCAGGGGATTTCACCTGGGCAATGGGGTCGCCCACGATGTAGTGCAGGCGCGTGGCGCCGCTGAGGTTCTGTGTCATGTGTCTCGCTCGGATCTGCAAGGGATCGGGTGGTTGATCTGGATCATATGCAAAAGTGGAATTGTGTTCAAGTATTGAATGTTGTTCTTTTTTTGACTAGACTTGGTGCCGGAGACAACACACGACCATGCACACCGTCCGCCTTCTGGTCATCGGTGCCGGCGCCATCGGCCGCACCCACATCGACCGCATCCAGCGCACCCCCGGCCTGACCCTGGCCGGCATCGCCGACCCGTCGGACGCCGGCCGCCAGCTCGCCGAGTCCCTGGGCGTGGACTGGGCACCCGACCACCTCGGCGCCCTCGAACGCTTCCAGCCACAGGGCGCCATCGTCGCCACACCCAACCCGGCCCACGTGCCCATGGCCCTGGACTGCCTGGCGCGCGGTGTCGCGGCGCTGGTCGAAAAACCGGTCGCCGACGCGGTGGCCGAGGCCCAGCAACTGGTCGACGCACAGGCCACCACCGGCGTGCCGGTGCTGGTGGGACACCACCGCCGCCACAACCCGATCAACCGGCAGGCGCGCGAGACCATCGCCAGCGGCCGGCTCGGCCGCATCGTCGGCGCCAACGCCATGGCCTGCTTCTACAAACCGCAGGGTTATTTCGACATGGCCTGGCGACGCGAGCCCGGCGGCGGCCCGGTGCTGATCAACCTGATCCACGAAATCGACATGCTGCGCTTCCTGTGCGGCGAGATCACCCAGGTGCAGGCACTCGCCAGCAACGCGGTGCGCGGCTTCGCGGTGGAGGACACGGCGGGCGCCCTGCTCCGCTTTGCCAGCGGCGCGCTCGGCACGCTGCTGCTGTCCGACACCGCGGTCGCGCCCTGGTGCTGGGATTTCTGCGCCAGCGAACAGGACCAGTACCCGCGCCAGGATCTCAACACCTTGTTCATCGCCGGCACCGAGGGCTCGCTCTCGCTGCCCGACCTTTCCCTCTGGCACTACGAGGGCGAGCGCCACTGGCACCACCCGATCACGCGCGAGCAACGCACCGCCCTGAAGGCCGACCCGTACACGCGCCAGTTGCTGCATTTCGCCGCCGTGATCTGCGGCGAAGAGGCCCCGCTGTGCAGCGCGCTGGACGGCCTGCGCACCCTGCAGGCCACGCGCGCCGTGCTCGACGCGGCCGCCAGCGGCACCGCGGTTTCCTGTACCGTCTGAGGTTTTCCTGCACCCACGGAACACCCACCATGAACGGCGTCCTCGAACGAACCCTCGGCATCCTCGAACTGCTGTCGCAACACGGCGAAGGCATGGAGCTGGCCGCGATTGCCGACCGGCTTGACATCCCGCGCAGCGGTGTGCACCGTCTGCTGGCCGACCTGGTGCGGCTGGGCTATGTGCGCCAGACCCGCGGCCATGGCGACTACCTGCTGACCACCAAGCTGGTGAGTATGGGGCTGTCCTACCTGAGCAACTCCGGCATCGTGGACATCGCGCAGCCGCTGCTCAACCAGTTGGCCGAGGTTTCGGGTGAACTGGTGCGCCTGTCGGTCGTCGATGGTGAGCGCCTGACCTGGGTGGCCCGTGCCCAGGGCGCCCGCCAGGGCCTGCGCTACGACCCGGACATGGGCTCCGACGCACGCCTGTCCTGCTCGTCCTCCGGCTGGGCCTGGATGTCCACGCTCAGCGACGACGCCGCACTCGCCCTGGTCGCCAAACAAGGGCTCGGCGCGCCCGAACAGTTCGGCCCCAAAGCGCCCACCAGCCTGCAGGCGGTGCTCGACGCCGTGCACCAGACGCGCGAGCAAGGCTACAGCCTCACGGTGGACACCTACAGCCTGGGCCTGTCGGCCATGTCGGCACCCGTGCGTTTTGCCGGCCAGCCCGCCATCGGCGTGCTCACCATCGCCGGCCCGACGGTGCGCTTCACCGCCGAACGCATGCAGTCGCTGGTGCCCGAGCTGCTGTCCATCGCGGCCCAGTTGGCCGCCGCCAGCGGCGCTTCGCCCTTCTTCAACCTCACGGCCGAGACCGCCGCCCCGGGCGACGTCAAAGGCCGCAAGCCCATCTACGCCGTCTGACGGCGCTCACCCCTGTTCATGTCCGAGCGATCACCCGACACTGCCCTTTCCTGTGATCTTCTGGTGATCGGCTCCGGCGCCGGCGGCCTGGCCGCCGCCGTGACGGCCGCCCACCTCGGACTGAACGTCATCGTCGCCGAAAAAGACGCCCAGTTCGGCGGCACCACCGCGTGGTCGGGCGGCTGGATGTGGCTGCCCCGCAACCCACTCGCGGTCGAGGCCGGCATCACCGAGCCCATCGACGAGCCGCTGGCCTACCTGCGCCACGAACTCGGCGACCGCTTCGATGAAGCCCGCGCGCGCACCTTCCTGGAAGCGGCGCCGCGCATGGTGGAGTTCTTCCGCTCGAAGACCGCCCTGCGCTTCATCGACGGCAACGCCATCCCCGATTTCCACGGCCGCACGCCCCACGCCGCGCTCGGCGGCCGCTCGCTCTGCGCCGCCCCGTTCGACGGCCGGCGCCTGGGTGGCCGCATCGCCGACCTCAAGCCGGCCCTGCCCGAGACCACGCTCTGGGGCATGGGCATCGCCTCGGGCGCCGAACTGCGCCACTTCCTCAACGCCATGCGCCAACCGGCCTCGTTCTGGTACGTCACAAAACGCGTGCTGGCGCACTGGAAGGACCTGCTGGTCCACCGCCGGGGCATGCGCCTGGTCAACGGCAATGCACTGGTCGCGGCGCTGGCCACCTCGGCCCTCGAAGCCGGCGTGCAGATCCGCACCGCCAGCCCGGCGCGCCGGCTCCTGCGCGACGGCGAGCGCGTGACCGGCGCGGTGCTGAACACACCCGACGGCGCGGTCGAGGTCCACGCGGCGCGCGGTGTGCTGCTGGCCTGCGGCGGCTTCCCGCACGACACCGAACGCAAGCGTGCCCTGCTGCCGCACGCCCCCACCGGCGCCGAACACTGGTCAGCAGCTTCCCACGGCAACACCGGCGACGGCCTGCGCCTGGGCGAAAGCGCTGGTGGCCAGGTCGGCACCACCGGGCTGCAGGCCGCCGCGCTGGCGCCGGTCTCCCTAGTGCCGCGCCGCGACGGCTCGTTCGCCCACTTCCCGCACCTGATCGAGCGCGCCAAACCCGGCCTGATCATGGTGCGCGCCAACGGCCAACGCTTCACCAACGAGGCCGACTCGTACCACGACGTGATGCAGGCGCTGATCGCGGCCACGCCGGCCGGCCAGCCGGTGCAGGCCTGGCTGGTCTGCGACCATCACTTCATGCGCCACTACGGCCTGGGCGCCGCCAAACCCGCTCCCATGCCTCTGGGCCCGATGCTGGCCAACGGGTATGTGAAACGCGGCCGCACCCTGCCCGAACTGGCCCGCGCCTGCGGCATCGCGGCCGACGGCCTGGAGCGCACCGTGCAGCGCTACAACGCCATGGTCAGCACGGGCAAGGATGCCGACTTCGCCAAGGGGGAAACGCCCTACAACCGCATCCAGGGCGATGCCGCCTTCGCCGCCGAACGCGGTTGGCCCAACCCCTGCATGGGGCCGGTCGAACGCGGCCCGTTCTACGCCGTGCGCATCGTCGCCGGCAGCCTGGGCACCTTCGCCGGGCTGCAGGTCAACGCCAGCGCCCAGGTGCTCGACGCCACGGGCCAGCCCATCCCCGGCCTCTACGCGGGCGGCAACGACATGGATTCCATGATGGCCGGCCACTACCCCGCGGGCGGCATCACGCTCGGCCCCGCCATGACCTTCGGCTGGATCGCCGCGCACCACGCAGCCGGCCACCCCCTTCCCCTCTGACTTCCACAAGGACGACCCATGTTCTACGAACTCGCCACCCTGACCCTGCCTTTCGGCACCGCCGGCACCGCCGCCCAGAACGTGCAGGCTTTCTGCACCGCGCCCGAGGCCCAGGGCGAACTGCTGGCCTGCTGGTTCACCGACATCGGCCCACTCAACCAGATGATCGTGCTGCGCGGTTTTGCCGATCTGGCCAGCCTGCAGGCCGAACGCGACCGCACGCAGAAAAGCGCTTCGCCCTTCGGCTGCGGCGAGATCTTCCAGAAGCTGGAGCAGCACAGCTACCAAGGGTTCCCGTGGATGACGCCGGTGCGCCCCAGTGCCGAAAGCGGCATCAGCGGCCCGGTCTACGAGATCCGCACCTACGGCATCAAGCCGGGCGGCGTGCAAGCCACCATCGACCTGTGGGAACAGTACGTGCCGCCGCGCGAAAAGCTCTCGCCCTGCGTGGTCGCGATGGTCGCGCTCGACGGTCCGCTGCGCTTCACCAACATCTGGGCCTACCCCACGCTGGACGCGCGCAGCAAGGCCCGCACCGACGCGGTTGCGCAGGGCATCTGGCCGCCCAAGGGCGGACCGGCGCACCTGACCACCGACATGGTCTCGACCATCGCGCTGCCGACCGCCGTCTCCCCGCTGAAATAAGACCACCCCCATCGCTGGCTGGCTGCGTCCAGCCGCTCCGCCCCTCAAGGGGCAACACCAGCGGCCCGGCAAAGCCGGTTCCGCGGTGTTCTCGGCCTCAGACACCTTGCTCCGGATCCACCATGCGCCCCTACTCATTGGCTTACCTGAACGCCCACCGCTGCACACCCCCTGAAGCCGTTCGCGTGGCCGCCGCCACGGGCTACCAGTTCGCCGGCCTGCGCCTGTGGCCCAACGGCCCCAGCGCGCCGCAACAGTTCCTGATCGACCGGCCCGACGTGCTGCGCGAGACACTGGCCGCCCTGGCCGACACCGGCGTCGGCATCTTCGACGTGGAGATCATCCGCATCGGCGACAGCTTCGATCCGCACACCTGGGACTCGCTCTACGACGCCTGCGCCGCCCTGAAGGCCAAGGCCATCCTGGTCGCCGGCGACGACACCAACGAAGCGCGGCTGACCGAAAACTACGCCCGCCTGTGCGAGGTGATGGCGCCCTACGGCCTCACGGCCGACCTGGAGTTCATGCCCTGGACCGCCGTGAAGGACGCCAACACCGCGCTGCGCGTGGTGCAGAACGCCGGCATGCCGGCCAACGCCGGCATCCTGGTCGACGCGCTGCACTTTGGCCGCTCGACCACCACGCTGGACGACATCCGCGCCCTCCCGCGGCAGTTGCTGCACTACGCACAAATCTGCGACGCCACCGCTGGCACGCACTTCAGCACCGAAGACATGATCCACACCGCGCGCTGCGCACGCCTGCTGCCGGGTGAGGGGAACATCGACGTGCGTGGCCTGTTCGCCGCCCTGCCCGCCGACCTGCCGGTGAGCGTCGAGGTGGTGCACCACGAGCGCGAGAAAACCGCCAACCCGACGCAATGGGCCGCCACCTGCCTGGCCGCCAGCCGGCCGTTCACGGGCTGAACACCCCTGCGCCGATCGCCATGAGGAATTCCCGCCAACACCTGTCGCGCCTGCCGTTTTTCTTCGGGGCGCGCTGGTTCAGCAGTGCCTGATGGGCCCACCCCCGCGCCGCGTTGCGGCACCCCCTCCAGGGGGCGACACCTGCCGGCCGGCGGAGCCGGACCGGCGGTGTCCTGGGTTCAGTCACTGCGCTCCCGGCGGTGGACTGACGGCTCACATCCCATCTGAAAGACACCATGGACTTCTCTCTCAACGACGAACAGAAAATGATGATCGACACCGTGCGTCGATTCATCGCCGAAGAACTCAAACCCCTCGAAGACGAGGTGGAGAACACCGGCGCGCTGCCCCAGGACAAGGCGCTCGCCATCCACACCAAGGCCAAGGCCCTGGGCCTGTACGGCATGAACATGCCGGCCGAACTCGGTGGCGGCGGCCTGTCGAACCTGGACCGCATCCTGTGCGAGGAACAGTTCGGCCACACCACCGACATCCTGATCCGCCGCGCCTTCGGCAACGTCTACGAACCGCTGCTGCACTGCAAGGGTGAACAGGTCGAGCGCTGGCTCAAGCCCGCCATCGAAGGCACGCGCACCTGCGCCATCACCATCACCGAATCGGGTGCCGGTTCGGACGCGGCCGGCATCAAGACCCACGCCAAGCGCAACGAGCAAGGCCAGTGGGTGCTCAACGGCGCCAAACACTTCATCAGCGACGGTGAGTGGAGCGACTTCTTCCTGGTCTCGGCCAAGACCGGCGAGAAGGAGATCAGCATGTTCATGGTCGACAAGGGCCTGCCCGGCTTCACCGTTGGCAAGGACCAGAAGATGATGGGCATCCGCGGCACGCCCCACCTCGAACTCTTCTTCGACAACGTGGTGCTGGAAGACGCCGCCCTGCTGGGCGAACAGGGCCAGGGCTTCAAGCTGGCCATGGGCGCGCTGAACGTGGTGCGCCTGGCCCAGGTGGGCGCGCGCGCCGTGGGCAAGGCCACGCACGTGTGCGAGCTGATGCTGGAATACGCCAACGACCGCAAGCAGTTCAACACCCGCATCGGCGACTTCCAGATGGTTCAGCAGATGCTGGCCGACAGCGTGATCGAGATCAACGCCGCGCGCTGGATGGTCTACCACGCCGCCTGGATGCTGGACCAGGGCCTGGACGCCCGCGAGCAGATCGCCATGGTCAAGGTGCACGCGGCCGAGACACTGGGCCGCGTGGTGGACCGCGCGGTGCAAATCTTCGGCGGCATGGGTTTCTGCAAGGAGCTGCCGATCGAACGCTACTACCGCGACGCGCGCATCTACCGGATCTTCGATGGCACGTCGGAAATTCACCGGGGGGTGATTGCCAAGTCGGCGCTCAAGAAGGGTGCGCAACTCTTCGATGTGAACCGCTGACATCCCTTCGTTGAACGAGATCTGAGCGGCGGCCGGTACGGCGCCCTCCTCATGCTGGAGTACCAGAAATCGTCGGGCGCCGTACCGGCCACCGCTCAGTGGGTTTGCGGACGGGAAGACACGCAACGCCAGTGGATCTGCAGTCTCGGCTCACCCGGGCCCACTGATGAATGCCTGTGGCGGCCGACGATTTCTGGTACCCCAGCATGAGGAGGCCGCCACAGGCATTCGTCGGTGCGAGTGAAATGATTTCACGAATATCAAAGAGACAACCATGAGCAAATTCATGACCGCTGCAGAAGCAGCGAACCTGATCAAGGACGGCGACACCGTGGGCCTGATGGGCGGCGGGGGCGGCCTGATGGAAGCCACGCACGTGTTCGAGGCGGTGCAGGCGCGTTACCTGTCCACGCAGCAGCCACGCAACCTGACGGTGATGCACGCGCTGGGCATCGGCGACAAGAAGACCAAAGGCATGAACTGCTTCGCGCACGAAGGCCTGGTGAAGAAAGTCATCGGCGGCCATTGGGTCTGGTCGCCCGCCATGCAGCAGCTCGCGCTGTCCAACAAGATCGAGGCCTACATCCTGCCCGGCGGCGTCAGCAGCCAGCTGATGCGCGAGATCGGCGCCGGCCGGCCCGGTCTGATCAGCCACATCGGCCTGGGCACGGTCTGCGACCCGCGCTTCGGCGGCGGGCGCATGAACGACGCGGCCCATGAAGACCTGGCCGAGGTCATCACCATCGCCGGGCGCGAGTGGCTGCGCTACAAGCCCTTCCCCATCCACGTCGCCATCGTGCGCGCCAGCGCCGCCGATGAAGACGGCAACATCAGCTTCGAGCACGAGGCGGCCAACCTCGACGCCCAGTCGCTCGCGCTCGCCGCGCGCAACAGCGGCGGCACGGTGATCGTGCAGGTCAAGGAACGCCTGCCCAAGGGTTCGCTCAAGGCGCGCGAAGTGCGCATTCCCTCGGCCTGGGTCGACGCCATCGTGGTCGATCCGGACCAGCAGACCAGCTACGCGATTCCCTTCGACCCGGCCTTCAGCGGCGAACTGACCGGCGCGGCCCGCGCGGCCAGCGAGGCCGAGGACCATGCGCGCGAAGTGGCCGCCACGCAGGAAGCGTTCAGCGAGCGCCAGGCCGTGGCGCGCCGTGCCGCGGTGGAGCTGTTCAACACCGGCAAGGCCCGGCCCGTCATCAACTACGGCGTGGGCGTGCCCGACGCGGTGGCCAAGCTGATCGCGGCGCGCAACGAGCAGCACCGCATCTACCAGACCATCGAACACGGCACCTACGGCGGCACGCTGATGGACGGCGTGCTGTTCGGCTACGCGCGCAACGCCACCGCCATGCTCGACGCCGCGACGCAGTTCGACTTTTACGGCGGCGGCGGGCTGGACGTGGCCTGCCTCGGTTTCGGCGAGCTGGACGAAGAAGGCAGTGTCAACGTCTCGCGCCTGGGCGGCGTCACCGTCGGCCCCGGCGGCTTCATCGACATCGCGCAGAACGCGAAGAAGGTGGTGTTCTGCGGCACGCTGGCGGCCAAGGGCGTGAAGCTGGCCACCGGCGACGGCCAGATGCGCGTGCTGCAGCAGGGCGCGGTGCAGAAGCTGGTGAAGCAGGTCGACCAGATCACCTTCAGCGGCCCGCAGGGTCTGGTGCGCGGCCAGGAAGTGCTCTACCTGACCGAACGCGGCAGCTTCCGCCTCACCCCCGAAGGCGTCGAGCTGTTCGAGATCGCGCCCGGCATCGACCTGCAGCGCGACATCCTCGACCAGATGGCCTTCCCCCCACGCGTGGCGGCCGATCTGAAGGTGATGGACGCGGCGCACTTCCTGGCCGCCTGAGGAATCGCCGGCTGGTTCTATACTGGCCGAATGAACCAGACGGTACAAAAGGTCAAGCCGGCGGCAACGCGCAAAACGCCGCCGGCGCGCGGTGCGCGCAAGGAACCGCTGCGCACCAACGACCCCGACCGCACCATGGCCAACATCCTCGACGTGGCCAAGCAGGAGTTCGCCGAAAAAGGGCTGGCGGGCGCTCGCATCGACGAGATCGCCGACGCCACCCAGACCAGCAAGCGCATGATCTACTACTACTTCGGTAGCAAGGAAGGTTTGTACACCGCGGTGCTGGAAGCTTCGTACCGGGAGATGCGGACCCACGAGGCGGACCTGGATCTGGAAAATCTCGATCCGGTCGAGGCGCTGCGCCGCCTGGTCGAATACACCTTCGACCACCACCGCGAGCACGAGGACTACATCCGCCTGGTGATGAACGAAAACATCAACCGGGGCCAGTACCTGGCGCAGAGTCCCGAGATCCAGGCCCTGAACGTGCCCGCGATTTCGGCCATCGAATCGCTCTACCGCCGCGGCCTGGCCAGCGGGGTGTTCCGTCCGGGCCTCGATCCGCTCGACATCCACGCCTCCATTTCGGCGCTCACCTTCTTCAACGTCTCCAACCGGCACACCTTTGGCCTGATCTTCAAGTTCGACGCCGCCTCGCCCGACTGGATCGCCCTGCGCCGACGCAGCGTGGTCGAAACCATCGAACGCTTCCTGCTCGCGCTCTGAGGCGCGCGCTCACGCCCAGCCGCCCGCGCGGCACCCCGACACCGCCTAGGGAAAACACCGACGCGCTTGTCGTTGACTGAATTAACTGGTTCGTACATTATTTCCTGAAGACTGAAACCGCTTGCCGGGCGCCGCTTTCAGGCCATCCATTCCTTCAGGAGACACACCATGCCCCATCGCCTCACCCGCCGTGCGCTGCTCGGCGCCACCACCGCCCTGTGCGCAGCCACCCTGCCCTCTTGGGCCGCGGCACAGGGCAAGGTCGAGCTGATCTATTCGGACACGCTGGTCGAATCGGACCCGCGCGCCGCCATCCTCAAAGACGTGTTCGCCAAGAGCCTGGGGGCCGAATTCGACTTCAAGCCCTATTTCGGCGCCACCCTGTTCAAGCAGGGCACCGAGCCGGTCGCCATGCAGCGCGGCAACCTGCACATGGCCAACCTGGCGGCCTTCGACGTGCAGAAGCAGATCCCGGCCTGGGGCATCGTGACCACGCCCTACATGTTCCGCGACCACCTGCACATGAAGAAGGTGTTCGACGGCGACGTCGGCCAGGAACTGTTCGCCATGATGGAAAAGCAGATGGGCATCAAGGTCCTGGCGGTGCCCTACATCGGCGTGCGCAACCTGGGCCTCAAGCCCAAGAAGAAGATCATGGTGCCGGCCGATCTGGCCGGTATCAAGCTGCGCATGCCGCCCGGTGAGGCCTGGCAGTTCGTCGGGACCGCCATGGGCGCCAACCCGACGCCGCTGGCCTTCACCGAGGTCTACACCGCGCTGCAGACCGGTGCCATCGACGGCCAGGACAACCCCATGGGCGCGGTCCGCAGCATGAAGTTCTACGAAGTTACCTCGCAGATCGTCAAGACCGGCCACCTGATTGCCAACAACCTGTTCACCATCAGCCTGTCCAAGTGGAACAGCCTGACCCCGGCGCAGCAGAAGACGCTGCAGGCTGCGGCCGACAGGTTCGCTGCGGCTGTGACGGCGCAGGCCCTCAAGGACGACGCCGAACAGGAAGTCTTCATGAAGCAGCAGGGCCTGGACGTCTACACCCCCGACCTGGCGGCCTTCCGCCAGCACGTGTTGGGCGTCTACAGCAAGAGCAAGTTCGCCGCCGACTGGCCGGCCGGCATGCTGGATCGCATTAATAAACTCTGACACCCCCTGCGCCGCTGCGCGGCTTCCCCCTCTCTCGCCTGCGGCGGGAGGGGGACGGCACCTGAGGCCCGGCTGAGCCGGTTCCTCGGTGACCCTGGAAAGGGGCGCCTCGCACGCAGCACAGTTGGCACCATGCCATTCACCCATTGCCCGGTTCTGCACTTCTCGGACTCACCCCATGAGCGCTTCCCCCTCTTCACCGCCCGCCCCCCGTCTGCTGCGTTGGCTGCAACTGGGCGCCAACCATGTGCTGGTGCTGATGATGGCCACGATGTTCGTGTCCTTCATCCTGCAGATCGGCTTTCGCTACATCTCCAACAAGCCACTGGCCTGGACCGACGAGGTCTGTGTGCTGATGTGGCTCTGGGGCATTCTCTGGGGCGCGGCCTTTGTCATGAGCAACCGCGACGACATCCGCTTCGACGTGCTCACCAGCCACGTCCCGCGGGGCGTGCGGCGCGCACTCACCGTGGTGGTCAGCGCGGCCGTGGTGGTGATCCTGCTGCTCTCGCTGCCGGCGAGCTGGAGCTACGTCAGCTTCATGAAGGTCGAAGACTCGGCCGCCCTGGGCATCCGCATGGACTTCTTCTTCTCGATCTACATCGCCTTCGTGGTGGCCATGGTGGTGCGTCACGCCTGGCTGGGCATCGACGCCCTGCGCAACCGCCTGTTTGACGACGAACCCGCTGCCGAAGTGGCCAAGGAGGCCGCATGAACCTGTTCTCTCCTTTTGCGATGACGGTCTACCTGATCATCGCGCTGAGCCTGATGGGCCTGCCCATCGGCCTGTCGATGCTGGTCAGCTCCATCATGTACCTGTTCGTCACCGGCCAGGACATGGGCATCGCCGCCGAGCAGTTGCTGCAGGGCCTGAACAACTCCTACACCCTGCTGGCGATCCCGCTGTTCATCCTCGCGGCCGAGATCATGAACATGGGCTCGCTCACCGACAAGCTGCTCGGGTTCTGCAACGCCATCGTCGGGCGCTTCCGCGGCGGCCTGGGCCACGTGAACATCCTGTCTTCGCTGATCTTTTCGGGCATGTCGGGCTCGGCGATTGCCGACGCTGCCGGCGTGGGCCGCATGGTCATCAGCATGATGACGCGCGGCGGCCGCTACACCCCCGCCTATGCCGCGGCCGTCACCGCGGCTTCAGCGGTGATCGGGCCCATCATTCCGCCCTCGATCCCGCTGGTGCTCTACGGCCTGATCTCGGACGCTTCCATCGGCTTCCTGTTCATGGCCGGCATCGTGCCCGGCCTGATCCTGGCCGTGGTGCTGATGGCGATGAACGCCTACCTGGCCCGCGTGCGCAACTTCCCGGTGGAGCCGCCGGTGCCGCTGCGCGAGCTGCCGGGCATCACCTTCCGGGCGCTGCCGGCACTGCTGATGCCGGTGGTGCTGCTGGGCGGCATCTACAGCGGCGTCATGACCCCGACCGAAGCCGCCGCCGTGGCCGCCCTCTATGCGCTGGTGATCTCCACCGTGCTCTACCGCTCTGTCTCCCTGCGGGGCGCCTACGGCGCGCTGCTCTCCAGCGGCCGCTCCATGGCCACCATCGGCATCCTGATCTCGGGCGCACTGGTGTTCAACTACGTGGTCACGCGCGAGAACATCCCGGTCACCGTGAGCCAGATCCTCACCGCCATGGAACTCACGCCGCTGACTTTCCTGCTGATGGTCAACGTGCTGCTGCTGATCCTGGGCGCGCTGCTCGAAGGCGGCACCATCCTGCTGGTGATCGTCCCGATCCTGATCCCCACCGCCAAGCTGCTGGGCATCGACATGGTGCACTTCGGCCTGGTCGTCACCGTCAACCTGATGATCGGCCTGATCACCCCGCCCTACGGCCTGCTGCTGTTCATCATGGGCAACATCACCGGCGAGCCCCTGCGCCGCATCGTGGCCGAAACCCTGCCCTTCCTCGCCGTGATGATCGGCGCCCTGTTCTTCATCACCTACGTGCCCGACGCCGTGCTGTGGCTGCCCCGCCTGTTCGGCTACCAGGGCTGATCCCTTTCTGAAAGTCCCGCATGATCCATCCCGACATCCACCGCTTCCTCGTCGACTGGGACGCCGCCTGGGCCATGCTGGCGCCCGGCGCCGGCCCGGCGGCGCGGCGCGGCCACTTTGAAGGCGTGGCCGCAGCGATGCGCGAGCCGCACCCGCCCGGCATCGGTACCCGCGAACACCATGTGCCCGTGCCCGAAACCGGCACCACCGTGCGCGTGCGCGAATTCCGGCCCCAAGGCGCCACCGCGGCGCTGCCCGCGCTGGTCTACCTGCACGGCGGCGCCTGGATGCAGGGCAGCCCCGAAACCCACTGGGATATCACGGCCGGTTTCGCCGCGCTGAACCAGCAGGCGGTGTTCAGTGTCGACTACGCGCTGGCGCCCGAACAGCCCTTTCCCCGCGCGCTGCACGAAACCCTGGCGGTCGCGCGCTGGGTTCACGACCACGCCGCCGCGCTGGGCCTGCGCGCCGACGCCATCGCGATCGGCGGCGACAGTGCGGGCGGCAACCTGGCCGCAGCGGCCACCCTGGAACTGCGCGGCACGCCGCAGGCCCCGCGTGCGCAGTTGCTGATCTACCCAGCGACCGAGTTCACGCTGGACCGGCCCTCGCACCGCGAGAACGCCAACGGACCGCTGGTGACCGTGGCGTCCATGCCCCTGGTCAACGCCATGTACTGCCCCGAAGCGAGCCTGCACCTCACGCCCCGTGTCTCGCCCCTGCGCGCGGCCAGCCACGCCGGTCTGCCGCCGGCCTTCGTGGCGGTCGCGCAGCACGACCCGCTGCGCGACGAAGGTATGGCCTACGCCGAAGCGCTGCAGGCGGCCGGTGTGGCGGTGGAACTCGACCGCGGCGAAGCGCTGATCCACGGCTACCTGCGCGCCAAGGCCTACTGCGCGCCGGCGCGCGAGCGCTTCGAGCGCATGGCCGCCTGGCTCCAGAGCACGCTGGCCTGAGCCTTTGAGTTTCTGAACACCAGCCCCCGCTTTTCGCATGAAAAAAATCCTGATCCTCAACGGCCCCAACCTCAACCTGCTGGGCACGCGCGAGCCCGCCCAGTACGGCCACACCACGCTGGCCGACGTCGAAGCCTTCTGCAAGGCCCATGGCGAGAAGCTCGGCTACGCCGTCGAGTGCTTCCAGAGCAACTGGGAGGGCGCGCTGCTGGACAAGATCCACGAATACGGCCAGCTTTTCAAGGCCGGTGAGGTCCTCGGCGTGGTGATCAACCCCGGCGCACTCACCCACACCTCCATCGCCCTGCACGACGCCATCAAGGGCGT